>OLNU01000080.1_pt1 | contig 100330 bp, 92 predicted proteins | sample 1672241 | NCBI WGS metagenome assembly OLNU01 (sample SAMEA3136663, study PRJEB25190) | human gut metagenome | biome: human gut; feature: human-associated habitat; material: faeces | place: Austria | collected 2013 | reverse complement strand
TATTTCTACCCGTAAGAAGATTCATATACATACTTCTGTTAGAAAAGATTAAAAGAAACAGATATTGAAATACTTCCGAAGCAGGTGTTCCCTTTTTCTTATAGGCATTGGCAGATTTCAATGCAGAGAATTGTTTTTGGACAACTCAATTATATCAAACCAGATGGTATTCATGCTATTTTTATGCCAGTTATTATTGAATTTTCAAGGTGCATAAGCACTTATTCAAGTGCGAAGTTTGAGTTATTTAATTTAAATCTCAAAACTTTCCAAATCGTCCGGAACATAAAGATTGCCACTGTAACATTCTTTCCCTTCCTGTGTGTACAGCTGCTTACGTTCCTTAAGATGCGTCTCCTCTGTATGATAGAGAAGCAAATTAGGAACCTTCAATTGTTCTGCAAGCTGGCAGGCTTCTTTTACTGTGCTGTGATGCTTCTCATACGGTTTGAATTTATCCGCCTCACTAAATAAGCAAAACGCTTCGTGAAGCAGCCAATCACTGTCCTTTACAAAATCATAATTAGCTTCGTTATAAGGTTCATCGCCAACACAGGTAAACTTCGTTCCATCTTTCATACACATGGAGAATCCAAATTGCTTCGCTTTTGTAGACAAAATGTCAAAAAACGTAACCGGACAACCTAAAATCATTCTCTCGTCTCCCGTTGATAAGATATCAAAACGGATACGCTCTCCCATATACTTACATACCTTTTGCTGGATCGTCATATTCGCAATTGCCTGAATCTTCTCAGCCAACTCCTCATGACAGTAAATCGTAAGATCACCTTCATATTTCCCCTGATTCATCCGCTGTCCGATAATCCGGATCAGCCAGATAATACCTAAAATGTGATCTACGTGCTCGTGCGTAACAAAAATATCATGGATGTCGGAAATCTCAATCCCTGTATCTTTTAATACTTTTAATATGCGATTCCCCCCTCCTGCGTCTACAAGAAAATGTTTGTCCTCATCTGAAATCACAAAACATGTATTGTAGCATTCTGTTACTGCCGCATTTCCAGTTCCTAATATTGTAAGTCTCATCTATTAGTCTCCTATTTCTGTGCAAGTTCGTACATTGCAGCCGCTGAAATCTGAATAGAGCGTACAAGATTGTCCATATTTGCAAATTCATTCGGCGCATGGATCACTTCTTCTTCTCCCGGGAAGATCGGTCCGTAAGCTACCATGTTATCGAAAGATTTCGCATAGGTTCCTCCTCCGATAGCAATTGGCTCTGCTTCCACGTCACCGGTCTGTTCCTGATATACTTTCATAAGTTTCTGTACAAGTTCAGACTCTGTCGGTACATATAAGAGGCTGTGAGTCTCTACTTCCGGCACAAGTCCATAAGCCTCTACATTCTCTTTTACATTCTTTACTACATTTTCTTCTGTTGTACTGTTTGGATAACGAATGTCTAAAGTAAAGGACAGCTTCTCCTCATCACAGCTGATCATTCCGAGATTAACTGTTGTGCTTCCGGTCTCTTCATCTGTACTTGCAATTCCAAGCTTCTCTCCATTTGTCTCATAACCGATCTTTTCCATCAGGAAATTGATCATTGTCTGAAGGTCTCCGCCAAAATCATTTTCCTTCAGAGCATCAAATAAGCGGATTGCAGCATTTGCGCCCTGCTCCGGTGTACTTCCATGCGCGCTGATACCTTCACATGTCACGATGGTCTTACCGTCTTTTTTCTCAACCGTAATATAATCTTTTTCTTCTACCTTCAATTCACCTTCTGCAACCAATGTACATTTTGGTGTCACTACGTTTTTCGCCATTCCACCTTCGATAGAAAGGACTTTAATGCCGGACGGATTCTCTACTTTCTTAGTTACATCCCAGAATGTCTGGCCTTTTTCACAGAAGATTGCAGGGAACTGTGCATCCGGTGTAAATCCAATAGTCGGCAGTTCTTCTCCCACTTTAATATAATGTTCTACACAGGAAGATCCATTTTCCTCATCACATCCGAATAACACTCGAATTCTGCGGTCAATCGGAAGTCCAAGATCACGGATTGCTTTCAATGCATACACAGCTCCGATTGTAGGTCCTTTATCATCCTGAACGCCACGGCCGTACATTTTACCGTCATGGATCTCACATCCGAGCGGATCATAATTCCATCCTTCCCCAAGAGGAACCACATCTACGTGTCCGAGCACTCCAACCATCTCTTCGCCTTCTCCATACTCGATCCAGCCTACGCGATTGTCCACATTTCCGGTCTTGAATCCCATCTTTTCCCCAACTGAGAGCAAGTGATCCAATGCTTTCTTTACTTCTCTTCCGTATGGAGCGTCTTCTTCCGGCTCACCCTTCACACTGCAGATTGCAACATTCTCTCGGATGGTATCGAACATCTCATCCTTCATCTCAAGAATTTTTTCATTCAGTTTCTCGTAACTCATTTCGTTTTCCCTCTCCCACTTTATATAATATTTCTCCGATCAGAGCCTGCGCTCTGTCTGGGCATAACCTTGTCGCCATTTTTGCAGGTTTAGTGCTTTTTTCCTGCATTTTCAGTTTTGCCCTTTCCTTATATTATACCTTATATCGTCCTCTTTGTATATACATCCCTGATGAATCACCACTCGTTTTCACTTAAGATTTTTTAATGCTCCCTCTTAATTTTTAATATCATTTAGGCTAATCTTTGGTTGACATTTTCTTCCGATTATTGTATCATTAATAGCGGTTTCTATGCGGATGTGGCGGAACTGGCAGACGCGCTAGACTTAGGATCTAGTGGGAGACCGTGCAGGTTCGATTCCTGTCATCCGCATTTTTAAAGGAAGGTTATTGCCCGGCAGTAACTTTCCTTTTTTATTCACCACATGTATATCGGTTCAAAACTCTCCGTCTTGTCACTCTGTCACCTTTATAACAACATAAAGAAACAGCACAATCCTGTAATCATAGAATTGTGCTGTTTCTTTCATGAGCGTGCGGGGATTCGAACCCCGGACAACTTGATTAAAAGTCAAGTGCTCTACCACCTGAGCTACACACCCGTAATGACTGGGCTAGTTGGATTCGAACCAACGAATGCAGGAGTCAAAGTCCTGTGCCTTACCGCTTGGCGATAGCCCAATAATATCTTTCCTATAGAAAAAAAAGAAAGGTGGGTAATGGGACTCGAACCCATGATATCCAGAACCACAATCTGGCGCGCTAACCAACTGCACCATACCCACCATATATGACTTATCGAACTATTTGTGTCCAACTAAGTACCGCTTTATTAAATTTTCTGTGGTTCTAACGAGCCTGGGGGGATTCGAACCCTCGACCTACGGCTTAGAAGGCCGTTGCTCTATCCAGCTGAGCTACAGACTCATAAGACAGCTCCTTAGAACTATGCTTTCTTAAAACCTGATTTATGGCTTTAAGAAAGCGGGTGATGGGAATCGAACCCACGTATCTAGCTTGGAAGGCTAGTGTTCTACCATTGAACTACACCCGCATGACATATCGGGGTGACAGGATTCGAACCTGCGACCTCCTGGTCCCAAACCAGGCGCTCTAGCCAAGCTGAGCCACACCCCGAAGGTATTTTGTTTTGTGTCTTTCAAGTTGTTTCCCCGTGACACAAGAGTTATTATATCCGAACTATCCTCAGTTGTCAACAACTTTTTTCAACTTTTTTAAATTTTTATTTCAAATGTATTTCAGCTCGAATTTCGGGCTGTTTCCGTCCTGCACTTCCATGATCATATAGGATGCTTTTCTGCCTGTCTGACGCGGATACGCAATGCTTCCGGGATTCAGGATCGTAACCCCGTCTTCCTGCGAAAGCGCAGGGCGATGGGTGTGTCCATACATTGCGATGTCCACACCTCTTCCCTTCGCCTCTTCTTTTAAACGGTTTTCATTCATGGATACATAATAGTAATGACCATGCGTAATAAAAATATGGCTGCCACCCACAAAAAATTCTTCTTCTCTTGGAAGCTCACTGAAAAAATCATTATTTCCTGCCACGACATGAACCGGACAGTCCGCAATTGCTTCAATATAATCCTCTCCACCTTCCACATCGCCAAGGTGAATCAAAAGATCCAGCGGTTGCTCTTTTTCAATCACACACTCAAGATTTCTATGTGAACCATGGGTATCACTCACGATTAATGCTTTCATTCGTTTCCCTCATATCTATTACTTCAATGTTTCTTCTAAGACAGCTCTCATTTTTCTCAAGCCTTCTCCTCTGTGGCTCAATTCATTTTTCTTCTCCGGCGACAGCTGCGCACTGGTACATCCATATTCCGGAAGATAAAAAACAGGATCATATCCAAAACCATTCTCACCTGCAATTTCATGCCCTATGATCCCTTCCATAGTTCCTCTCACCACTTCTTTCCTTCCATCCGGCAGCGCTGCGGCAATGGCACATACGAACCGCGCTGTCCGCTCTTCGTCCGGCACCCCGGCAAGACGATCAAGAATCACTTGATTTTTAATATCGTAAGAAGTATCTTCTCCCAAATATCTCGCAGAATAAATTCCCGGTTCTCCTCCGAGATAGTCAATCTCCAGCCCTGAATCATCTGCCAATACAATTGCGTCCTTGTATTCCGGCATTGCTAACGCAATCTTTGATATTTCTCCCGCTTTGATCTGCGCATTTTCTTCAAATGTAGCACCATCCTCCACAACATCTGCCTGAATACCGGCTTCCTTCTGGGAGAGGATTTCCATTCCGAGATCCGCCAGTATCATGCGGATTTCTTTCATTTTATGTTCATTTCCCGTTGCAAATATAAGCTTTTTCATTCTACCTCTCCTTTTCTCTTCTCGGCGGTTTCGGTCCCAGAAACTGATAAAAATACGTTTTCAGCATTCCATTATATATTTTCCGGTTCTTATCTGCCTTTCTGCCAAAATACCGCTCTGCTTCTTCGTAGGATGTAATCATATAAGCAGACCATGAGTCAAGCGCCGCAAAGCTTCTTCCGAACGCATGATAAAGTTCCGGAAGATCTTTCTTATCTTCCAGACGCTCCCCGTACGGTGGGTTCGTAATAATAAATCCATATTTCTTCGGATGGCTTAGATCCTTTACATTTCGCTCCTGAAAATGAATCAGATGATCTACTCCCGCCTCTCTGGCATTTCTTCTTGCAACCTTAATTACAGAGCCATCCAGATCGTATCCTTGAATATCAACTTCTATATCATCTCTGATCAAATCATTTGCCTCGTCTGCCACGTCATACCATAGCTTCTTCGGTATCACGTTGGTCCACTCCTCCGCTGTAAATGTGCGGTTCATCCCCGGAGCAATATTTGCCGCCATCATGGCAGCTTCGATCGGAAATGTGCCACTTCCGCAGAATGGGTCTACCAGCACGCGGTCTTTTTTCCACGGAGTTAACATAATAAGAGCCGCAGCAAGCGTCTCGGTGATCGGAGCTTTACCGGACACTTCACGATAGCCTCTCTTATGAAGAGATACCCCGGATGTATCAATTCCGACCGTCACAACATCTTTCATCAAAAATACGCGTACCGGATAAGCCGCTCCATCTTCCGGGAACCATTCAATCTTGTATTTCTCTGACAATCTTCTTACCATTGCCTTCTTCATGATCGACTGGATATCCGACGGGCTGAATAATTTGCTCTTTACCGAAGCAGCTTTTGCCACCCAGAACTTGCCGTTCTTGGGAATAAATTCTTCCCACGGAAGCACTCTTGTCTTCTCAAACAGCTCTTCAAAAGTCACCGCCCGAAAACTTCCTACTTTCACCAGAATCCGCTCTGCAGTACGAAGGAAGATATTTGCCCGGCAGATAGCATCCTCATCTCCGTAGAATGTAACTCTTCCGTCCTCTACCGCTGATATTTCATAACCAAGATCAACGATCTCTCTCTTTAAAACAGCCTCCAGGCCAAAATGGCAAGGGGCTATCAACTCTATTTTTCTCATATAATTCTCCATTTATGTAATTTCCAGTCTTCTTCTCTATCTTACTTACTGACTTCCCCGTTTGTCAAGGAAAAAGACGTGTGAACCCGCCACACGCCTTTATTCCGGAGTAATGCTTAATATTTGCTGTTTTCACTGCCTGCATTGGAAGCATTTTTGCTATAAGAATTTCTGTCAGATGCATTTTTGTCAGATGCATTTCTGTCAGATGCATTTCTGTTTGCAGAGTTCTTATCCATTGCATTTCTGTTTGCAGAATTCTTGTCAGCTTTGTTCTGATTAGATGAATTGTAGTTCTTAGCCATGTCAAATCCTCCTATTTCTTTTTCGTTACGAGGATAGTATGTCCGTCCACAATATCTTTTATGTATTCACCCACACATTTTCTAAATTATCACATTTCACAAGATTAGGACATTCTCCTTGAACCAACGCATAAATAGGCGGTTTTATTTCATACTTTTTAATGAAAGTCTCCAATTTCCCGATCATCTTCTCCTGATCCGACGGCAATTTCCCTCTGACACGAATCTGGAGATAATCGTGAAATCCTTCATATTTAACCGGGATATTCAGTTGCTCAAGCAGCCTTTTCTCTTCCCGCAGTGATTCCAGTTCGTCCGCCGGCACGTAATTTCCTTTTTTAATCTCTCTATATAACGGAACTTCCTGATGAATAAACATGGAAAAATTTACCACATGCGCAGGATGCGTCTGATTTAGAAAATGAGCCAGCGCATCTGCATTCTCCTGTCCGCGCCCTCGTCCTGCCACTCCCGTCATGATATGCGCATCATAGATAAGTCCTGCAGCCTGCAGCCGCTCTATGGCCTCATACGCCTCGGAAACGGTATGGTCTTTCTTCATAAATGTCAAAACATCCTCCAGACCGCTCTCAATCCCCAGATATAAATGTCTCACTCCGCACTCTGCCAGACGTTTCAGTTCTTGTTCTGATTTCTGCAAAATACTCGTAACCGTCGCATCCATATTAATTGTCCTACAGTCCGGGAAATACGACCGGATCTGTTCCAGAATCCAAAACAACCGTTCCGCATTAAGTCCAAACGCATTGCCGTCGCCAAGGAAAATTTTTGTCGGTCTTCCTCCTACGTCTTTTACCCGCTTTAATTCCTCTTCTATCTTTTCCGTAGGAAGTTCCCTATACCGAAGATGCCGGAACAGATTACAAAACTTACATTGATTATATGGACACCCTACGGTAACAGGAAGCATAAACGAAGAACGTTCCATCGGCGCTCTGCAAATCTGGCCTTCATAATTCATAGTTTTCCCTCCTTATCCTTATCATTTTCTATAAATCATTTTATCACAAGTACAAGAATGTGGAAATTTTTTAATTTTTAACTTGCTTTTTAATTCTCCCTATATTATACTTAGTCTTGTAGAAAGAGCACTTTCTACAACCCCTTATTAATTATTTATACTCCCCTCAAAAGACCGATGGCTCCCCCATCGGTCTTTTACTTTATGCAATAGCAAATATCGAAGTATTTTCCATAGAAAAACGGACAGATTTTTTCTGCCCGTTCCCATTATCTTTTCCTACTATTCACGATACGAATTATAAACATTATTACAAATACCGGTATGATGATTGGCGCTAATATGCTGATAATTCCCCCGATCACGCCTACGACTACCATTACAATTCCAATGATTCCCAATATAAGAAGAAGCTTTTTCCACCAACTGTCAAAACCGAATACATGGATTCGTGCATTTTGCTCCTGATTCTTCTTTTCCTTTCCTGATGTACGTTTTGCTTCATAAGAAGTATTTGTCTTCGCAAACTCTTCATTATCCGAAGCTCCGAGAATTGTCTTGGCGATAATCCACGGGTCGCCCAGTTCTGAAACAACCTCCTGCTCGCTTTTTCCTGACAGCACTTCGCCATCGATATACTGACTGTAATAATCAATCTGGTCTTGAACAGCGGAAACATTTATTTTTCCGCTAAGCTCTCTTTGCAATTTCTGTAAAAATTCGTATTTGGTCATTCATTTTCCCCTTAATTATACTTCAAATATAAGATCTCCGTAGGAAGGCATCGGCCATGCTTCTTTATCTACGATCATTTCAAGTTCATCGATTGGTGTACGAAGCTCTGCCATTGCCGGAGTTACTTCAAAATAATAGTATTCTGCCTGTTCTTTTCCTTCCGCCATCAAAGCTGCCTGATCGGCGACTTTCACCAGAGCGTCCAATGCTTTCTTAGCTTTTTCCAAAAGCATTGTAACTTCCCCGAGAAGCTGCATCTGTACGACAGCTTCTGCACCTGCATTTTTCACTGCTACTACTGTATCTGCCAATTCCTTCGTATACTTAATGACAGCAGGAATAAACTGCTTGCTCGCCATATCGATCATGGTACGCGCTTCAATATTAATAGCTTTCGCATAGTTTTCATATTTAATCTCTGCACGAGAGCGAAGTTCAGCTTCTGTAAATACTCCGAATTCTTCAAACATAGAAATGGTTGAAGGAAGTACAAGCGCCGGAATTGCTTCCACCATAGAACGGATATTAGGCAGACCTCGTCTTTCGGCCTCTTCTACCCATTCATCAGAATATCCATTTCCATTAAAAATAATTCTCTGATGCTCTGTCGCGTATTTCTTGATCAAATCATGAAGTGCCATTTCAAAATCATCTGCTGCTTCCAGTATATCACACGCTTCCTTAAATGCCTCTGCCACAATCGTATTAAGTACAACATTCGGTCCTGCCACAGAATCTCTGGAACCAACCATACGGAATTCAAATTTATTTCCCGTAAATGCAAGCGGTGAAGTACGGTTTCTGTCTGTCGCATCTTTCGCAAAATCAGGAAGTGTACGAACACCGGTCTTCAGCTTGCCGCCTTTAATGCTTCGCGTAGCCTCTCCGGTATCTACAAGCTGCTCCATTACATCTTCTAACTGGTCTCCCAGGAATACGGAAATAATTGCCGGCGGCGCTTCATCTGCGCCAAGTCTATGATCATTTCCCGGATCTGCCGCTGATTCACGCAATAATTCTGCATGGTCATCTACCGCTTTCAGCACGCAGGTAAGCACAAGCAAAAACTGTACGTTTTCATGCGGTGTCTTTCCCGGCTCGAGAAGGTTTTTCCCATCGTCTGTCGTCAGTGACCAGTTATCATGTTTACCGGAACCATTCACCCCTGCAAAAGGTTTTTCGTGAAGGAGACACTTCAATCCATGCTGGTGTGCTACTCTCTTTAATGTCTGCATAACCAGATGGTTATGATCGACAGCCACATTCGCTTCCGCATAAATGGGCGCCAGTTCATGCTGCGCCGGAGCCACTTCATTGTGCTGTGTCTTCGCAGATACTCCAACCTTCCAGAGTTCTACATTGACATCTTTCATAAATCCGGCAATTCTCTGACGAATCGTACCAAAATAATGATCGTCCAGCTCCTGTCCTTTCGGCGGCATAGCCCCAAAGAGAGTTCGTCCTGCATAAATCAAGTCTTTTCTCTCTCGGAATTTTTTTGCATCAATCAGGAAATATTCCTGTTCCGCTCCCACAGAAGGAGTTACTTTCTGAGATGTTGTATTTCCGAACAAACGAATCAATCGCAGAGCCTGCTCATTAATCGCCTGCATAGAACGAAGAAGAGGAGTTTTTTGATCTAACGCTTCACCGGTATAAGAGCAAAATGCGGTCGGAATACAAAGCGTTGCCCCCGCTGCATCATGCCTTACAAATGCCGGCGAAGTACAATCCCACGCTGTATATCCTCTCGCCTCAAAAGTTGCCCGCAAACCGCCTGATGGGAAGGAGGACGCATCGGACTCTCCTTTGATCAGTTCCTTTCCCGAAAATGTCATTAACACCTTACCACTCGGAAGTGGTGCGGATATGAAGGAATCGTGTTTTTCTGCTGTTGCTCCGGTAAGCGGCTGAAACCAATGTGTATAATGAGTTGCTCCCTTCTCAATCGCCCATTCTTTCATCTCATGGGCAATTACATCTGCGGTAGCAAGATCTAATTCTTTTCCTTCTTTAATGATCTCTTTTAAATCTTTATAAATTTTTTTCGGAAGGCGCTCCTGCATAACAGTATCATTGAATACATCCTCACCAAAAATATCTGCTACATTGAATACTTCACTCATGCTGCTTTCGTTCCTTTCTTTACTCTGATGTAATTTCCCCATGTCATATTCTCACAACAAACCAACTGAAATTAGAAAAAGGCCTTCCAACGTCTAATTGGAACGCCTTTATCGTTAAAGCTTATTCTGCTTTTCCAACAGAACCAAATAATTCCATTTTCTCTTTTACAGTCTGCATAATTGCTTCTGCACCCGGTTTTAATAATTTACGAGGATCGTATCCCTTTCCTTCCAGATCTTTTCCAGCCTCGATATATTTACGTGTAGCATCTGCAAATGATAACTGACACTCTGTGTTAACGTTGATCTTAGCAACACCAAGGTCGATTGCTTTCTTGATCATATCTTCCGGAATTCCTGTACCACCATGAAGAACAAGTGGAAGGTCTCCTGTTAATTTCTGGATTGCATCAAGAGTTTCGAAGCTTAAACCAGCCCAGTTTGCAGGATATTTGCCGTGGATGTTACCGATACCTGCTGCAAGCATATCTACGCCAAGATCAGCGATCATCTTACATTCCTGTGGATCTGCACATTCACCCTGTCCAACAACTCCGTCTTCTTCTCCTCCGATAGAACCAACTTCTGCTTCCAGAGACATTCCTTTTTCTCTGCAAATAGCGATCAGCTCTTTTGTCTTAGCAACGTTCTCTTCGATTGGATAATGAGATCCATCAAACATGATAGAAGAGAAACCAGCTTCGATACATTTCTGGCATCCTTCGTATGTACCGTGGTCAAGATGTAAAGCTACCGGTACTGTGATACCAAGCTCGTCGATCATAGCATCTACCATAGCTGCTACTGTCTTGAATCCTGTCATGTATTTACCTGCACCCTCAGACACACCTAAGATTACTGGTGATTTGCACTCTTCTGCTGTCAGAAGGATACTCTTTGTCCACTCAAGGTTATTAATGTTGAACTGGCCTACTGCATAATGCCCTGCCACTGCTTTTTCAAGCATTTCTTTTGCTGATACTAACATAATTCTAATTCCTCCAATTCTGCCGACTGTGTTTTTTATAACACTGATCCGGTCATATTAATGTCGCTTTTTTTATTATAAAACATTACCGTAGAAAAAACAAGAAAAAATGGCTGAGAAGCATTTCCCCAGCCATTTAAAGTTACATTATATTAATTCTTTATGTTCCATATGTAAATATTTCTCTCTTGTAGCCATTCCGCCGCGGATATGACGCTCTGACTTGTTTCGATCTAACACCTTACGCGCTTCGCCTGCAAGATGGGGATTGATACGCATAAGACGATCGGTAACGTCTTTATGTATGGTCGTTATTATTAGGAACGGTTTCGTTATCCTCGATCAGTATAGTCTCATCTAGTCCCAGATTGCCGAACAGACGCAGGAAAATATCTACATTTCCGTCCTTGTCCACTTCGATTTTCTGGATGATTTTCTTTAGCTGCTCATTCGTCATCTGACGGACATCGGTAATATCTTCAATTTCTTTGAATGTGTTATTCAAAACTGCTTCCAACTGTTCCCCTTTCGTCAGATGATAAGACACCATCTTTAGTTCATTTTCCAGACGCTCGATTTCCTGTCGCATGCCGCCGATTTTCTCATTCAATTCCTCACGGGTAATCAGATCATCCGTGTACATTTCCATATATTTCTGCCTGGTCTTTTGAAGCTTTGTAAGCTGTGCAGTCAACTCTTTCTCATATTCCAGATTCTCGTCCTTGGCTTTGTAAACACGCTGGAATTCATTGACTATATGATTGATCACCTTTTTCTTCTGCTTCAAAACTTCTGCAAAATATTCCTGCAGAACTTCAATCAGCTCATCCTCATCCACCGTCACCGCATTCGGACAACTGTCTGCTCCACGCCCATTATGCCCGGAACAAACCCAACGGACATAAGTATTCTTGTAAGTGCGGACAGTACGTCGGAATGACCAGCCACATTCCTTACACTTTATCAGAGTCGAAAAAAGATATTTATTGCTCTGGCGCTCATGCTTCATATTGAAAGATGCATGCCGAGAATGAAGGGTTTCTCCTGCTTTTTCAAAGGTTCTATCATCAATAATCCGTAGTTCCGGGCGCTCCACAACCATCCATTCTGTTTCATCTTTATCCGCTCTCTGGCCAGTCAGAAAGTCCGTCACTTCCTGCTTCCCATTGATGATTTTCCCTGTATAAATCTCATTAGTCAAAATCCGGCATATGGCATTCTGACTCCACTTACAATTTCGCTTTGTGGTCAGTCCTTTTTCATTCAGCATATTGACAATCTTCGCAGCACCGTAACCTTCTTCCGTATACCACTTATAAATCTGGCGAATCACTTTCGCTTCTTCCTCATTAATAGCCAGATTGAAGTAATCGCCAATGGTCTTATCATATCCGTACACAATGTTGGGAACCCGTCCCTTTTCTGCATTCATTTTCTTACCGAATTTCACACGCTTGGAAGTGTTGGCACTTTCCTCCTGGGCAAGAGCACCGAAAATAGTCAGAACAAATTCACTGTTTCCCATACTGGTCATGTTGGCTGTGAGGAACTGAGTTTCGATACCTAACGCTTTCAGTTTTCGGACATTCTGCAAAAGATCTACCGTATTTCTGGCAAAACGGGAGATATCTTTCACCACGACCATATCAAACAGACCGTGTTCAGCATCGGACATCATACGAAGAAATTCTTTACGATTCTTAATTTTGGTTCCGGAAATGCCCTCGTCTGCATATAATCTTACTAAGGTATCGCCGGTGCGTTTGGTGTATTCAGAGAAGAATTCTTTCTGGGCTTCCAGGCTGTTGAGCTGGTCGGATTTGTCGGTGGAAACACGACAATAAGCTGCTATGTTCATGTTGGATGACCTTTCTGTTATAATTATATCATTCTGTTACTACTTTATTATATCGTAAAATGGAGGATTGTAAACATAGAAAAAACAGGAGATTATGAAATATAAATTCAATAACCTCCTGCAAATATTAATAGTTCAATAATTCATTGAAAACTTTTATGGCAAACCGATCAGTCATTCCTGAAATAAAATCCAGTATTGCCTGGATATATATTTTTTCATCTTCTAATTTCCCATATATCTTTTCATTTTCACAATTTAATGCTATTTCTAATAATTCCCCCTCTGGTATAATATCAACACAACAATACCGTGCTAACCATTTATCAAATGAGCTCATTAAAAGCGGATAATATTTCTTCTTATCTTTTATTAATGACCAAGAATGTCTTCCATCATATGTTTTCTTCAAAACATCAAATATTTGATTAATTACCAATTTTGAGTACTCCTTAAATGGAACTAAGCGCTCATGACCATAAATATGCTTGTAATTAAAGTCCTTAATAGAATTAATCTGTTCCAAAAAACGCGGACTTAAACATATCCCTTTTTCCGGTGTACTATTCTCACAAATATCAATAATAAGATTATGCATAATTACTGTTGTATTCAATACATTTTCATCATTTGCTCTTGCCATTTTTAACAAATCATTTTTGGTCCTATCATTTAGAAATCCCAGATTAATAGCATCTTCTATATCTCTTCCTACATACGCAATCTTATCTGATATTTTCACCACGCACCCTTCCCATGTTGCTGGCAGATATTGTCCTGGATTTGTAAAATCATCTAAGTCTATTAAGTCATCTCTTGGTATTAATCCATTTTCATCTACTTCTCCACAATGAGAAATAATGCCATCACGAACTGCATATGTTAAATCAAGATTTTTGCTCTTTTTATAGTTATCCTCAAGTAATTCAATTTTATCTACAAATCTCAATCCATTTCTTTCATGCCAGAATTTTTCGCCTAAATACTTTTTACTTAATTCACTGATAACGCTTTCACCTTGATGACCAAATGGAGCATGCCCCAAATCATGTCCCATAGCTATAGCTTTTGTAAGCTCATCATTAAGTCCTAATGATTTTGCAATTGTATGACTAACCGATTCTACATGAGCAACGTGTTCCATTCGTGTACAAATATGATCATTATCAATATTAAAAAATACTTGGGTTTTATGTTTTAATCGTCGATATGCCAATGAATGTAATATTCGAGTATAATCTCTAGCAAATGGGCTACGAACATCGTCTTCTCTTGAATATAAATCGACTGTGCGTGCCGTTAATTTTTCCCAATTATCATTTTTAGATGTTGCCGCTACTGATTTAAATTTCCCTTTTGTCATTTGCAATACTCCTTTCCATAGCTATAAAAACTTAGTCTTCCTGTTATCCAGCAAATACCTCGCCAGTTCCTCCACCAACTCTTAGACCTTCATCCCTGATATTATCTCCACTGATGTCTTTCCTTCTCCATTATTAATGATTTTTATTCCATATCGCATCGTCAATCACAAGCATGTTTTCCTCCTAACAAAATGCGATTGAGCTTATTTTTACATTCGGAAGAAATTAGTTCTAATCAAATATAATTTCCTCCTGATTTGTATTATATATATCGATTTGATTTTGAACATCAATCTCTGATACAATCCACCCCCTCAGGGTGCACGCTTTAACAAAATCCTCTATTCTATTTATACCATTTACCTCTCGCAAAGTAATTACTGCACCAAAATTCAAATCGTGGTCAGTTTTTGAAGATAATCGTTCTTTAGAAACCACTGAAACTCCCCACAATCTCTCTCCATAAGATTTTATTGGACGATTGGCTTTTAATACCTTAGAAATGAACTTTGTATTTTCCCATTTTCTAAATTCTTTTCTAGATTGTCGCTCATCCGCATACGCTCCCTCTTCATCTTGAATATTTTCATTTATATCATCTATCTGACCGTTTGGTTTCACTCGTCCAAACTTCAATGATAATTCTCGATTGGTATAATCCACACCTTGGACTCTACTGCACTCCGGAAAATAACACATTGTTGCTCTTGCTATATATGGATAATTATTATCTTCATCTCTCGGAACCGGGATTGCATAATTTGCCGTTTTATATGATTGTGACGTTCCATACACAATAAACTTTATTTCTCTACTTTCAGAAGAAAGAATTTTAGATATATCTATCGGGACAACCCCATATCCTAAAACATCTTTTTTCTTATAAGTTCCTAATTTGTACTCCCACCCTGCAGCAGAATCTATTATGAGTGCCTTGGCTATCTCCCTTGGCAAGCCAACAACATCTATCAAATAACATAGTTTTCTACTAATCCACGGAGCTGCAAAAGATGTCCCATATTCATCCATTTCTCCGTGTGGAGTATGAACTTTAATCCTTTCGTTATAATCTCCTCCATAATACGAAACATCAGGTTTATTAAAAAATGATAAGATATTGCCTTTCCTTGCATAACTTGCAGGACTCCCGTCTCTTCTAACCGAATTAACTACAATAGAATTTAATGAATCTGCCGGAGATCCTACTTTTAAAATTCCATTTTTTTCATTCCGATTGTCATTAGTTCCAGAAATAACAAAAATAATATTTTTTTGCGATTGTAATTCATCTAATACTGCCGCATCATACGATATAAAGTTTTTCGACACCTCATCATCTGTTCCTAGCGAAAGATTCCATACATGAATGTCTGAATTATTTGCAATAATTTCCTTAATCTTTTTAACTAATTTTACTGTGGATATTCTTTCTGCGCATACTCCGAAATGTCTGACTTTGAATCTTCCACACCCATCGTCCAACCACGGATTTAATCTTGGTCCATCTACTATTATTGAAGAAATGGCAGTTCCATGACTTCTATCTTTCCCCCCATCCATTATCTTTTCAATGTCATCTAAATAATCTGTATTTTCAACCCATTTACTAAAATATACTTCTTCATCAAACAATGTATCGATAACACCTATGGTTGGTTCATTTACTGGGTCAGGAATATCTATATCTTCTTTTTCTTTTTTTTCTTCTATATCCGCCAATGTAATTTTCGAGAAATCAGATGATACCATCGAAATAAGATATGGTACATTTGTTTCTAAAAAATCATATAACTCTTTGTTTACCGAAATTGTATCATCACCATAAAAATAATATTGATGTTTCACATCATCTACTTTAAGTTTTTCTAATAGCTTAGCAACAGATAATTCCGTCTTATAGAACGTTACCAGAAATGAATCTTTATCTGGTACCTTTGAGACATGCGGCACCGAGAGAGATTCAACCACTGAGCAATCTACTATGATATTACGGATTTTACTTTTTGAAAGCTCATATCCCTCATACTCCAACTTATTTTCTGGTTCATTAAAATTACTCGCAATAGCCTTCCCGTTCAACTTATTTTGCAAAAACTTCTTAACTATTTCTAAGTCTTCTATGGTATTTTCTACTGTTCTTTTATCCACATAATAAGTAATAATATGATTTTCTTGACCGTCTGGAGCATCCAAGAATCTTGCTCCCACTACCATATCATTTGTTTTCTTTCCTGTCGGTTTTAACAGTTCTTGAATTCTATTTGATTTTGCTATAATATCATTATAATTAACATCAACTAATATATTTTCTAAAAACTTTGGGGAGTTTTTATAAAATCGTAATATGGTTCTTAAATCTTCACATATACTTTGAATGTTCTCTACCGTAGTTTCGGCATGTGCTCTTAAGTTCCTTGCTTTCGGACGTTGATTATTCTTCTCGTTTGAGAATCTCATTTTAACTTGTAAAATTTTATTCATTTACTCTTCCCTCAACTTTCTCGAAACGCTGCTTTTAGGTACTCTGGATAAAATTTCTATCTCTCTTACTGTATATCCTTCATCACTTAGTTTTTGAAGCTGCAATTCTTCATTGGTAGGATTCAAAGCAAGATAAATTTTTCGCAAATAATCATATTCATATGTTTCATCACTAAATGCAACAGCTGTTTTAATTATCTGTTTTAAATCACCAGGATATGGAATCTCCTGCATATTTCTCAATATTTTATTAAATAATCTAATATCCTTTCTGGAATTGCTCGCTTTTTTCAAACTTGCAGTTAACATAGAATCAGCAATCTCAATAAGTTCTTCTTTATTGTAACGGTCAAATGATATTGTTGCATCAAATCTTCGTATTATAGCTTTATCAAATTTATCAAATAGATTTGTTGTTGCAATAAGCACAATTTTTTCATTTAGTTTTTCTAATTCTCTTAGGAAAACCGAAGTAACTCGTCCCATTTCTCTTAAATCGTTACTATTAACCCTATCCAATACTAATGAATCAATTTCATCAAAAACAACAATTACCTTTCCATACTGCAAATGATTAATTTCATCAAATAATTTCGCGACATTTTTTGCAGTTTCTCCAAGTCTACTATCAACTAGTTGTTCAAAGTCAACTGACAAAATATCACGACCTAATATTCTTGCAATCTGATATGCTGATTCCGTTTTTCCTGTACCCGGTTTTCCAAAAAAAAGGAATTTAGATAAACCCGCTTTATTACTTATGGCTCTCGTAATGCCTATTACATCCTGTTCAATAGCATCTGGTAAAATCAATGGGTTCGTAGAATAATTGACTTTTCTCAAATAATTTAAATTTTTATAACTTGACTGCGGTACATAGAAATTCGCTGTGGATATCAGTTCCATAAGATATTGAGCGACCGCCACGTCCCCATTGGCATCAAAATCACGTGCAATTGCTGCAACTTCACTCATGAATGCATCCTCATTTTTTTCAACATGATATTTAACTAAATTTATTAAATTTTGTTTTTTCATCTTCGTCACCTCTAATTTAATCATACCAGATAGTGGGACAAAAGTCAATGTTTTGGGACATTTATTGGATTCAAAATCACATGTTTATTTTACCCTCCTCACATTCCTTTTCCCGGTCAACCTGATCCGCCGCAGCCTGAATCGCTCTTTCGACCTTTTCTGAATTGGCATCTATTAATATTTTTAGTATGTAATCGGCGGTTGCTACCGCTGAGTTCGGATTATGAATTCTATAATTTAGTTTTCTTTTCTGCATAGCGGAGCATCCACCTCCTCCCTGCGGTTTTCTCTTTGTCCATAACTATGAGAAAATATATGAAAATAGTCCTTTAAAATATTGTGCTTCGCAAATGTAACTGAAACACACAAAAATCCATGTCGATTGCCCGACAGAGAGAGTAGATATTTCTCTTCGGAAATGCTGCTTTCAATCTGTGACAAAGTGATGTAAACCAGAATGTCAACTACATTGAGAACACTTTTAAAAATCAGCCTATATAATTCATTCCTCTTCATGTATGAAAAAAAGTTTTCAAATTCGGTAGTTTACATTTCTATGAAAGTCTTAAAAGCACTGATATTACAAGGATTTTCCCATCAAACCAAATGTAAACTATCTGTCAATTATCGAAAACTATTCTTCAGAAATGTTCATCTCCCCGAATGATAAAACATCCTCTCTCTGTCGGGTATTCAAAATGGTAACACCTGTTGTTCACTCTCTGTCAGTTCCCGAAATCCATCCTCGGCGTTCTGGTTTACATCATCGACGCATCTCGTCCAGCCTTTCTGAGTTCCATAATTTCGGAATCTGTGGGAGCTAATCCGCTTCCAGCCAACAATTTTTGTATCCATAATCTCTGCGATTTCATTGGATTCATATCTCTTCGGTTCTCCATACTGATGCTCCAGTGCTTCTTTCCAGATCATTTTGATGCAGACATAATCTTCCCTATATTCATCCAGCCATCCTTGAATTGTCCCTGCCAATGTATCCTCCTGCATGAACTGTTCCCGATATAAGCTAATCTGCGATTCCATTTCTTTGGAAAATTTCATTAGTGCAGCCGGATTCTCCGCGGTGCGATATAGGTACATAGCCTCTGTCCAGAGCTGATCAAAGTATACTCTTGCCTCCGCTTCGTCATCCAAAATATGTTTTTCTGCTTTCTCTACATGAATCATGATTGGCAGAAATCTTCTCGCTCCACTCCGGTCAAATGGTAAGAATTGCTTTGTATTCGTTGTCCCTGCAAAAACACATTGTCTCAGTCGATCTTCTTCATACTGCTGATACGGAATACGAAACGTATCTTTCTGTCTGACAAGAAATGATTTTATCTCTTCGTTACTCTTGGCACTGACTGCAGCAATCATCTCCGACATCTCCATAATCCAATGTCCCCGAAGCTTTCCGTAAACCTTTTCATCATTCAGATGTTTCAAATCATCAGAAAACCAGTCATCCTTTATCGCAAGAAAACGAAAAAATGTTGATTTTCCAGCTCCTTGTGTGCCAACCAGGCAGAGCATTTCATCCATCTTATACCCCGGATGAAAAACTCGTAGTATCGCACCTATCATAAAATGCTTCAGGCATTCATATACCAATTCCGATTCATCCGCTCCCATATACCGCTTCAACACATGACGGATACGCTCCGTTCCATCCCATTGAAGTTCATTCAGATAGTCACAGATTGGATGATACTTGTTGCTGTTCGCCTCTGCTCTCAATGCTTTTTTCATATTTTTCTCATTTCCCAAATCATAGTATCGTTCAAAGTAATAAAACAGAAATTCCTCCCCTTCGTCTGTCAGTGAAGTAACCCGGTCATTCCACCAGAGGATTTTTACCACATCTACCCGCTGATTCAACAAATTAAAACGCAGACTTCCGGCAAGAATCGGATCTTCTCTGAGGACGGTCATATAATTCTGCATCGTTCCCTTAACCGTTCCGTTCATTGTTACCGCAAGCTGCTCTTTGATATTCCTCACCGCTTCCAAATCTACCATTGATTCCATCCGACACACTGCATTCTCTCTATTTTCTTCTGACATAGTCATCACACTTTCGCTCAATTTCTTCCACCTTCTTTCGTTTTTCTTGGACCATATGATCCTTCTCCTGCTTTTCTCCAAATAAAAGAATATCCAAAACATACTCAACATAGCTTAGTTCCCGTAATGCTTCCACGAAACGTTCATTCCATTCTTCCTTCGGATTCCTGGGTGCATATTGTTTCTTCCAGTCTAAAAGCATTAATCGATAATCCAAATATGCCCTTACACATCTAATCCCATCATCATCCCGTTTCTTTGTCCGTATTATTTCTGCCGTTTTAATCGAATCGTTCTTTTTCCCTGCAGGAGAGTCCCTGGACTTGCTGATATAACTAATTCCAAAATCATCTGCCAGTTTTACAGCTGCTTCTCTGGCACCGAGTCCAAATAACTGTGCAGTAAAATCAACTGCATCTCCGGTACATCCACAACCAAAGCAATAATATCTACGATCAACCTTCATGCTGGGAGTGTTGTCCTTATGAAAAATACATCTGATCAACCCACTTCGGTTAGGTTTGAGCCCATACAATTCCGCCGCCTGTCTAACTGTGACATTCTTCTTTACTTCTTCAAATAATCCCATCTTAGTTCCTTCCCATCTGCTGAAATATTACATTCGGACTTTTATTCAAAAATGAATATATCGATTGTCCAAAGAAGGATAAAAAAAAGACCCTTCCATATATCCAAATTTTGAGAGGGTCTTATACAACATTTTTTCAAATTTTTTTCAAAAAATATAATCTCTACCTTCATCATCACAGGAAATACATACGGTCTTAAAATTTCCCTGCGAAGCTAAAATACCATTTCTATTTTTTTAAAAATGGTCAGGAAACCGAGGGTATGGGGGTGCTACAGGTCCGGGGGACCTGTGTTCAGCACCGACCGAAGCAGAGCGGAGACCGGAATCCCCATCAAGATTGCTACTCGCAAATATTACTAAAATCATAAAATGATGATATTGTAATACGCGGGTGGATCTTGCTCTTAAAAATGCGCAAAATAAAAACCTCTGTATCCATTAGTTTCTAACAGACACAAAGGTTTCAAGATTCATCGATATTAAATTTTTCTTATCCGGCAAGAGCAAGTTCCACCCGGTAGAGTGTTTCGGGCCATTTTCCATCACCAGTCCGACATTAGGAAATCATGATTCCGAGGAATGGAAATCAGCGAATAAATTGTATTCTATGTACATTGATTTACCAAGATGAAGACGCATTTAATTTGCTGGATAACACAATAACGCCACTTAAATTATCCTGAAAAATGCATTTCATTTTTCTTCTCACTTTCTATGATCTTCATTTGTATGGCGTATCTTCTATACATCTTATATCGTGTCAGCACATCCCATTTTGAGGGCAAATATTTCACTTTCCTAAATTTTTTCACTTCATCTTCTCTAAAAAAACCATTTCTTTTATACTTTTGAGCAAACTGTCCTTTACGTATGATAGTTGTCCAATATCCGGCATATTCCTCAGACACATTTTCTTCAATCAAATATTCAAAGACATCTTCCCTGGTAAAACAATTCGAATGACAATATATTTCACTTTCATTTTCCAACTCTGAACGATCAATAACTGCCATTACTGAAGCTAATATCTGAATCATCTGATAACCTTCTTTGGGTTTAAAATATCGAAATCTTAATTCTTCTTCTGGTGTCATACATCCTGTTTTAACCATCATGTTCCAGGAACACACGAATTGATCTGTATTTTTTATACATATTCCTTTATCGGTATCCGTATCTAGTTTTGAATTTAATTCTTTCACTCTAAAATAAAAAGTTGTCAAATCAAATTGTTCGGTTGCTTCACAGGAAATATTGTTCTCTTCTAAAAAACACAATGTTCCATCGCATAGTCTTCCACAATTTTGAAAATAGTCAAGTTTTTTCCTATTTTGAGGTAATACACCTATACCTATCGGTTCCCCCTCACCTTGTTTCGTCTTTCTTTGGGCAATCCAAAAAAATTCATATCCTGTTCCAGAAAAGAATTTCTCTATCTCTGTTTTAACCGTATTATAAAACAGTTCTCCCACTTCATACTCTACGAATGAAATAGTTGTATAAGAATAGTGTATTTTCTTCAATGCATAACCCTCATCCATCACATCATAAGGAAGAAGATTGAACAAGTGCAAAACATACGGACAAGTGTGAGTTTTTACGGTTATCGTCAGATTATATTTTTTTGAGAGCATTCCTACGAATGCTGCTATCCATAATTGCTTAATAGTATCTGGTTTTTCTTTTACTTTACTCCTGATAAACTCTATTTCCGCCACATAATGTCGTTGCATTTCATATTCCCACGACTTTCCCCATCCCTTTCGATATCTATTCAAGTATCCACGATATAATTCTTCACAATACTCCTCGAATTCTTCCCACGTATTTGTATATTTAAATTCCATGTCATGCCCTCTTTCAATACTTCTTACATTACTATTTCATCCATTGTTTATACTGATTGCAACTACTCATAGGTTGCATCTGTAAATGATTAAAGCCGCCTCCTGCACATTCCCCTTTCTGATTTCTTTCAAAACATATTGTTGTCCTGGTTGTATCCGCTGTTCTTTGTCCGCACCATAATGTGCATGTTGCACATACCCGAAAAGATTTATGAAGTGTGTTTGTCGACATATTTTGTTCCTCCTCTGTATACCAATTTATATGATTACTCTATCATATGGTATAAGACAAAAAGGGAACATCAAAAAAATACCACAGAGTATATACACTGTGGCAATCAAATAAAGGAATACATAATCAAACACTCGTTAATGGCATTCTTTCAAACAACCTTTTTTTAATATTTCATTGTAAAACTCAATTACAATATCTCCTCCATAAAATACCTCTTGTTTTTCCCACTGTGCAAGATGATATGTCATAAATTTTACAAGATATTTTTCAAAAATATCTGAATCGAACGAATAAGTATATCTTCTTTTTCTTTTCCCTTTTATTCTTATTACTCTCATTTCTGAATCAACTACTCCAGAATATTCAAACTTTACCTTTAACACCCCTTGCTTCTTAGTTCGAAATACTGCCTGCAAAACATAATTCATCCAATCTGTATCTTGTAAAGTAAGCTCTGTATTAATCCTATCTTTCAATGGCTTATTTTCAAATATAAGATCATCCGCATCTATATGTTTCAATTCATTCATATAGTCATCCCTTTATAAATATTAATATTATATCAACTACTCAATGTCACCTAATTCTTTTGTAGGCAAGAACTTCTTGATGGATGAAGTATTTCGTAAACTGTTATCTTTTTATCACCGATTTCACAACAAAAATAATGCATACATTTTTTTTCATTATTGTACTTAAGACCATCCTCATTTCTTTTTCCATCATTCCACGCATCACATAACTTATTAAAAATATCTTTGCAGGTAAAAACAATCAACTCCTTCCTGTTCATATTTTCAACGATTATTTTCAGTTTATTAACTGCATTAGTTAATTTCTCTCTATATTCATTCGTAACGCTGTTTTCGCCGGAATCCGAATGCACATTACAGTAGGCTACATCCTTAAGTTGTTTGTCAGTCAATCCCAACTGTTCAAGCATTTCATTAAATCTATTCTCAAACTTTGATGCAATTCTCTTGTCTGTTTCTATTTTTTCACATTTAGCCTCCTCAAGTTCTTTATAATAATTCTCTTTATCAATAATAATACGTTTAAACCAAAACTCTTCCGCCTCATTTCCCTCTGTATTAGGCTCTCTAAGGTAGAATATGACGCCATTAAAATCCTCTTTATTTCCCACATATCCTTCGTATTTTTCAAATCCGCAATTTGTATCCATTATTCTTCCTCCTCATACTGTTCCATCGCATTCTTAATATCTTCTTTCACCATGTCTACTAATTTCTTAGGACTAACTACCTTTACATGCACTGCATACTGGAATGCCCATTTTCTCATCGCCTCCAGGTTTACATTGACTCGAACCGTCACCTCATTCTCCGTTTCCTCTAAAAACTGCATATCTTTCCCAAACCAATCAAACAATTCCGTCAACAGATATCTTTTTGCCTTAAATACAACCGGAACACTTTCTCCTGTAAACATGTATATGTGCTCTGCCATATGCTTCGGAAGATTCAATCCATTTTCAAGGCCTTTTACTAGTTTCATTGGCTTTACCGGAGTATCTAACATTTTGATATCCGTAATCCTATCCAGTCGATAATTTGATACATCATCATATTTATCATAATTACAAATCAGATAATATTTTCCATTTACCGCTACCATCTGATATGGATTAATCACGTATTCCCGCACTGCTCCATCACTTCTTCTGCGAGGATGCATTTGTTTATCCGTGCCATATTCATTATAATGCAACAAAACCTGCTGACCTTTTGTTATTGCTTTATCCAATACTTCGATGGTATAGAAAAGTTGCGTATTCTTAGGCGTATTATCCGGCAGTGTCAGGATATGTTCTACTCGAGATTTAAAATAGCGGTTCGATAATCCTTCAAGTTTTCCTATCAATTCCTTACACTGACTATACGGAATATGCTTAAAAAACAACAGGCTGTCAATCAACAACCGAAGTTCCGCATCAGAAAAATTCCTCTCCAGATACCAATCTGTATAGAACGTTTCTTCTTCGCCATTTTTATTTATACGAATGGATTCACTATACTCAATATCATATCCAGAATCAATCAAATTCATCAAATTGCGTTTTATCGCCTTACGCTCCGCTTTCATGTCATATTCCTGTTCGAGAATATCCATAATCTCCTTCTGACTAAGTCTGTGATTCTCATCTGTATATTTTTTCAGAATATCTAAAATATTCATTATCAACATTTTTTTCGGCTGTTTCGTGTACATGGCTGGTCTCCTTTCCTCAATTATAACACATTAATCCTTATCCGCATCTTCTTTACAAAGATAGAAAGGTTTACTTGTTACCGACAAATGACGCAATTTCAAATTATGAAGTGTTTCTGGATGAAATATATGTCCTGGCATCTCCAGCTCCAGCCACTCCAATCTCGGCAGATTCAATTTAAATGAATATAAAAACCAATCTAAATTCCACTGCTCATATTCTCTCGGAATAAAAAGTTTCAGTCTTCGAATACTTGGAATAGAGAATATTTCTAAAATTCCTGAATCTCGTCCCGTATTACCAATAGATAAACTTGTCAGATTAACAAGATTGCACAATCCCCTTAAACTTGATGGTCTACAGTGCCTCAAAGACAAAACTTTTAACCATGTCATATCTTGGATAGTATCAATTAGGTTTTTATAATTCCCTTGAATATTCAAGGATTTGATACTCCTTATTTCTTTCAATGAAGAGAAATCTTCTACTTCTGTCAATCCCAGAGATACTTCATATAAACGTGGACACTTCTTTAAATCATTAAAATTCTTCACCTTTCCGCCAACAAGTTTTAAAGAACATACATCCGGAAATTTTTCTACAATTCTCAAGTTTTCCAAATGGTAAGCGGTTACTTCTATAACCTGATTTTCTTTATTTGTTTTTGTTAAAACAATAGGCTCCTTCATCCCTACTCTCCTTTTTCTTTGATGTTCTCCATTTTCTTGTTCTCTTATTATAAAACATATCATGTTCTCTTTTTGGTACATTAAATATAATATAATCCTATTGCAATCCTCAAATTAACTCTAACAATTATCAAAAGCAATCAAAAAAGGCCAGAATCCCGACCTTCCCTTATCATTCTCTATTCACTTCACCACATATACCGCTCTCACAAACCGTTCTATTTTATCACTACCATATGTATCGTACTTTTACTTACCCCGAACTGCTTCGCCGTCTGCCGCACCGTCGCTTTATGTTCAATGATATAATATGCGATCTCTACTGCCCTCTCCTCAATATAATCTTTCACAATATTCCCCTATAAACATCGTTTTTACAACATATGCAAGGAATTTGTATGATATGAATTCAAATTGATACCCTTTCCATGCCCCCCCTGTCACACTCCTGCATGCACTAACACATACTTTTGTCCCACTACTTTTAACCCAATCCACCAAAATAACTCTATCAGCTTTTTAAAGCCTTGAAATCGTTTCAGCTCAGTAGCCTGTCCTCCACAGAAAATATAGTGTAATCTGAATTTTTACCTGCCTTTTATAAAGACCTAATCACCACACCATTTTTCTTGGCATTCATATAAACATTCTGAAACTGCTTTTTCATATTTGTTCCAATAGCAATATTATATGGAATAACTAATCCATCCGAGATGATTACATCACGAAATGATATAAACGTTGCTTTCATAAATAACGGCAATGGAGCACCAAAGAACATTTCTTCCCAACTGGAAATGATTCCGCTCACCTGATATACCTTTTCATCCTCCGAGATAAAAATAGTCCCCTTTTTCAAATGCCGTTCCATAATAAAATTTCCTTGAACTCGCCGCTTCCACCCAGCAATAATCGCCTTGTGTTCCTCCGCCAGATTTTCCCCTCGCTCTTCTAAATATCGGTCTATAAGTGTTACGTTCTCCCACAATACATTTGCAATTTCTTTTATCTCTTTCGGATTCAAACTTTTAATATTTGTTATGTTCTTAACCCTTTTATTAACTTTACATTTCTCGTTCACATAATCAAGCAGCGGAAACCATAATTCATAAAACAATTTTCCGTCTTTCTCTGAAAGCGTCATCTCTTTTATCCTCCTGTTATCTATCTAAACCGAAACCCATATTCTTTTTTCAGTCTCTCATATATCTCAAACGCCACCGGACAGACTTCCACCGCATTAAGCACACTATACAGGCTCTGCAATCTATCCGGTTGATCCGTATAAGGATATTTTTTACAGCTCTCCGGTCTGCATTCTCCTAATTTGCAATTACCGTCCTCTTGCAGAAAATCGCATGGCTTATTCTTTGTCTCATATGTATCTTCCACTTCATTTTTAATCAGGTATCTCTCAACAAATTGCTCTTTTGTCAAATCCAAAAATTCCGCATCTCTTTCCAAATCTTCACTCGGAATACTTCCATAATACATTTTGCAGCAATTTCTGCACCTACTGCAATCATAATTTGAAAACAATTCATCGTGAAGTCTTTTAAACTGCTTGTCCAGTTCTGTTTCATCCGCATGGCATTTTAAAAATGTGCGAAATTCAAGATTCTCATTTTCTTTTTTCTTTGCTTCAAATTTCACTTTCCTTGGTACAATCATCATTTTTCTCCTTCCATTCCTTTCACTTCTGTACTACCAAATACAATTTCCAACAGTTCCGCCGCTACCTGATGGTCTTTAATGCGCATCAAATTGTCCCACACATCTTCTTTCCCCAACAGATTCATACCGCCATGCCACACCAATTCATCATCTATGACAGCAAATCTTTCTTCAACTTCTGCTTTTGTCACGACATGGATAGCAGCCTGCTTCATCTCCTGAATCAGCTCGTAACACATATCAACATTTCCATATACAACCTGATCCGGCTCCGTTGTAATAACTGTAACTCTCACCCCATGTTCTTGCCGTTCTTTCACCAGAGACAATAATCTGTCAATCTTCTCCTGCCGGATATTCGGACTGGAAATTACGATAGATTTTTCTGCTTCTACCAAGTCTTGTTCAAATTTTTCTGTATAATTCCCTGAGTCAAATATCGCATGAACAACCTGCTTATCTTGCTGTTCTCCTATCCAAACGGAAAACCCTGTTTTCTTATAGGTTCGAAGTCGTTTTCCATACATTTTATTAAATTTCTTCATGTGTGCATCAATATAGTCATACACATAAACCGCTTCTTTCCCCTCATGATCACGATTCAGTCTTCCAATATACTGTACCAAACGTCCTTCCGCAGACACCGGCGCGGCAAGCATCAATACATCCAACCTCGGGAAATCAAAGCCTTCTCCAATCTTTTGACCGGTCGCAATCAATATAAGACTTTCTGTCCGAGGAACCTGTTTTAATTGCATCCGTATTTCTGTATTTTCTCTATCAGAATTATCCCCGTACAAAAGAAATACATGATCAGCTTCATCTTTTAACATGTCATACAGAATTTTTGCATGTTCTTTGTATCGTGTTAATATAACCGGTGTCTGTTTCTGTGAAATACATTTCTTTATATCATTTGTAATCATTTCATTGCGCACCTTGCTAGTACTGATCAGGCTATATGCTTTATTGATATCATTCCTGCTCTCGACAGTATCAATTACTCTTGTATATCTCGGAACAAAATAATGTCCTATTCCCTGCTCCTCAGCTCTATCCAATGCAGTAAATCGATGCCTTAACGGCCCCAGCATCATATAGATAATCTTGTCCAGATGATCGCCTCGTGTTGGCGTAGCAGAAACTCCATATACATATTTTGCACTGATTTTCTGCAATACTTCCATATATGTATGTGATGCCGCATGATGGCATTCATCTACAATAACCATTCCATAAGAATACTTCAGATTTTGAAATTTCCCCTTGCTATACATAGAACCAACCATTGCAACATCTATAATCCCTGTCAACGTATTTTTTGTTCCATGTAAAATCCCAATCGTACTGTCTCGCTTTTTCTTTCGTCCTGTCTTCGTCTCATACTCCGGCAGTTCTTCCCTGATATCGAGAAATTTATTCAGCTCGTCCACCCATTGAGTAAGTAAATCTTTACTCTGTAATAAAATCAGTGTATTCACCTTTCGCTCCGCAATCAGATAACTGCACACCACAGTTTTCCCAAACGCAGTTGCCGCTTCCAATACACCATCCGAATGCCTTAACAGCTGTTCTGCCGCGAGTTCTTGCTGCAATCGCAAGTCTCCGTTAAATGAGACTCTAATCGGTCGACCTGTTTCCCTTTGATCAGATATCTCAACCGGAATTCCTGCTTTCGTACATTCCTCAGAAATTCGTTCCCTGAATCCCCGTGGCACTTGAATATAGCCATCAATATCTTTTCCTAAATACACAGCGCTGAAATTATAATAATTCGAATATCCTAATCTTTTGTTTTTATAGAATTCCGGATTGTCAAAAGCCGCCAAACTACGAATCTGATTTTGTATTCTCGGCATAAGATTCAGCGTATCGACATAAACGCCATTGCTGAGTACCATATGAAGTTTACCTACAACATCTTCTTTCATAAACTCGCATTTCTTTTTCCATGGCTTGGGTCTGTTCTTTATATCAGTACCTGCAAGCTTTCCTTTGCTTTCCGCTAGTTCTGCCTGCCATTTTGCCATATATTTTTCTATATCCTCTATGCTGAGTTTTTCTGTCCGATTAAGCAAAATGTCCCATTGTTCCGGATAGACATTCCAGTTTTTATCCACAAATGCACTGTTTCCATTTTTAAGCGCCTGCCCTTGCAATGGCAGCGCAATCAGATTGCCAATACTGCTTGCTACGTCCTGTGATGGATACATTCTGTCATAATAATGAAAGGATTTCAGATTAATAGATGCAGAACCTTTGTCCAGTAACAAAAAACCAAAATTTCTGGCTAATGAAGCTGATATTGCTTTTTGAAAGAATATCCACACATGGGCGCCTTTTCCGGAACGTGAACGCTCAATCAAAGGCTTTATCCCATTAATCTCACATATTTTTCTGAGTGCATCTACTTCTTTATGCCATTCACTATCTACATTGGCAAAATCTGTTGCTTCTGCACCTTTTTCGTGATTATCAAAATCGAACACGATAAATCTGCATGTCCCATCCGGTAACAGCGGATACACACCAATCACATCCGAACCATCTTCTTTATATCCCAGTAGATGAGCAATAATTTTCTTCACATCAAGCTTGATCCATTTTTTATTATCGCATTCATCACAAATCATCTTTTCTCCACGCTGTTTCGGACACAACTTAAAATCCCATCTGTTATCACATTGTGGATAATAACCTCCATTCTTACCACGTCTGGCAAAGACATCTTCTCTTCCCCAAAACATAGAAAAGAAACGTATTGCCATCTTTTCTGTAATAAATTGGGGATGAACAATGCGCGCTCCTTGATCAAGATCATACTCTTCTGCATTTTCTATCGTCTCTTCAAAGGGATGGATCTCTTCATATGGAATGTTCTCTTTTTTCAGCTTGTCTTTTAACAGCCTGTTTTCATATTCAAATAGTCTGACGAGTCTTCTTAATGATTCTGTATCATATGCTTCTATATTCATACTTGACACCTGTAATTCTCAATACGCAATCTCCATTTTATAGATATGGTTCTATCGTAAACACCGTCTATTCTCCAACCTTTTCACTTACCAATTCAAATAGATTTTCTTTCCTTCTGTCTGACTGATTATTTCTTTGACATCTTTCTGATAATCATAATATTTTATTGGCAAGTCTGGATTTAACTTATCGATAATCGAATGCAATTTCATATCTGATAGTCTGGAATTCACTTCGATTTAATTGTTTCAACAGTTTCTCTATATCATCTACATATCCTATTTTCACACAATCCGGAAAAGAAGGATTTGTCAGAATATACATTACTCCCTTTTTATCTCTCATATTTTAGTCACGCCTTAAAATCAATTATTCCTGCAACATCCTCAAATACCCATCCAACCGTTCCTTCAAATATCCTGCGAACAATTTCTCCATCGCTCCCAGATTATGTTTCCCATGATACTCATCAAAGGCATTATAATACGCAATTCGATCTGTAAATTTAATATCAATCGGTGAATACCCTGCTTTCATCAATTCCATATTCACAAGCAAACGCCCCGTGCGTCCGTTTCCGTCGATAAAGGGGTGGATAGCTTCAAATTCAATGTGGAACCTTGCCAACTTCGGAATCATATGCTCCGTACTCTTATGATATTGTTCCAACAGTTTCTCCATCTGTGGCTGTATCATATAAGGTTGTACCGGCTCATGCTTTGCCCCCATCATTCTCACCGGAACTCTGCGATATACACCTCTATCTTCCTTTTTATCCGCCAGAACCAAATAGTGGATTTGTTTAATAATGCTCTCGGAAATCGGAATCTTATCCTTTACCAACTCTCTCACAAAATCAAAGGCTTCTTTATGTCCAACCGCTTCCATATGGTCTTTCAATGGTTTCTTATCAATCGTCAATCCTCGCAAAACCATATCCGTTTCTCTCAGAGTTAGCGTATTTCCTTCAATCGCATTGGAGTTATACGTATATTCAACAATAAACTCCTCTGTAAGTCGTTCTGTTTCACCTTGTGTCAGCGGTCTTTTAGAATCCAGTTCTTTTTTCTTATTATCTATAATCGTCAATAGACTTTCTGTCGTCTTGTAACGTCCGTCCTCCGGTTTCTTTGCAGTTTCAGGAATTTTCCAGCTTCGCCCTTCCCGAATTACATCCGGTATTCTCCCTTCGGAACACAAAACACGAACGCGACGATCTGATATATTCCATTTTTCAGCAGCTTGTTTTACGCTAATATACATAATTTACACCTCATCAATTATAATCACACTCATGTGATTATTATACTTTACATGCGGAACAATAGCAACGCTATCGGAATAATAATTCCCGCTAATCGGAACATTACTCAAGAACGAAGAAAAGCATCCAACTTTCGTCAGATGCTCGCATTGTTTTTATAAATCTTCTGCTTTATATACGAAATACCCCTCATAATAGTAACTATGATCTATTCCCTTCATATACATTTCTCTATTTTCAACTTTATCTGTCAGAGCCTGTTTTAAGATATATTTTATTTCAATATCTTTTATCGAACTTCTTTCCGTTGCAAGTAAATAATCTTCTTTATCAACAGCGCTCCAATCAATAACCATATTCAACTCTTTTTTCAAAATTAAATCAAGCCATATTCTTGTGCTCCTTCCATTCCCTTCCCGGAATGGATGCGCTATATTCATCTCTACATACTTTTCAATAATTTCTTCAAATGTTGACTGCGGCATCTTCTCAATATTCTCGATGGCCACCTGCAAATACATTACTGGTACAAATCTAAAATTTCCTTTTGCAAGATTTACAGTCCGTATTTCTCCTGCGAATTCATATATTTCCTCAAATAAATATTTATGAATAGCTACAAGCATCTGAAATGTTCCTGCTTCATAAACATCCAAATATCCATTTTCAAATAGTTCAACAGCTTTTTTCTTACTTATCTTTTCTTCCATTCTAGCCAGTTCTGTGGAATCTGTAATATGAAGTTTATTCTCTAAAGCCATATTCTTCTCCTTTCTTCCACCTGATTTCTGTATTCTATTTTAACCGATTCCCATCTATAACACAATAAAATCACCAAAAGAAAAAGCCGCGTACAATATCAACCATCTTTCTCCCTATCCCAACAATCTCTTATATGTCAGATCTATGAAAAATGCCCCCAGCGGAGCGGTAATCAGTATCGCAACCACTGCAACTGTCAAAACAATTTCCCCACATGCTAAGCCCATTGCAAGTGGCACTCCACCAATTGCTGCCTGCACCGTTGCCTTCGGAGTATATGCAATCATACAAAACAGTCGTTCTTTTCTGCTAAACCTTGTTTTAATAAGGCATAAACACACTCCCACCATCCGAAATGCAAGTACTCCAAAAATTAAAATCACTGCCGAAACGCCTGACGATAATGCGTACTTAATATCCACTGTTGCACCGACCAATACAAAGAGCATAACCTCTGCACCAACCCACAACTTATTAAATTTCACAGATAATCTTTTGGCTACACACGCTCTTTTCTTTTGCAATGCAATTCCGATTGCCATAACTGCAATTAATGATGCAAACGGAAGAATCTTTCCCCATTTATCTTCAATCGTTATAAGTATAAAAGAACTGCACATAAGAACAATGACTTTTGACGTATCCCGTATAGGAATCTTTTCAAAATATTTTGCAAGAATGATTCCAACAGCCATTCCAATAATAATCCCGACACAACGGAAACAGGAATATTGATAAAGCTTCTAACGGATATACGATCCCCTTGTGCCAATCCGGTAAATGCTGTAAACAACACAATCACAAACACATCAAAATCGCCGGTCTTCCTACTTTTCTTAAATCATTTAAGTCAAGAGACAATCCTGCTCTTGCCAAAATAATAATCAGCGCAATCCTTCGAAGCTCCGCTGAAATCTCAAGAAGTGACGGATCAATGAAATTTAAAATATGTGGTCCCAGAATCATTCCTGTTAAGATCATTCCAAACAAACTCGGTAAATGAATCTTTTTACAGATCCAGCCCATAAACATCCCAAATAGCATGATCATCGCAATACTAAGAAGCATACTTTATTCTCTCTTTCCTCTAAACTTAACATGAAAAAAAAGGCCGGCGCCTCCGACCTTCTTTCGTGTATTCATTTTACCACAAATGCATCAAATGCTGCAACGTAAGTGTAACTACTGTAATCCCGATCCAGCAAGCCATTCCCATTAAAATTGGCTTCCCGCCGCTTTTTACTAATTTTACAACGTTCGTATTAAATCCGATCGCGCCCATTGCCATAACAATGAAAAATTTAGACAGTTCTTTTAATGGCTGGAACGTATCTGCCGGTATTCCTGCTGCTGTTGCAACTGTTGTAATAATACTTGCTCCGATGAAGAAGAGTATGAAGAACGGAAATACTTTGCGCATAGATACTTTCTCGCCGCTCTGCTCTTCTGCTTTTCTTGCGCGGTGCACTGCCAGTCCTAGAGTAATCGGAATGATTGCAAGTGTTCTTGTCAATTTTACGGTAACCGCCTTGTCCAGCGTCTGACTTCCAAGATGGTAAATGCTGTCCCATGTAGAAGCTGCCGCTGTTACGGAAGACGTATCATTTACTGCTGTTCCGGCAAAGATTCCGAAGGTCTCTCCGGAAGTCGTAGAAAAGCCTAACGCTGCTCCCAATGCCGGAAAAATGAGCGCTGCCAGAATATTAAAGAGAAAGATTACAGAGATTGCCTGCGCAACATCCTCTTCATCCGCATCAATAACAGGTGCTGTCGCCGCAATGGCAGATCCTCCGCAGATAGACGAGCCCACACCTATCAGCGTAGATATTTTTGACGGAATGTGCATCGCTTTATGAAGCATATACGCAATTACAAGAGAAGTTGTAATCGTACACAGAATAATCGGTAGTGATTGTTTTCCGGTCTGCATAACAACTTCTAAATTCAATCCAAAACCAAGCAATACAACTGCATATTGTAAAATCTTTTTCGATGTATATTTCACACCGCCTTCCAATGGTTCCCGGTTTTTAATCACTAATGCAAGAACCATTCCGATTAAAATTGCAAATACCGGACCGCCTATAACAGGAAATTTTTTCCCTAAAAATGCAGAAGGCACTGCAATTGCCAAACAAAATAATAAACCTTTCCAGTTCTTTTTTATAAATTCCATTTTCTCTCTCCCTTATCCTTTGAGTGTATTTTTTATTATATCGCATTTTCTTCTTGCTGTCTTTTCTTATTTTTAACTTGCCGCATGAATCGCTGCAATCGTTCCGTCTGCCACTGCTGTAGATACTTGGCGAACCGGTTTCACTCGAATGTCTCCTACTGCATACACGCCTTTCATTTCTGTCTCCATATTTGCATCGACCGGAATAAATCCATTTTCTAAATGCAACTCTTTATATAACTCTGTATTTGGCACAGCTCCTGCATACACGAAGATTCCACATCCCGAATCTTCAATCGTTTCAATCGCACAGGTTTTTTCATCCAAGATTTCCAGAGATTCAACCTTCTCCACACCATACACACCGTGAAGTCTGGAATGTAGCCGAACTTCAATATTAGAGCTTTTCTCTACCTTTTCTTTAAATTCTGCAATACACCCTAATTGTTCTTCAAAGTGGATAATCGTTACTTTCTCTGCAAGCTTCGCCAGATACAATGCTTCTTTCACCGCTCCGTCTGCTCCTCCGACAACGTATACATGTTTTCCCTGATAAGATCGTCCGTCTCGAGCTGCGTTCATTCCCATTCCCCGACCAGTCAATTCTTCTCCGGCAATTTCTAATTTTCTAGGAGAAGTTCCGTTTGCTAAGATTACTTTTTTTGCAGAATAAGTTCCTTGATTCGTATAAATCTTTTTTGTATCTCCGCTTAACTCAACTTTCTCTACTGTTTCCTGTACAACTCTGACTCCGGCGCCCTCTGCCTGTCTCTTTAAACGATCCGCAAAAGTCGCACCCGTTTCGCCTTCTACGATTCCTGCATAATGTGTGACTGTAGAAACTTTCCCGATCAAGCCTCCCACTTGATTTTTTTCGATAACCAAAGTCTTTTTCCCGCGGCTTACAGCATAAATTCCTGCGCTTACTCCTGCCGGTCCTGCTCCAATAATTACAACATCATACATGACTTGCTCCTCCTTAAAACTATCTTTTCTTTTCATTGTTTCCAACTCTTGCCGCTACATATACTATAATCTTCTATATCCATTTTGTAAAATTATGATATTTGATACTATGATAAATATAATTTATGATATAATGGACTATATCATTTACCAACACAGGAGGTACTCATATGCTTGATTTCCGCATGGATACATTTCTTTCCGTATGTCACTATATGAATTTTACACATGCCGCCGAACATTTAAACCTTACACAGCCTGCTGTTTCTCAGCACATCAAATATTTAGAACAGAAATATGATACCACTTTATTTATACGTGACAAGAAAAAGCTCGTCTTAACTCCTGCCGGCAAAATTCTTCATTCCGCTTTAGAAACCATGAGAAACGATGAAAATACATTGAAAAAGCGAATGAAAGAAAGCCTTGAAGGAAAAAAAGTGCTGACCTTCGGCGTAACCATGACCATTGGAGAATACACCATTGTCCCCTCTCTTGCCGAATTCATCAAATCTCATCCTGATGTAGATCTCCACATACGATATGGGAATACACAAATGCTTCTATCGTATCTTAGGGACGGAATTATTGATTTTGCTATTATTGAAGGATATTTCAAAGGAGACTATTACAAAACAAAAATCTTCAAATCCGAAGAATACATTGCAGTTGCTTCCTCTCAGCATATTTTTAAAAATCCGATTCACTGTCTTAACGATTTGAGGGATGAACGACTTATCATCCGCGAACACGGTTCCGGAACAAGAGCTATTTTAACAAAGACATTAGCGCTAAAAAATATGTCTGTGAAAGACTTCAGAAATCTAATAGAAATTGAAAATATCCATACGATCGTACAGCTTTTAAAAGACGACTGCGGCATCTCTTTTTTATACAAAGCCGCTGTTGAGAAAGAATTAAAAGAAGGGACATTAGTACAAATCCCTCTGACAGATTTTATGGTCATGCATGATTTCACTTTTTTGTGGAATAAAGACAGTATCTTTTCTCAAGAATACGAAGTTATTTTTGATGAACTGCAAAGGAATATTCTTATATAAAAATACTCTCTATCACAAAGAGCGCTGATTCACTTTGAATCAACGCTCCTTTACGCTCCTTATCAAAACATTTCTATCCGTTACTTAGCACCAAACACATATCTATGCGTAACAGACCTCAGATTTTTCTGCCCGCTTCTTAAACACGATACTTCCCACATATCCGGCAAGACTTCCACCCAGTATAGCAAATATCAGCGCTCCCACTACGTTAAGTGGTGAGTTGAAGGCAAATGGCGCCAATAATCCTGGAATTGGGGATGCCGTTCCCGGTGCATTATTGATAATTCCAAATGCTGCCGCTGAAATTCCTGCAAGACCACCGCCAAAGAAATTCGAACAGTAAATAGGGATTGGATTTGCAGTGATAATATTTGCTTGTGTCAATGGCTCTAACATAACAGCAATCACATTACTCTTATCTCCGAGTTTTAATCGTTTGAAAATAATTCCGTTCGTGAAGGAACCTCCTACACATGCAATTGCTGCAATTCCCATTGCAAGACCATTTAACCCGAGCATGGCAGTAAGTGCCATAGAACTAAGCGGTGAAGTACAAATCATTTTCATAATTCCGCCAAGCAAAAATCCCATAACAATCGGAGACTGATCTGCTGCCGCTGAAATAGTTCCTCCGATTTTAACAAGTGTTGCATTCACTGCCGGATCAACAAGAACAGCAATGATTCTTGCAAGCGGTGCAATAGCAAGAGCTCCAACGATAATATTTAACCCTTCTGGAAGCTTCTTCTCAATGATCGGTGAAATCAAACCGATGACATAGCCTGCAATAAACCCCGGAAGAATTCCAAATCCTCCGACTGCCAAACCTGCAACCACGGCAAATACAGGGTTGGCTCCCATTGCGATCGGAACTGTGATGGCCGCCGCCACTCCGCCAAGGCTTCCTGATGTTGCGCCTACTGTTTTGAAAAATTCGATATTCATCAAATCCCCTGTAATATAACTGTGCACTGCCTCGATCAAAAAAGAAGCAATTGCCGCATTTGCCATTCCTGACATTGCCTCAGAGCCTTTCGGCGCTTTCATACTAAAAAGCGAAAAACCTGCCAGTGTTACTAATAATAATCCAACTCCTGAAATAATTGTCAACATAACTTCACCTCATATTCTTCCATTCATATAAACGTTGCCTTCGATGCTAAGAATATAGATATGAAGTTTCAAAAAGTTTCAAACGGTATCAATTTTGTTCAAAAAATTATTCCATTCTTTAAAATATCACGTATTTTTGTGAAATATTACCAAAGCTATTTGTAACAATAAGATACAAGAGCATTTAAAAAGTTCCTAATTTTCACATTTCCCCCTTTTGGCTCTTTTCCTCTGATGTAATCCATCTCTCTGCGCACTTGCTCGAAGTTGAACAGTGTGTTCGAATACTCAATAAATGTATCGTTAGAATAATCTTCGATTCCAAGATTCGCCAGATTCACCATCGCACTGTTTGCCGTCCTTCGGATTCTTTGCTCCATAGACTTCGGGTTATCTGTAAATTTACTGCAAAGCTCCACTAAAGTAGCGTCCGCAACGGTATCACGATTCGTGATCATATAATCTACAATACTGACAATATCCTTACTTCCGATTTCCCCAATGACACCCAATTTCTGCAAAATGTCCTTTACCCGTTCAATATGTGCATCTTCCTGCACAGTCTTGCCTGGTTCTTGCGGAAGAATTTCCTGCATCTGATTCATAAAGAGACTTTGCATCTCCGTCAATGTTCTTTGCATCGTCAAGTTTTTTACAACCTTCTTAATTACATTTTCCACCTCAATACTGTTGATTGGCTTCTGAATAAAGAACTCAATCCCGCTTTCATACGCAGAAGAAATCATATCCTTTGCGGCAACCTGGGACAGCATAATGAATACAAGTTCCGGATAAAGCTTTGAAGCCTGCTTCACAAATGTAATTCCATCCATAACCGGCATAAGCAAATCTACGATCACAATATCCGGCTGTACATATTTCAAATCATCCATTGCATCTTCTGCATTGAGACTTGTCCCGCAGATTTCCCCCAGATTGCGGTTTTGAATAATCAACTTTAAAATATTAATGATGTTCTGGTCATCATCGATCAAATAGAATTTCACTTAATCCACCTCCAACTGTATTTTCGGAATACGAATCAAAAACGTTGTCTGTCCGGGAACCGACTCTACGGTAATCTTCCCGTGAAATTGATTTTCGATCATATCTTTTACAAGATTGAGTCCCAGCCCTCGATTAATCTCCCCTGTAGAGAAATTAATTTTTGTCGAAAATCCGGGTGTGAAAATGTTTGGAATATTCTCTTTGGGAATTCCCGGACCATCATCACAAATAGAGAAACAATCCTCCTGTCCCTCTTCCCATTGCGTAAATCTCAATGTGACTTCTCCTGTTTCATTTGCCTCCAATGCATTGGTGAAAAGATTTCGAAAAATCGATAACAGAAAATAATGTTTATCCGTCATAATATTTGTCTTATATTCTTTCGCAAATGTCAGCTTCTTCCCTTTTTCTGCTGCCGCCTGTTGGAGCGTTGTCTCCATAACTGTAAGGATATCTGACAAGGACATACTTCCATCTTGAAGGTTCAAATCCATAGCCTCTGAAATGCCCCTCAAGATCAGCATGTACTCTTTCTTAATCTCATGGATATCTTTTGCAACTGCAAGTGCCGTCTGCGATAATTCTCTATCCACATTCTGCTTCTGCATCTCAGAAAATAATTTGTATGAAAGCTCCATCGTCTTTTCAATCAGCTCCGTATTCTTTTTCATCCAGATTACCTCGCCATTTAATTTTGAGATTAAAAGAAGAAGCCGCTGATATCTGCTTGCGTGCTCTTGTGTCAAAAGCTCCAGTTTATAACTTCCAAGGCCGGTCAGTATTACCCACAACAAAACCGTACGAATCAGAGCAATCAGTAAAATTTTGCTCTGCAATTTCATTGTCAGAGCGTCCCCCTGCAACCTCAAGAACAATTCAAAAAGGTTAGCACAGTAGTCTGCCAGAAGCAAAAAACAATAACTTTTCCATCCTTGTATTTTATAATCCTTCTTCCGGAAATAGAACCGGATAAGAAGGCCATACACCAGGTAAAAAAACAATTCCGGAAAATAGTTCCACAACTCCTGTCCGGAAAATCCATTCTGCACCCCCGAAAACAAAGCTCGTGACAGCCAGACTCCGACGCCTGACAGTACCGTTACCGGAAGAAGCGGAATCCTCTGAAATAAAAAAATAAGAATCGGAATCATAATAATTCCAAGAGACACTCGAAAATATATAGTGAAAATGTCAAAATTAATCTGTGCTGCAAGCAATACAAACATACTAAAAATTATAGTCTGCTTCCATTTTATTGTTCTCTCTTTTATTCTTGTATTCATCGAGAAACCTCCAGTTTTTCTATAAACTCTTCTCGTTGTTCAGGAAGCCATCCCTGTAGTTTCACAAGATTCGTCGCATGGGTTGTATCAAACTCCACCCTTTTTTCAACGTCCAGATTCTCTATCAATGATTTTATCTCCCGCATTTTTTCTTTTACACCGGCTTCAGCAAATTTCCCTTCTTTCACAAGGCTCGCAAGCTCTGTTCCTTGAAAGACGGTTAAATTCATTGTTATAATCTTCCTTAGTTTTAGCTGGTTCAACATCTTCGCAGTCTGTTTTGCATTTTCCACACATTTATCTTTTCCGGCAATTCCATACATAATGATCGCATTAAATATCATGTTTGCTTCCGTTAATTTCCGACCTTGTTGTATTGCTTCTTCCGCTGTATTCCCCTTTTTCATAAAAGCCAGTGCTTCATCGTTCCCTGTTTCAAATCCGACATAGAGAAGTCTGAGTCCTTCTCTGTGAAGAGCTGCAAGTTCTCCCACACTGTACCGCTTAAGACTTCTCACAGAAGCATAAGCTGCCACACATCCACAATAAGGAAAATATTTCTTGATCAGCTTCAAGATACGAAGCATTCTCTCATATCCGACAGCCAGCGGATCCGCACCTGTCAAAAATATACGTTCCGTATATGGATCTCCATTCATTAGTTCCTGCTCTATCTCTTGAATCGGCACTTCCTGATATATTTCATCCTTATACATAGAGCAAAAAGCACATTGATTGTAAGGGCAGCCTGTTGCAACCGGAAGCAATACTGTATTCATCTCATTTTGCGGATAATAGACATTTCGTATCTCGCTCATCACGTGACACCTCTTGCTCGCCATTTCTGGATATACTTTACGATAAATTCATTATGTAAGGTTTCTTCAAAAATAGCAAGAGAAATCCTTCACGTTCATCAATAACAAAAAACTGCCGCCTTACGATTATTTCATCGTTAAAGCGACAGTTTCTTTCCCTAAAAATCTTTTAATATATATTTATGAATCAAGTACACCGATGTACAACTCCATGCGTGGCAATAGCTATTTAAGATCGGGCTTCCGTATGGAGAATAATCCGGTTGATCCGGGTTCATCCGCAATTATCCGTATCATTCAACCTTGACATACATTAGTTTTGCTGCTAAAAGTGCTTTGCTACATCTCCCATACATAGTACGTTTTACCATTTTCAATTTACTATTTGTTCCCTCAACAAAACCATTTGAAAGTTCACTGGCAACAGAATTTTCCACAGCTTCTATATCCTTTTCTAATCCATTTGCAAACCGGGATATCTCTTTTAACTCAGAGTTTTTGTACCGTTCGATAAACAAATACAATAGAGGCATACTTTTCTTTTCGTATATTTCACGGAATTCTCGAACACAATGCATCAACTCTCTGAGTTTGGGATATTTCTGTAAAATATATGCCTTAAGATTTTCCCTAAGTTCCATTCCCATCCAAAGATAACGGAATATACCGTTTCGTGAAAGGTGGTCATATTTTTGTAAGGCCTTTTTGTTTTGGAGTGCTTCAGGTGAAGAACTTTTGTAGATTGCAACATCTATTTGGAATCGTTCTATGATTTTATTCATATAGTCATATGCTGCAGATTGACCGCCTTTATATCCTTTTTCAATAACATTGCGATATACATCTTTTCGACTGATGCCAGAAGTTAAAGCTTTGACAATATAATCATAAAACTGATCCATTCCGCTACGAAAATCTTTTTTACAAAGTGCTTCATATTCTCCATTGAGATATTTTGTTACGGTATTTCTGCTGCAATGTAATACTTTAGAAATTTGGCGTTTACTGTATCCGGCAGAGTTATATTCCTTTATCGCAGTGTACAGTTGTACCCTTTTTTGATTATATTCGTTAAGGTTATCCACACTGCATGGCATTTTTTTTACTATCGTTTTCAACTGATGGTTCTGCAATGCTGTTAGAATCAGATGGAATTCTGATATCAACGGGCAATACAGAATTTATGGTATTTCTTATGGCCTCTAATAAATTTTGATGAAGATGAAATCTGTCAGCAATCTGCATAGCATCGGGCAATATTTCCTTTATGGCTGTTGAATAAGCACTTGCCCGGTCTCGTGTCACCGCTTTTACATGTTTATTGTTACTTAACCATTCTTTTAGTGTTTTACCATCACGTCCATCTAAAATTGCCACTGGTTTATGTGTTGCCTCATCTACAATAATTGTCCCATAAGTATGCCGTTTCTTAAATGCAAAATCATCCACTCCAATAATGCTTCCACATGGAACTTCCGGTTGTGCTACATATCGTTTTTTTAACAATCGGATAATGCTGTCACCACTGGTTTTCAGATTCATAGAACGGCAGATACGAGCACTACCTTCACAGCTTGTTTCCAATGCCAAAGTACATATAAAATCTTCACAACGCTCTGTCATACGGCTGTAATAATTCAAAAAACCATCTACATTCTCAACAAAGGTTGTAACATCACAGGAAGAATTGTCGCACTGATACTCGTAAGCATTTACAATTAAATACGTGGTTCTACCCAAAATCGGAAGGTCTTGAAGTTTTCTTTTATAAGTACCATGTTTATGTTCTGAAAGCACCCCACACTTGGGACATGTACAATTTTTTGATTGTACAGAAACATGGATATAAATTTCTTTTTCGTTTTGAGTTACTTCTATAATGTCTATTTCTTCCGGATAAAATTTTTGTAAATCAAGAGTATCCTTCATTTGTTTCAATTCCTTCCATAATGACAAAATTTCTAAAATAATTCTATCATTTTAATACTTGTATTTCAATCCTGTTTACGGATAATTGCGGATGAACCTTGATCCGGATCAAATGCTTCCCAGAAAGTATCGGCACCAAGATCAATCATTTTTCCCCAGTAATCTTTCATAAGCTGAATAGCCTCTTCTTCTAATCCGCCTTCAAACAACGCTTCTACAATATGGTGATACATATACGGCGTCGCAATATTTTTCACCGGGAATAACTGGTCGATCATTGCTCTCATGATCTCTTTGTTTTCTTCCGGAGACATCACCTTCGCAAGTACCATCCACACCTGACTGGCGATGTTATATTCATTTCCGGTTGTAACAAATAACTTCTTCTCTTCATTATATAACTGTTTTTTTGCATAAGACGAAATGAGTTCTAATGCTTCCTCATATTTCTTCAGTTCTTCATCCTCTGCCAATTTTGCCAGTTCAATAAACTGCTTTAGAACATAGATGGTCTCCGCCTGCCCTGCTGTATCTTTATTAAATTCATTGGACCAGTCAACAAACACAGGATAATCTTCATCCACAATCAGTTTTCCATCCGCATCAAACATCCCAAGTGTAATATCCATCTGCTTTTTACAGGTCGGATACAATTCCTTCACAATCTTAATATCCGGATGCGCTTCATTTAAATCATACAAGGTCGAAATAAAGAAGAGACTATATTCAAACAAAAAAGTATCATCGGGAATGTTTTTCGGCTTCACAAATACATTGGCAGAAATTTTACCGTCTACTGTTGTCATACCTGCAAATAGATATAGACATCTGCGCACCAGTTCTTTGTTATCGAAGGTGGCATAATTTGCAAGCGCTTGAAGCCTTAAGTCTCCCAACCAGAGACGTCTGTCTCTCTTCGGTCCATCTTCAAACACATCCTGCATACAATCTGCCAACGTCTTTAGTCCCACTTGATAAATTCGAGCAAGTTTCTCATCTTCGATTTCCGGTTTCTTTACTTTTGTCATATCAGCTGAATTTTCGCTAGTCACAACCGGATTATAAAAGACCGCCTGCATTTCGGTGATGTATCAATAACCTTCAGTTCCACATAGCGGAAACTATATCTTCTTGGCAATTCCAATGTCATTGGAAGCTCATCTATATGAATAAACTCTTCCTGTATCCATGAGCGACTAAGCCATCCTTCATACTCCGAAGATTCTGCCGCAAGCTCTGCCGGCATCTCTGCAAATTTCAAACGAAGATACAACGGCGCATCCATCGGCGAACCGGTCTGATCGATATCGATTTTAAAGCTTCCCACCTGATGGTCACCAAAATTTTCACTCTCTTTTACGCCATATCCATTCAGCTTCGTTTCATCCTCCACCAGATCAACGATGGCAGTTGGAAGCACCGTCTGTCTCTTGATCTGCGGATGGTTTACCTCCGCCATACTAAGCAGCGCTTCATCATGGATGAACTGTAAATCGTTATTAATCTGAAATGTAAACGCCATGACCTTTCCTCCTATTCCATCTTACCAATGCCATGCTTCTTCTGTAACTTCAACATACAAGAACCTGCGATCGCACTAACAATGACAATTCCGGCAAATCCATACATCGTCATCTGAATCCGCTCCGGTGCCACCAAAATCGGTGTGATAAGTGCAAACAATCCGCAGCAGAATCTTGAAAATCCATTAATAAATCCCTGCATAGATGCTCTTGCTGATACAGGGAAAGACTCCTGTGTCCAAACTTTGTAAATAGATTCTCCGGCAAATTGATTTCCGATATTATAACAAGCAATCATAATAACAATCATAATTACTGAACCGCCGCCAAGCACAATTCCGATCATAGCCGCTGCCTGAATCACAATACCAACATAGAAAAATTTATTTCTATGTTTACTTCCTGCCGCAGATGCGAATAAAATACCACAGATTAATCCTGCAATGTTCAGAATAATTCCGCAACCTGTTGCCAAAGACTGAGAAGCATTTACCTTTACCAGAATATAAGTCTGAAATTGTCCAAATGTATTTGCCAGCAGATTCCAACAAATATAAAAGATCATAATACATGCAAAGAAGGAAATAAATTTCTTACTTTCTTTTCCTTTAAATAACTTTGTGAAAGAGATTTCTTCAGAAGCAGTCTCTCCTTCTGCTGCCCGGTAACGATCCCCTGCTTCATGGAATTCTTTAAATTTCGGTGAAAATGTTCTCCATAAAAATGCAATCGCTGCAAAGCCGCCAAGAAGTCCGAATACAATTCGTGCCCCCAGTGCTCCCTCTGTACGAGATACAATAAATGCCATCAGATAAGATGCCAACACTCCGATCTGCCAGAATACCTGAGTAGAAGCCACCAGACTTGCGGATGTCTTTTCATCCGGAGCATCGTGTGAAATGACCGTCAAGCTGATCGGAAGATCTGACCCTGAAGCAAAACCTGCCAGAATCAAGCCTGCCAATAACACCGGGAAATTCCCGGACAATACACAGATCAATGCTCCCACTGCATACAGAAGATTTAAACAGTTAAAAGAACGAATCAAGCCTAACGCTTTTGTAATATTTCCTGCCAGAAGAGAGCCCGCCGCAATCGCAAATGTCAATGCACCGGACAAAATTCCAACCTGTCCGTCACTTAATCCTAAGCCACTCTGCCAAACGGTGATCGTTGCCGACAATCCGATAATGATTCCGGACCCAAGCATGGACCCGATACCTGCTGCCCCTACTAAAGGCATATACTGTTTCTTATTCGTTGTTTCATTCATTGTAATTTACCTTTTTTCCTTTCTTCTATCTTCCAATTCCTTCTGAATCTGAGGGAACTGTTTATCTAATTTGTAAAAATGCATCGTAACGATAGAACACACAAGCAAGATCATTGGAATATAGAGATACATTGCTTTGATTGCGGTTAACGCTTCTGCTGTCTGCGTAACCGCCGTCGAATCATACGCTCCCCATGCAAGAAGCAGTCCGGAGATTCCTCCTGCTGCCGCCTGTGCGACTTTTCCGAGGAAACCATTCAGAGATGACAGCGTACCGGTTGCCTGAATTCCCGTCTTCCATTCTCCGTAGTCTACCGGGTCTGCCTGCATGGAGAAGTAAATACTTTCCTTTACTCCATAACCACACGCTGAGATTACTGCACCTGCAACAATGATTCCCGTATGAAAACCTCCTGCAAGGATTACCACAAGACCGAGGAACTGCACTGCCGCCGCACCGGAATACAGATTTCGCTTCCCAAGCCTCTTCGCCAGAAAAGGAACCATTAAGTTTGCCGCCATCGGAATCATCGTCATGATCGTTGCCACAAGGGAAGCCATAGATGTACTTCCGATATAATATTTATAGTAGTAGACCAGAGCCGAAGACTGAAGGAAATATCCGGTCCACATAAACATAATATTCAGCGCAAATAATTTCCAAGGAGTATTCTGGCCGAGCGAATGTATCGTTTCCTTCAAAGTTGCACTTTTCACATTTTCCTGAAGATTATTTTCTCTTACAAGGAAAAATGTCAGGAAAAAGCACACACATCCAACAACGCCAAACATTCCCATCACAATCCGAAAGCCCAGCGCTTCCTGTCCCCGTCCGGTCACTTCTACGAGCGTCAATGCCGTAACAGAAACAATGGATGAACCGAGAAATGCCAAGAATTTTCTCCATTTTGCCAACACCGTTCTCTCGTTCATATCGTCCGTCAAAGTCGGTAAAATAGATGCCAGCGGAATATTTACCACCGTATACATAAAGGACAGGAAAATATAAGTCGCATAGGCGTAAACCAGCTTCCCATCCGGCGATATGTTCGGCACGCTAAATGCCAGAAACGCGGAAATGGCAAATGGAATTGCCCCGAACAAGAACCACGGTCTGCTCTTCCCCCATTTCGTCCTCGTCTTGTCAATGGCAAATCCCACCAACACATCTGTAATCGCATCGATCACCCGACACACAACAAACATTGCAGCAATTGCTTTTGCATCCAAATGCACAACATCTGTATAAAAATAAAGTAAATATAAGGATATGACCTGCCAGATCAGGTTACAGGCAAAATCTCCCAATCCATACCCGAATCTCTGTCTGTACAGAAATCCTCTGGTCACAGTCTTTGAATTCTGCAATTGTTCCATTTTTCTCACACCTTTCCTCTCTCGTACACTACATTTCAACCTGCATTTGCATGAATCAATGTCTGTATTATATACAAATCTTTTACGATTTTTAATTAGCACATTAGTCCATATAATTGACTTTTTTTGTCCTCTATGGGAAAATATAAGATAACATAAAATCGAACGGAACAAAACAATAAACAGACAAAAACCCGGACATACTTACATGAAAAGGATAACAATATGGATGTAAGATACAAAACGCTGGAAAAACAGATTTTTCAATTAAATGAAGACGAGAAATTTTATAGAGATCACTATGAAGCCGGACACTCCTCCCGAGGGCTTCAAGCTTTCTTATCCGGTGTGGATAAAGAGGACGCCATACGCCGTCACCTCGTAATCCCGGAGCTTCTTCCTGAGATTATTTCTTACGAGATGAACGATGAGGAATATTTTAAAGAAGGCGAACAGCGAAATGTGTATATCAGCCGACATAACCGCTACACTCCCACATTTCTTCATCGCCATAATTTTTTTGAAATTGTATTTGTATATCATGGAACATGTACCCAGAACATCGGTACAACTCGGAAACATTTCTCAGAAGGGGATGTGATTTTCATTGCCCCGGGGATTTATCATACTATGGAGGTTTTTCAGGATCAGGCCGTTGTTTTTAATATTTTGATTCAGCAGAAGACATTTCACCAGATGTTTCTTCCGCTTGCCAGCGGAAACAACCTGCAAAGCCAGTTCTTTAAAGAGGGTCTTTACAACCAGCACCGCTTAGAATATCTTGTATACCACACAAAAGATTACTGGAAATCTTTCGCACTTAAAATGTATTATGAGCATTTGAATCACGATGCTTTTTCTGATCAGATCCTTATCGGAATGATGACTTACTTAAGCGCAGATATGATGCGCAGATTTCAAGACACAATGGAGTCTTCGTATTCCTCAAGTCATACTCGCGGACTGGATGATTTTCTTGTGCTGAATTATATCCAAGAGCACATTGATACCGTAACGCTTACGGATATTTCCCGCCACTTTGGTTTTTCCCTCTCTTATTGTTCTAAGTTGATCAAAAATACAACCGGCATGGGATTCAGTGAATGGAAACGTGCGCTGCGCGTGCGAAAGGGCGAGCGCCTTCTCGTAAATACAACAGACACCGTCAACGACATTTCTCTGAGTCTCGGCTATGAAAATACAGAGACATTTATCCGCATCTTTAAAAAAGAAACCGGAATGACACCCGGTCAATATCGAAAAAGGGGACAAAAAAGACCGGCTGATTAGACCGGTCTTTTTCTTTCTTTATTTTGATTTCACCTGAATACAGCTTTCAGCTACTTTTTCTTTCACGATATTTTTTAACGCTTCTTTCTTGAGATCTTTTTCCTCAACAGCTTCTTTTAAAGCATCCACATTTTCATAGCCATAATCACTGACAATATTTTTCAATTCTTTCTTGTACATTTTATCGTCCAGCTTGATCTTCTCTTTGTCCGCAATTGCCTCAACAGCCATCTGCTCTTTGAGCGTTTCTTTCACCGCAGTGTCGATCTGTTTCTCGAAGTCTTCTACTGTCATACCCATCTGTTCTTCAATAAATGTCTCATATTCCATCTGGTAATATTCAGCCGCTGTCTGATACTGCTTGATCCAGTTTTCTTTCGTTGCGTTCATTTCTTTTTTCGGATACTTCTTCACTTCTGTGTTGTCCATTACTTTTTCCCACACAGCAGTTTCTATGGAATATTCATAAGAAGTTTCCGCATCCTTCTGAAGCAATTCTTTTACTTCTTTTTTATACTCTTTTACTGTCTTGGATTTTTCAGATACTGATTTTACAAATTTATCATTAAGCTCCGGCACATCTTCTTTTGTAATGGCATTAACTGTGATCGTAAATACAACATCTTTTCCTGCCATCTCCGCATTGCCGTAATCCTCAGGGAATTTTCCGTTCCAGTCATAAGTCTCCCCTGCTTTATGTCCGATCACACTCTCTTCAAACCCTTCGATAAATACACCGGAACCGATCGTCAGAGAATAATCTTGCGCAGAACCGCCTTCAAATTCTTCTCCGTTCATCTTACCGACAAAATCAATACTTACCGTATCCCCATCTTCTACTGCACGGTCTGTGATCTCTGTCACTTCCGCTTTTGATTCCTGCATAGACTGGATATACGCATCTACATCATCATCTGTAATCTCTGAAGCTTTCTCTACTTCATCAATCTCCACACCCTTATACTGGGTAATCTTAATATCATCATTCTCAAGCCCTTTGCTCGCCTGACATCCTGACATAAGAAGCGCAGAAGCCATAACACCTGTCAGTAAAGCCACTATTGTCTTTCTCATAATACACCTCATCTATTCAACTCTTTCTTTGCCTCTTTACAGGCACTTCTTATGTTATAACATATTCTCCCTCCCGTGAAAACCTTTTTCACACTTATTTCATATTATACTCTGTTAATTTCCGCTAAATAACCATTCAAATAACCTGCAAATCTCTTGCGCTTGTCTACTAAGGTATGATACAATGGAGTTCGTGAAAAAGATTTGTAGGAGGTTAGCCGTGAGTAAAGTTACGATTGTATTATTAGTTATCTTAGCGATTTTGATCATTGCTTGTATCGTATTATATTTTCTCGGAAAAAAAGCAGAGAAAAAACAGGCAGAACAGCAGGAGCAATTAGATGCTGTCAAACAGACTGTTTCCATGTTGATCATTGATAAAGGACGTGTCCGCTTAAGAGATGCCGGATTCCCGCCAATCGTTGTCGAGAACACACCGAAGTATCTTCGACGCTCAAAAGTGCCGGTTGTCAAAGCAAAAGTCGGACCAAAGGTTATGACTTTAATGTGCGACGCACAGATTTATCCGATCATTCCTGTAAAGAAAGAAGTAAAAGCTACGATCAGTGGTATTTACATAACCGGAGTTAAAGGGCTTAGAGGTCCGCTGGAAACACCGGAGAAGAAAAAAGGCTTCTTTGCAAGACTGAGAAACAAATAGGATTACAGACGAGTTCCTAATTAAGACAGGTTGATTTGCCTGTCTTTTTTATTTATATTTTTATTATTGCATGAAATTTTTGCCTTTTTTATCTGAATTGTGCTATAATATATACATAATTACAGTGTCAAAAGATGTCTGGCGACTTTTTCGTGCTTTGCACTTCTACAATTCTACCGCCGGACAGAAGGAGGAAGGATCATGAGTGGACGTATCATTACTATTAACCGACTGTATGGAAGCAACGGGAGAAGACTCGGAAAAGCATTGTCCGAAAGACTCGGAATCCGTTTCTATGACAGTGAACTTTTAAAACTGGCAAGTGAACGCAAGGGTATCCCTTATGAGGAACTTGTCAAAGTGGATGAAAAAAGAGCAAGTATGTGGAGATACCCGGTAGAGGACGAATATCAAATGTCTCCTCAATATCGTTCAGAACCTATCAACGATGTATTGTTTGATGCACAAGAAGAGATTATCCGCGAACTTGCAGAGACAGAGGACTGCATTATTGTAGGAAGATGTGCAAACTACATTCTGCGGGATAAGGATAATTGCCGCAGTGTATTCGTATATGCGCCTCTGGAAGAAAGGATCAGAACCATTGCTTCCCGCGCCTCTACCGACGAGAAAAATGCCCGTTCTCTCATCCGCCGCATGGATAAACAGCGCAAGTGTTATTATGAATTCTATACCGATGAGAAATGGACGGATATGAGCCAGTACACTATCTGCGTAGACAGCAGCAGTATCCCGGAGGAAGAACTTCTTACCCTGTTAGAGAATCTGTACAAAGGTATCAATTAACAAGCTCGACGAGGAATCAATACACCAAGCACAAGCCGGGGGACCGCCCCCCTCCGGCTTTCTTTTATTATTTTTCTATCTGCTATTTCTTTCTATTTTCCTGTGATCATATCAATTCCTCTCTGCAAGGTCTCTCCATCAATCGCACCTTTTGCCTGCGCAGTTACTTTACCTTGCGCATCAATAAAAAATGTTGTCGGCAAAGAACTTGCTCCGTAGGTATTCGCCGCATCAAACTCTGTATCATAAAAAACCGGAAATCCATATCCTTGTTCTTCTATAAATGCTGACGCTTTTTCCACAGTTTCTCTTGACCCATCTGTCATATTGATCATTAAAAACTGTACTTCTTCTCCAAGCTCCTGATACTTCTCATTAAAATCCGGCATTTCCATCTGGCATGGTCCGCACCAGCTTGCCCAGAAGTTTAGCACAATCGGTTTCCCAATATAATCTGACAGATGCACTTCTTTGCCATCCCGGTCATAAACTGTCATATCAGGCGCCATCGCCTTTTCATTCTCTGCTTCGTCTTTATCATCCTGTTCCTCAGAAGCGACATCCGTTTCGGAAGCCAGCTGGTTTGCATCCGCATTTTTCCCGAGTTGCTTATATAATACCGAGGCGCCTCCCAGCAAAAGAACAAATACAAGCAACATAATCAACAATTTTTTCTTTTTATCCATAATATCTCCTAACTAAATAAACTCATCAATCGACCAAAAGCTCCTGTCGCCATCATAACACCAATAAAAATCAACAAGCCTCCGCTGATTCCATTAATTATTTTATAATGCTTCTTGATCCAGTCAAATGCAGTTTTCAGATAATCGATCAATACTGCTGAAAGGACAAATGGGATTCCAAGCCCAAGCGAATATACCAGAAGCATGAGCACTCCCGCTGCCGCGTGACTTTGCTGTGACGCAAGCATTAAAGCAGAGCCGAGGAAGGTTCCTACACAAGGCGTCCAACCTATGGAGAAAACCACTCCGAATACAAACGCTGACAAGACCCCCATATTATCGGTATTCACATCCCTTTGAATTCCCTTGAATAAATTAAACTTCAATACACCGAGAAAATTAAGTCCAAAGAAAATAACGATCAATCCCGAAACGACGTTCACTACCGTCTGATATTCTCTTAAGAAACCGCCAAGCGTTCCTGCCAACGCTCCCAATGCCATAAATACGATTGTAAATCCTGTCACAAATCCAAATGCGCCTCTCAATGTTTTCCCTGTACTTCGTTCCCCGCCTCCTGCAAAGTACGAAATATAAAGCGGAAGCATTGGAAGAAGACACGGCGAAATAAAGGTAATAATCCCTTCCAGAAAAGAAACTGCATACTGCATTACTTTTCACCATCCTTTTCAAATATTCCTGATAACAGCCATCCAACAACACCCATATACAGCGTTGTCATCACCGGATTGGAGGTTATCCCTCATCCACCGGTTTTACATCCCACAAAATAGTAATATGCCAGCCCAAGTACCATACCGCCTACTATAAAAGCAGCTTTACGGATTCCTTTTTTCATTTTATCACTCATATATAGTTCCTCTTTCATCTTATAATATATTCTTTTAGGAGACTTTTTCCTGCTGAACCCAAAACAGATGCAGGAATCATCCTACATCTGTTATATCATTTATCTTATTCTTTTTCTGTGATAATGTCACAAAGGATACCCTTATCGCAACAATCTTTCCTTGATTATTGCTCTATTTTTTTGCTTTGATCTCAATATGGATATCGCAATCAGAAGCTTTTTCTCCATTGATATCCAATTCATAATTCACAGCGATCGTCATGCGATTCTCTTCTTCTGTGAAGATAATATCTCTGGTAAAGATTCCCATTGAAAGTTCTCCATACGGAGTTTCATAGGAAAACGCATGAATCTTTCCTTTTTCAAAAACCATGTGCGCGTCAGCAATCCCGCTTTTCATGATCTCAAGGACTTCGTCTCCGGTCATGCGTATTTTATTCTTTATTGTTCCCGGAAATCCCTCTACTACTTCTTCATAGATCACATAGTGTTTTCCGTTTTTCAAGTAATAGGAAGCAGGTGTAATGACCTCGATGGGTTCGCTTTCTTCTGTATCTTCCATCATTGCATAATGAAGTCCGGAAATCTTAAGTAACACATCTTTTGTCATAGCGATTACAATGCCAGACGCTTTGCCACTTCGTAAGCGTATGCCGGAAGTTCTTTCTTCATACCAAGCGCTTCGTTAATGTCAAAATCTACAAATTCGCCGTGGCGATATCCTACCACGCGGTTTGTCTTTCCTTCCATAAGAAGATCCACTGCCATAGAACCCATGATGGATGCATATACTCTATCCTTACAGGACGGGCTTCCGCCTCTCTGCATGTGTCCAATGATTGTTGCTCTCGTCTCCATGCCGGTTGCCTCTTCGATTCTCTTAGCCATATTCATAGAGTCACCAATACCTTCTGCATTGATGATGATGTAATTCTTCTTCCCGCGCTTTCTGCACTCCTGAATGTCTGCAATGATTTTCTCTTCATCATAGTCGTGTTCTTCCGGCATAAGGATACGCTCTGCACCGTTGGCAATTCCACACCAGAGTGCCAGATATCCTGCATCTCTTCCCATAACCTCAATGATAGAGCATCTCTCATGAGAAGTTGAGGTGTCACGCACTTTATCAATTGCCTCCATCGCTGTGTTTACCGCTGTATCAAAGCCGATTGTATATTCTGTACATGCAATATCAAGATCAATAGTTCCCGGAATTCCCACTGTATTGATACCATAATGGGAAAGCTTCTGTGCTCCTGCAAAAGAACCGTCTCCACCGATCACTACAAGACCATCAATCTCGTATTTCTTGCAGATCGCAGCAGCCTCCTGCTGTCCTTCTTTGGTACGCATTTCACTGCATCTTGCAGTCTGAAGAAAAGTACCTCCACGCTGGATAGTATCAGATACATCTCTGGCGGTCAGATCGATAATGTCTTCATCTAAAAGTCCCTGATATCCTTTGCGAATACCTCTTACTCTTAATCCTTTTCCAAGTGCTGTTCTTACTACGGCACGAATTGCCGCATTCATTCCCGGCGCATCTCCTCCACTTGTCAATACACCGATTGTACGGATCACTTTGTCTGCCATAATTCTTCCTCCATTGTCTGTATTTGATGTTTATTTCTTAGTTTTTTATGTTCGTGCACCATTTTACACGAATTATTAAATGTTTTCAATGGGTTTTTCTATTACTTTTATACAAGATTCTCCTAAAAAATTCGTCAATCTGCTTAATAACGTTGGCTGTATCCTTACATTTCGGTTCTGTCCAAGCCGCTTAACAGCTCGTTCCTTCTTACAATAGATCACCACTTCATCTTCTCCGTCCGAGTCAGCAAGCATCTCATAGAGCATTTTTTCCTGTGCCAGAAAAATCTCCTTTGATTCATATTGAAGCCACAGTTCTTTCCGCATCCGATGAAACGGAACGATAGATTCGCAGATCAACTTACTGTTGGCATCATCTTCTTCAGAGACTCTTCCGCGTACGAATATCTTATTTTCTTCCTCCAGATACTCTTTGTATTTCTCATAGTCTTTCGGGAACACAACCACTTCCACTGTTCCAAGCAGATCTTCTACCGTCAGAAATGCCATGACCTTGTTATTTTTTGTATATTTAATTGTCTTTCCTGCAATAATTCCGCCAATGATCTCCCGCGCTCCGTCCCGGACCTTGGATGTGCCCACTTCTTCATCAAACTGAAAATCAAGTGTCGTCTTTGAAATCTGTTTTCTCCACTGCGCCTCATACTCCTCCATCGGATGACCGGTCAGATACACGCCCAGCACCTCTTTTTCAAAAGCAAGCCGTGTCTCTTTCTCATATTCTCCCACATCAGGAAGCTGTATGTCGAACTCTGATTTCTGATCTTCGCCTACCATATCAAAGAGTGACATCTGACCTGCCATAGAATATTTGCGCTCCTGATTCACCTGATCCAGAATCTGCACATAGATGATCATCAACTGTTTTCTCGTCCCGCTTAAGCTGTCAAATGCTCCTGATTTGATAAAGCTTTCGATCGTTCTCTTATTCACTTCTTTGCCGGACAACCGCTCAATAAAGTCTTTCAACGTCTTAAATCTTCCGCGCGCTTCCCGTTCTGCAATGATTGCTTCAATAACCGGGCGACCGATACTCTTGATTGCAGCAAGACCGAATCTGATATTTCCACCATCTACAGAGAATTCTCCGATTCCGTCATTGATATCCGGCGGAAGGATTTTAATCCCCATCTGTCTGCAGGAATAAATATATTCCGACACTTTCCCCGGATTGTCGATCATAGATGTCATAAGCGCCGCCATAAATTCTACCGGATAGCAATATTTTAACCATGCCGTCTGATAAGATACCACCGCATATGCTGCCGCATGAGATTTGTTAAACGCATACTTTGCAAAATCGATCATTTCATCATAGATCTTATTTGCTACAGCTTCGCTGATTCCATTTGCAATACAGCCCGGCACTCCTTCTGCTTCGTCTCCGTATACAAAGGCCTGACGCTCCTTCTGCATTACGTCACCCTTTTTCTTAGACATAGCACGACGAAGAAGGTCACTTCTTCCCAGTGTAAATCCTGCCAGATCACGAACGATCTGCATTACCTGCTCCTGATATACAATACAGCCATAAGTCGGAGCAAGAATCGGCTCTAACTGAGGGCAGTCATAAGTTATCTGCTCCGGATGGTTCTTTCCTTTGATGTATTGCGGGATAAAATCCATCGGTCCCGGACGATACAAAGAAATTCCCGCAATAATATCTTCTAGGCTTTGCGGTTTCAGCTCTTTCATGAAGCTCTTCATTCCGCCGCTTTCCAACTGGAATACGCCGTCTGTCTTTCCACTTCCGATCAGCTCCAGAACACCCTTGTCATCATAGTCAATGGCATCCAGATCGATCTTTTTCCCTGTGCTTTTTTCCGCCAGGTTCACCGCATTCTGGATCACCGTCAACGTCCGAAGTCCCAGGAAATCCATTTTCAGAAGTCCCAGTTCTTCCAGGGTCGTCATCGTAAACTGTGTCACCGGAGAACCATCTGACCCAAGCGAGAGAGGAACAAATTCATCGATAGACTTCTGACCGATCACAACGCCTGCCGCATGCATAGACGTATGTCTCGGAAGCCCCTCCAGACGCATGGACATATCGACCAGTTCTTTCACCTGCGGATCTTCCCCGTAAGCTTTCTTAAGCTCCGGGCTGATCTTCAATGCACGCTCCAACGTAATGTTAAGCTCTTTTGGAATCATCTTCGCAATGCTGTCTACAAATGCATACGGAAGATCCATCACACGCCCTACGTCTCGGATGACGCCTCGTGCCGCCATCGTACCGAATGTTACAATCTGTACCACACGGTCAGCGCCGTATTTTCTCACTACATAATCAATGACCTCCTGTCTTCTCTCAAAGCAGAAGTCCACGTCTATATCCGGCATGGAGACACGCTCCGGATTTAAGAACCGCTCAAACAGAAGCTGATATTTTACCGGATCGATACTGGTGATTCCAAGGCAATAGGACACAATACTTCCCGCCGCAGAACCTCGTCCCGGACCCACACTGATTCCATGGTCTCTTGCATATTTGATAAAATCCCATACGATCAGGAAATAATCCACATATCCCATAGACCGGATAACTGATAACTCATAGGTAAGTCTTTCCTCCAGTTCCTTCGTCACCGGCTCATAACGTTTTTCCAGACCATCACGACACAGTTTATTCAAATATTCCCATGATGTATAACCTTCCGGCACATCATATTTCGGAAGCTTTGTCACCCCGAACTCAATCTCTACGTGACACCGGTCCGCAATCCTTTGTGTATTTTCAAGCGCCTGCAGCGCATATGGAAATAAACGGCGCATCTCTTCTTCGGACTTAATATAATACTGTCCGCCTTCATAGCGAAGGCGATTTTCGTCCGCAAGCTTCTTCCCTGTCTGAATACACAGAAGCATATCGTGAGGCTTCTCATCTTCCGCATAAGTATAATGCACATCATTGGTCGCTACCAGTTCAATCCCTGTCTCCTGAGACATCCGAAGAAGAGACTGATTGACCAGCTTCTGTTCCGGCAAGCCGTGATCCTGCAATTCCAGGAAGAAATTCCCCTCGCCGAACACCTCCTGATAGCGGAGCGCAGCAGCTTTCCCTTCGCTGTACATCCCTCTCGCGATATTTCTCTGTACTTCTCCGGCAAGACAGGCGCTTAACGCAATGATGCCCTTGCTGTATTTCTTCAGCACATCCATGTCCACACGCGGTTTATAATAGTACCCTTCTGTGAATCCGATGGATACAATCTTCATCAGATTCTGATATCCCTCCTGATTCTCGGCAAGCAGTACAAGGTGATAATACCTGTCGTCACCATTACCTATAGCTTCCTTATCAAATCTGGAGCCGGGCGCTACATAGACCTCACATCCGAGGATCGGGTTAATGCCCGCTGCCTTTGCCGCGCGGTAAAAATCGATCACGCCGAACATCACGCCGTGGTCCGTGATGGCAATGCTGTTCATGCCCAATTCTTTTACCCTTGAAATACACTCTTTAATTTTATTAGAACCGTCCAGCAGACTGTACTCGGTATGTACATGTAAATGCGCAAAACTCATAATAAACTGTCTCCTTTGTTGAAAAAAGCAGAGACAAACACTACATTTATCTCTGCCTTCTATATATCCTATCGTTCACAAAAATTAGTTATTGATCATAAAGCGGATCAGTCTGTCTGTATCCTCTTTCTCATATGCAATGACCTCAAGCTCCGGGATCTCTCCGTTTGAGAAAATATTTGCCATAGAAACATACTGAGATAATTTAGACTTCAGGTTCAGTCTGTCGCCTTCGCCTGTCACTAATTCAACTCGTCCTTTACACTCATCAACTGTTTTAAAAAATGCATCGATATCTGTAATATTCTGTACTTTCATGTTACAGTCTCCTTCCTTATATCAGCTCTTTTCTTTCCTTTTTCATTATAACTTATTTCCGCAAGATTTCAATATGATTTTCGAAGATTTGTATCTTACGCTCTTTAAACAAACGTCCGACCGCTCTCTTATAAGCATTTTTACTAATTCCAAATTCCGCCTTTATGGTACGTGCATCTGTTTTATCGTTAAACGGAAGGGAGCCGCCTGCACTTTCCAAACGCTCCAGTATCATCTGCGCATCATCGTCCATCTGAAGAAATGCTTTTTTCCGCACACTTAAATCCATCTTTCCATCTTCATGCACTTTCACAACTCGTCCTTCAATGACTTCTCCCACACGGAAACCATTAGGCGCCTCTCTTTTCGGAATCAGTGCCGAATATTGATCATCCACTGCTACGAACACCCCGAAATTATCACTGATCTCGTAGACACGTCCTTTCACCTCATCATCTTTTTTATAAGGTGTATTAAGAGACAGCTTATCATATACTTTCATTGTCGCACACAGTCTTCCGCTTTTATCTACATAAAGGGCTACCAGTACTTCGTCCCCTTTGGACACTTTTGCGGTCTGCTCACGGAACGGAAGCAGAAGATCCTTCTCTAAGCCCCAGTCAAGGAACGCTCCCACTCTTGCAGTATCCGCAACCTTCAAAGGCTTCACCTCTCCGAATAGGAGCTTTGGTGTACGTGTTGTTGCGATCATTCGATCGGAAGAATCCTTATATAAGAAAACTTCGATCGGATCTCCGATTTCAATTCCTGCCGGCACTTCCTTTTTCGGAAGCAGTACCTTCTCCTCGTTTGTTCCGAGATAAACACCAAAATCTACCTTTTTCACTACCATTAATGTTCGTTTTTTTCCTAATTCATCCTGTAATCTCATCTTCTTCTCCTATATACGAAATTCTACAATTGCGTAAGGCTTATCTTCCTCACTGCAAAGTTCCACCACTGTTCTTTCTCCGTCTCTTCCGATCTTCGGAACAATCTTGTTCCCATAGCGCGCTGAATTTTTATATTCGACGCGCAGATGCTTCACTTCTATTTCCTCTTCCAGCACCTCTTGCGCCATCTGCACATATCGACAATTATTAACATGTTCATTTGTATCAATATCACTTCTTCTTACCGCGAAGGACTCCCGCTCTTCCATCTGCTCCGGAAGCGGAATCTTTCTCGGAAGCACCTCCATCTCAAGAGGTTCTCCGGTACCATAGAGATTGATCTCATCCTCCGACGGCTTTATCGGACGTCCTTTTTTCATATCCATATACACCCAGAGAGAATGTGCATATGCCACCATATTTCCCGCTTTATCTTTCATACAGAAATTACGGTCTCCAAACATTCCTTTAAATCCGGATGCCCATGTATGTACACTGATCTCCTCTGCTATTTCAGGATATCGCAGAACTTCCACCTGCCATGCAGACAACACCCACGCCCTTTTATGTTCTTTAAGATAATCGACTCCCAATCCGAGAATCTCCGACTGAAAGGTACTGCAATCTTGAAAATAGTTGATAATAGAAGGCAGTGTAATCTTCTTCGTATGATTGATCTCGCTGAATCTCACTTTGCCACTGAATGTATATTCATTATTCCTTTGCATTTGCCACATAGCTCCTTTCCGTCGTAATCACACACTGGTAACGCTGGTCAACTTTTCCCAGTTGTTCTCTTAGGCACCTCTTTAATTCTATCTGTTTCTCTTTATCATACTCATGGGGCACAACCATGTCAAAGATTAAATTAATCTGTTCTTTTCCGTCTACCATTCGGAAATCATGGATACTTACCGCTTCATCCATCTTGCGTACTACTTCTTCCACGGTAGCCTTTGCCTTCAACACCTGCTCGTCCTTCGTCTCCACTGGGTCCATATGTATAACAAGCAACGTCCCGAGGTTCTTTCTGGCGTCTCTTTCAATCCGGTCAATCTGCTCGTGGGATACTTCGATATCCACATCATTGGGAACTTCTGCATGGATAGAAGCCATACTTCTTCCCGGTCCGTAGTTGTGTACGATCAGGTCATGAGTTCCTACGATTCCGTCATAGCCCTCCACAAATTCTGAGATCTTGGCATATTCTTCCGGGTCTACCGCCTCACCGATCAACGGTTCCAGCGTATCTTTTGCAATGCCAAGCCCTGCCCACATAACAACAACGGACACGCCCAAACCTACAAATCCGTCAATATTGATTCCTGTAAACCGGAAAAACAGAAGAGAGGCAACGGTTGCAGATGTTGTGATCACATCTCCCATCGCATCTGCTGCTGTAGCAAGCATCACTTTTGAGTCTACACGCTCGCCTAACTTCTTATTGAAGCTTCCCATCCACAATTTCACAACGATAGATAACAGCAGAATAATAATGGAAACGGTTTGAAATTTCAGCGCTTCCGGATGTCTAATCTTACCGATCGCATCTTTGAAAAAGGTGAACCCGACTTGCATAACGAGGAAGGAGACGATCAGCGCCGCAATATATTCAATCCTTCCGTGACCAAATGGATGCTCTTCATCCGCCGGCTTCTCTGCCATCTTCACTCCCACAAGTCCGATAATTGATGAACCTGCGTCTGACAAGTTATTAAATGCATCAGCCATAACAGAGATACTGTGCATCAAATACCCAACAATCCACTTTACAACAAACAAAAACACATTACAAAAGATGCCTGTTACACTTGCCAGCACTCCGTAAGCAGTCCGCACAGACACCTTTTTTACATTTTCATAATCTTTTACAAAATGTCTTACCAGAAATTCAGTCATGACATTTCCTCCATCTCTTTCGTATCCTTCATCTAATTAAAAAAATAACTTTTTATCTTAAATTTTGAAACAGCAGTGACCATTTCGTAGGCATCTTCTGCCAACACGTTTCGAAGCTCTTCTTTTCCTTCTTCTCCCACTGCGGTATAAGTTGCATCCGTGAAACAAAGATTCGGATACAGCACACACCACCAATTATGTCCTTCCGCCTTTCCAAGTTCTATACGGAGCGCCTCATAATATCCCTTCGGGAAAAATACATCTCCGTACCTCTTATCCGGGAAATAGCAGGTTCTCACTACTGCTCTGGCATGATAAGGCATACCCTCTCTTACGAGAACACTCTCTGCGGTCGCTTCCAGCTCATCAAGATGCGCCTGCACCCATTGTTTCGCTTCGTCTACAGTAGGAGAAGCCGTCATGTTATCCTCCATATATGTGAGAACTTCGTCTCTTACTTCCCGCTTCACTCTCTGGTCTTCTTTGCTGTCACTGTTGGCAGGAACATGAAATCTCAACACTTCGTCTGCCAATCGGATCTGCGTTTTCTCTATGCGCGCTTCTGCTGCAAGGCTTCGATTCACTGCCACTGCCCACGTAAGAAAAGACGCCGCACAAATGCTCAGTATCACACAGATCCATTGTTGTCTTCTATTATCATTAAATTGCTTATTCGCTTCTATTCTCTTTCTTTCCACCTGTTATGTACTCCCTTTCTTTCTTTTCTATCTGGAGTCTGTACATCTTCTCAGGTGTTTATACAAGAAATTTACACTTTTTTTGTGCGGATCACATCCGTGACTGCCTCCACTTGGTTGTCAATATGCCTGCACATAATCTTCGTTGCCTCCTGCTTCTCATGGTGCGTGATCTTCGTGATCAGTTCCTCATGTTCTGCGATAAGCTGCGGATATACTTCCGGGTTTTTCAAATATTCCACCCGGTAACGGTACATCTGCTCTCTTAAGTTATTCAAAAGCTGGATCAGCTTCTGATTCCCGCTGGCTGTATTGATAATATCATGAAAATGAACATCCGCTTCCGCGATCTGGGTGATATCCTTCGTTTTCTGAGCTTTTTTAAATGTCTCTGCCGCCTCTTTCAATTCTTCAATCTCTTCTTTTGTAATCTTCTCACATGCAAGCTGCACAGACAGCTCTTCCAGTGCTTTCCGAACCTCCAGCACATCCCTCAAACTCTTTTCTTTGATATCAGCCACCTCAGCACCTTTTCTCGGAATAACAAGCACAAGCCCTTCCAGTTCCAGCTTTCTGATCGCTTCTCGAATGGGCGTCCGGCTGACTCCCAGTTTATTGGCAAGCTGAATCTCCATCAATCGTTCGCCCGGCTTAAGCTCTCCTCTTAAAATCGCTTGCCGGAGCGTATTAAACACGACATCACGCAAAGGCAGAAATTCATCCATATTTACGCTAAAATTCAGTTCTTTCATGATTTCCTCCTCACATTGTGCATAGTAGTCACATGCACCTGCTTTGCAAGCTGTTCTTCTCTGATTCTTGCAGCCGCACGGCGCGCAAGCATCTTATCATCGTAAATACCGAAGACCGTAGGACCGCTGCCACTCATCATGGCATTTAACGCGCCTTCTTCTTTCATCACATCTTTAATTCTCTCGATCTGCGGATATTCCGTAATGGTAACATTTTCTAATACATTTCCCATACTGGAAGTAATCTTCTTAAGATCACCTGTCTGAAGTCCAAGAAGAATCCCGTCAATATCCGGATGCTTTGTCACTTCCTGCGCATCCAGTTTCTCGTACACCTTTTGTGTCGATACACTGATAGGCGGTTTTGCCAACAGCACATGACACTTCGGCATCGCCGGAAGCGGCGTCAGTTCTTCACCGATTCCCTCTGCCAAAACGGTTCCTCTCATAATACAGTAAGGTACATCTGCCCCTAACTTCACGCCACGCTCCATCAATTCCTGGTCTGTAAGCCCCAGCTGAAATAAACGGTTCATTCCATAGAGCACTGCTGCCGCATTGGAGCTTCCTCCTGCCATACCTGCCGCAACCGGAATATGTTTCTCCAGAGAAATATGAACGCCTTCTTTTATAGTAAACTCGTCAATCAACATTTTCGCTGCGCGATAAGCCAGATTATTCTCATTGACCGGAAGATAAAAAAGATTGGTCTTTAGAGAAATTCCTTCCTTATCTGTCTTTTCCAACAGAATCTGATCATAGAGATACACCGTCTGCATAACCATGCGGACATCATGATAACCGTTCGGACGTCTTCCAAGAACATCCAGACCAAGATTGATCTTGCCCAGTGCTTTTAATTTTATTTTATCCATCTTTTGTTCTCCTGTACTTTGTACTCTGTATCTTGTATACAATGTACCTATAGTATACTCATATTTTCCTTAAAAATCAATATTTTATCTCCCGATTTTAAATCCGAATTTTCCATTTGATTGACTTCCATGATTCCTTCCATCGTAGTGCTGTACCGCTTGGCAAGCTCCCACAGATCATCCCCATCCTGCACAATATAACCGATAATTCCCGGACGTTTCTCCACTTCTTTTATATCGATTGGCTCGTAGGTGATTTCTTCAATATTAAACAGGTGTACCGGCTTTTTGAAGAAGCTGTGAAATGCAAGAACCGCCTTTACCTCAATCTCTCCGTTGCCCAGAAGACTGATTGAGAGCTGTTCGATAAAATGTGTAAATTCACACTTCATATCCTCACAGATCTCATTGCTCTCCATCACATAGGAAAACGGTATCATTCCCTGCCACACATCAAACGGTATTTCATCATCCGATGTCACATACAGGAAGCTGACATGAAGAACTCCTTCCACCAGAACGCCCTGTTCCACCGTCTCCGTATGTTCCACCTGGATTCTTCCGCTGCTGTGACAGATCTGCAGGATATTGTCCTGAAGCTCCGGAAGTGATAACTGCTCTCTCACTTTACATTTTGAATGATTCTGCATAAGAAGCTGTTCCATGACCTGCTCCTTAAACTTAGGACGGCACACCTGCGTCAGCGCATAAACATCTTGAAGAATCTCCACCTGTTCTTCCGTATAAATAACCATTCTTGCCTCCAACGCCGCCTCTACGCCGAGACAGCGCATTTCTCCATCTTCATCCATCCGTGCTTCTATATTGATATCCGTCAATTCCGGATAAATCTGATGATACATCTGCTCCTGCGCTCCACTGCACTCTAACCGACCTTCATAAGGGATGGTCTGTTCAATCCATTCTGTTTTTCCATCCACTGACTCGTACAGACAAAAAAGCAGCAGTTCCCCTCTCAGTTCAATCTCATCGGTTCCGATTCTTGTATCCAATTTCCGGCTGGAAAGTTCTGTCCACAACAGTGTACCGATATTTTCCTTTGTCCCCTCAAGTGTCACTTCTTCTTTGATACGATAGATATCTCTCCCTCCGGAGAACAATCCGAGAAGCTGCGTGGTTTCTTTTTTCTTATATAATTTCTCACTGTTTTCCACATCCATGGTAAGCTCTGTCTCTTTTTTCCCTTCCGAACTTACAAGAAGCTCTACCAACACTTTGAGACTCAGCTTGCGGGAATTAATAACCGTCACGGTAAGTTCTGCATTCGACGATTTCAAAAAAGGAGCGCCCGCCAGCGGTTCCTCTACATAGATCATCTCTTCAAACGGAATCCTTCCTTCCAGAACACACAATTTCTGCTCTATGTCGTCACTCTCATAGAGAATACGAAAAGCCATCGTTCCTGCGGCTCTGATATAATTCTCTACTTCTTTCAGCTCTTCAACCTTCAGCTTTCCTTCACTTAATATGACTTTCCCGACATCACTTCTGGCATCCGGCACATTATAATCATCATCCAGATAAAATTGATCTGTGATCGTTTTGCCCTGCTGATAAATAAGCATTTCCTTTTTTTCATATTCCATATGATACAGCCTCCTTTTACTTCTACTCCTACAAAAACATGACTTGCTTTTCCTCGTAATCCATTTTTATCACTACATAGGGACAGGTTTTTTCTTTTTTGATGTCTTCTCCTTTTTGCGGTCCTCTTAGCTCTGTTATCACATAAATCGTATCTTCTGTTTCATAGCATGCTGTAACCTCCGCGTGATAGCCGTCGGTTTTCTTCTCGCCAAATCCCCTTGCAGCATACAGGATGCCTTGATCTGCATAGGTGATTCCAAAGACATTTTTTTCTTCTTTTTCAATCTGTTCTTTCAATTCCTGCGGCATTTCATCCTGTTCTATGACTGTGTATGCAAGATCTCTTTTCTTTTCATCCTCCATTTTCTCTATAGAACATGCGCTAAATGAGCAGACCACTGCCGGCAGAAGTATGTACAAAAATAGTTTCTTCATGAATACACCACACGTAATTCTCTTTAACATCATACACAGCAGTGCTAGGAAAAATTACAAAAATGTTGTATACTGGTCACAAAAGCAATGAAGGAGACAGTAATTATGCACCAATTATTACGAATGTCCGGTATTCTCCTCCATCCGACTTCTCTTCCATCCCCTTATGGGATCGGAGATCTCGGACCGGAGGCGCGCCGGTTTATCGATTTTCTTGTAGATTCCGGACAACATCTGTGGCAGCTTCTGCCTTTAACCCATACAGGCTTTGGAGATTCTCCTTATCAAAGTTTCTCCGCCTTTGCCGGTCAGCCGCTTCTTATAAGCCCCGACCATTTAAAAGAGCTTGGACTTATTACAGACGAGCTTCTCGCCGACGCACCATCCGGCGATCTTGAACATGTAGACTACAGCGCGGTCATCCCATGGAAATACCGCCTTTTAAAGTCCGCCTATGAACAATTTCTGACACAGCCATCAGGCGCACTCTTTCAGGATTTCCAGAAATTCTGTGAAGAGGAAGCCTTCTGGCTTGATGATTATGCCCTTTATATGTCAATAAAGGATGTAAACGACAGGCGTATCTGGCTTGACTGGCCGGAACAGTTCCGCTCTCCGTCGGAAGACTTCAAAACCCGGTTAATGCAGACTTATGCAAAAGAGATTGGGTATTATCAATTTCTTCAGTTTTTATTCTTTACAGAATGGAAAGACTTGAAGACATACGCCAATGAGCGCGGCATTCGAATCATTGGCGATATTCCCCTCTTTGTATCCATGGACAGTGCAGACGTATGGGCGAACAAACATTTATTCCAGCTTGATACTACCGGATATCCGCTGGCTGTCGCAGGCGTACCGCCGGATTATTTTTCTGCCACCGGACAGCTTTGGGGCAACCCACTCTACAACTGGGAGGTTCATCAGGCAGACGGATTCTCCTGGTGGATCAAACGTATCCAGAATCAGCTGAAAATTCTGGACACGCTGCGCATTGATCATTTCCGTGGCTTCGAAGCCTACTGGTCGGTTCCTTACGGAGAAGAAACTGCCGTCAACGGGCACTGGGTCAAGGCTCCCGGAATGGAACTTTTCACCGCAGTCAAACAGGCGCTGGGAGAAGATCTTCCGATCATCGCCGAAGATCTGGGCGTTATTACCGACGAAGTCAATGCCTTGCGCGAGCACTTTCATTTCCCCGGTATGAAAGTATTGCAGTTCGCCTTTGATTCAACCGGTGAGGGCGATTTCCTTCCTCACAGATTTAAGTCTCCAAATTGCATCTGCTACACCGGAACTCATGACAACGATACAACCCGCGGATGGTTTTCTTCCTTAAGAGAGGAATGTCGAAACAAGGTACTTGCTTATACATGCACGAAAGAGCCTGAAAACTTAAGCTTCGGACTTATCAGAACCTGCATGGCAAGTATCGCGTCCTATTCCATCTTCCCGCTTCAGGATGTTTTGAACCTTGGAAGCGATGCCCGCATGAATTTCCCCGGAAAAGCTTCCGGCAACTGGAACTGGAGATTTAAAAGCGGTGCCCTAACCGATGCTCTGGCAAAAGAATTAAAAGAACTGTCCATTTTATATGGCAGATATTACCAATAAAAAGAAAGAGAGATTGTTCAAATGATAAGATTTATAATCATCGTGATCATTTTATTCCTATATCTGATCCTCGGTATCCCGGTACTTGGCATCGAATGGCTGATCGGGAAATTCAATAAACAGGCGGAAGATTATCAATGTCTTCGCATGGTACAGAAGGCATTTCGCCTGATGCTTAAGATTGCAGGCACAAAGATCACTGTCATCGGAGAAGAAAACATTCCGGATGAGGCTGTCCTGTTTATCGGGAATCACCGCAGTTATTTTGATATTCTTCTGACCTATTCCCGCTGTAAACGTTTGACCGGATATATTGCCAAGAAGGAAATGTTGAGTTACCCGCTTCTTCGCACCTGGATGAAAAGACTGTACTGTCTCTTCCTTGACCGCGAAAACCCAAAAGAAGGACTGAAAACAATTCTTCAGGCAATCGATTACGTAAAACGCGGAATTTCCATCTGCATTTTCCCAGAAGGTACCCGCAACACCGGGGAAGAGTTAAGCCTTCTTCCTTTCCACGCCGGTTCCTTTAAAATTGCAGAAAAAACCGGATGCCCGATCATTCCGGTCAGCATGAATAATACGATTTCCATTTTTGAAAAACAGTTTCCACGCATTCAAAAAACACATGTCATCATCGAATACGGGAAACCAATCTATCCGAATGAGCTGGACAAGGAAACGAAAAAACGACTTTCTGCGCACTGTCAGCAGATCATTCAGGACACAATCAACCGAAATCAGGCACTTGTATAGACATTCTCTTTTACTTTTATGCTCTCAGGTGCTATAATAGAACGGACTTTGATTATGATACGACGTAAGATAGAAGTGAATATAAAAGGAGATAAATAATAAAATGAACAGACAAGATCTAACTTTATTGACAGACTTGTATGAACTGACCATGATGCAGGGTTATTATGAGGAAAGCCAGAACGAGGTCGTTATCTTTGATGTATTTTTCCGTCAGAACCCTTGCAACAATGGTTATTCTGTATGTGCGGGACTTGCACAGGTAATTGACTATATCAAAAACCTGAATTTCACTTATGAAGACGTAGACTATTTGCGAAGCCTTAAAATCTTCAGTGAAGATTTTCTTCAATATTTGAGCGGTTTCCACTTCAGCGGAGACATTTACGCCATTCCGGAAGGAACGGTCGTATTTCCAAAAGAACCTCTGCTGAAAGTCATTGCTCCGATCATGGAAGCGCAGCTTGTTGAAACTGCAATTTTGAATATTATCAATCACCAGTCTTTGATCGCAACCAAGACTTCCCGTATTGTTTTTGCTGCAAACGGAGACGGGATCATGGAATTCGGATTAAGACGTGCACAAGGACCGGATGCCGGTCTCTATGGTGCAAGAGCCGCTATGATCGGCGGATGCGTCGGAACCTCCAACGTTCTTGCCGGACAGCTCTTTGACGTTCCGGTCATGGGGACTCACGCACACAGCTGGATTATGAGCTTCAAAGATGAATACACCGCATTTAAGACATATGCCAGTATGTATCCCGACAACTGTACGTTACTGGTGGATACCTATGACACACTGAAATCCGGTGTCCCGAATGCGATCCGGGTCTTCCGCGAATTTAAAGAATCCGGAAAACCTCTGAAGAAATACGGCATTCGTCTGGACAGCGGTGACCTTGCATATCTCTCCAAAGAGGCAAGAAAAATGCTGGATGCCGCCGGCTTTGAAGATGCGTCTATCTGTGCATCCAACGATCTGGATGAATATCTGCTCCATGATCTTAAGATGCAGAAGGCAGCTATCACCTCCTGGGGCGTCGGAACAAACCTGATCACGTCCAAAGACTGTCCATCCTTCGGAGGCGTTTATAAGCTTGCAGCGATACAGGATGCCGATGGTAATTTCATCCCGAAGATCAAACTGTCTGAAAACACAGAGAAGATTACGAATCCAGGAAATAAGACCATCTATCGTATCTATGATAAAAAAACCGGGAAATTAAAAGCAGATCTCATTTGCTTCGCCGATGAAACATATGATACTTCTGAAGACTTATTGCTCTTTGATCCGATTGCCACATGGAAAAAGACACGTCTTGAAGGTGGCTCTTACACAATGCGAGAGCTTCTTGTACCTGTTTTCCGCAAAGGAGAATGCATCTACAACTCTCCGTCTGTTATGGAGATTGCTTCGTATTGCAGGGAAGATAAAGAAACCTTGTGGGATGAGACAAAACGTCTTTTCTATCCACATCAGGTACATGTGGACCTCTCCCACAAGCTTTATGATGTTAAAAAATCACTTCTCGATCGAATGAGTATAACAGAATAATTATGAAGGAGAATTAACAAGCATGAAAATTATTGTATTGGCCGGAGGACTGAGTCCTGAACGTGATGTCTCTTTGACATCCGGCGCCGGAATCTGTAAAACTTTAAGAGAAAAAGGACATCAGGCCTTTCTGCTGGATGTCTTTTTCGGACTTCCATATGACACTGACAAACTCGACGAAGTTTTTGATCTCCCCGGCGGCGGACTGGAGATCGCAGAAGGTATTAAGACAACCGTTCCTGATCTTGAAGCTTTGAAAAAACAGCGTCCTGATCAGTCTGACTGCCTCATCGGACCAAACGTCCTCGAACTTTGTAAAATGGCAGACATCACATTTATGGGCCTCCACGGTTCTATCGGAGAAGATGGAAAACTGCAGGCAATGTTTGACGTCCTCGATATTCATTACACCGGTCCGAACGCCCTTAGCTGCACATTATCGATGAATAAACTTGTTTCAAAACAAATCTTCAAAATGAGTGGTGTTCCGACTCCACGAGGAACTTCTTTGACACCAAAGACAAAAGATACCCCTCTTTCTGAGCTCGGATACTACCTTCCTCTCGTACTGAAGCCGTGTTCCGGCGGTTCCAGTATCGGTGTATTTATCGTACATACAGAAGAGGAATACAAAGAAGCCGTTCATCAATCCTTTGACATAAACCACGAAGAAGAAGTTGTTGTGGAGCCTTATATCAAAGGGCAGGAATTTGCCTGCGGAATCCTTGCCGGCAAGGCACTCCCATTAGTGGAGATCGTTCCTAAAGACGGACTCTTTGATTATGCAAATAAATATCAGGCCGGCGGTGCTCAGGAAATCTGCCCTCCGGTATCAATAAGTGAAGAACTTCAGGAAAAAATGAAGAGAGCAGGAGAAGCCGCTTTTGAGGCGCTCCGCATGGATGTATATGCCCGCGCAGATTTTATTGTCGATGAGTCCGACGGTGAGATCTACTGCTTTGAGGTCAACGCTCTTCCGGGCATGACCTCTGCCAGCCTGTATCCAAAGGCTGCCAAAGCATATGGATTAGACTACGGCGACCTGTGCGAACGAATCATAGAAGAATCTAAGAAGGCACGTTATCAATAGGAGGAGCTTTACCGATGAAAAATCTTACATTAGAAAATATAACCACCGCATGCCATGGTACTTATCACGGCGATGAGGCCAGCTTCAAGAAAGAAGTTGCCGGCGTTGTGATCGACAGCAGAAAAGTTGAAAAAGATTATTTATTTGTAGCAATCGACGGTGCGAATGTGAATGCTCACAAATTTATACCTGACACCATTGAAAAAGGGGCTCTGTGCGTTGTGTCCCACGAAGATCTGGGCGAAACAGGCTTCCCGTATATTCTTGTAGAATCTACCGGTCAGGCACTTCTCGACATTGCTAAATTGTACCGTGATTCCTTCGATATAAAAGTAGTCGGAATTACAGGAAGCGTTGGAAAAACAAGCACCAAAGAAATGATTGCTTCTGTTTTATCTCAGAAATACAATGTACACAAGACACTCGGTAACTTCAATAACGAATGGGGTCTTCCTATTACCATCTTCGAAATGAATGAGACACATGAAGTTGCCATTTTGGAAATGGGTGTCAACCACTTCGGAGAAATGAGACGGTTATCCTCTGTTGCAAGTCCTGATATCTGTGTCATTACGAATATCGGTATGGCACATCTGGAATTTTTCAAGACAAGAGAAGGTATCTTCCAGGAAAAATCCCAAATGATCCAGGACATGAAAAACGGCGGAACCATTATTCTAAATGGTGATGACGATATCTTAAGCAACTGCGGTCCGATCAAAGGGGTTACTCCGCAATTCTTCGGCATTGGCAAAAATAATGAATTCTACGCAGACAACATTACCTCCCTCGGACTGAAAGGCACATCCTGTACCATTCATCTTCCGTCCGGAGAATGCTTTGACTGCACTGTCCCGCTTCCCGGAGCACACATGGTATCAAATGCCCTTTCCGGAGCAGCCGTTGGATATAATCTCGACTTAACTGCCGAGGAGATCAAAGCCGGAATCGAACATCTTCCATCCATTCCGGGAAGAGGCGCTATCATCTCCACAGATAAACTCGTGATCTTAGATGACTGCTATAATGCAAACCCAGTCTCTATGAAAGCATCTATGGATGTCCTTGATCTCGCCATCGGTCGAAAAGTCGCTGTACTTGGCGATATGGGCGAACTGGGCGAGGATGCGTCCCGCATGCACTACGAAACCGGCGCTTACGCTTCCAAAAAAGGAATTGATCTTGTATGTGCAATCGGCACACTGGGAAAAGAGATTGCCGCCGGAGCTTCCGACAGCGGTGTCAAAGAAGTCTTATGGTTCGAGACAAAGGCAGACTTCCTTACCGCAGCAGGTGAATTCTTAAGGGACGGAGATAACGTCTTAGTGAAAGCCTCCCACGGAATGCATCTGGAGGAAATCGTAGAAGCATTACAACATTTATAAAAGGAGTAGATTATGGATTATCAGCTTCTTGCATTAGATCTGGATGGTACACTTACCAATTCGAAAAAAGAAGTATCAGAGCCTACCATCAAGGCTCTGATACAAATACAGGAACAGGGAAAAAAAGTAGTTCTTGCCAGCGGACGGCCGACCAGAGGTGTTGTTCCTCTCGCTGAGTTACTTCATCTTAAGGACTACGGAAGCTACATTCTATCCTTCAACGGCGGACGAATTACCGACTGCCGGACAGGGCAGGCAATTTACAACAAAACTATCCCTGACGATGTTGTTCTTCCCCTGTTTCACATCGCAAAGAAATACGCCGGCGTAGATATTCTCGCCTACACAGAAGATAGCATCTTATCCGGGATCAGACCGAACCAATATACAGAATTGGAATCCCGCATTAATCATATGCAAATCATTCAGGCAAAAGATTTCCCGGAAGAAATCACGGAGCCTTCCAATAAGCTATTGATCACCGGAGAACCGGATACCATTCAGCGAATTAAAAAAGAAGCAGAAGAATACTTCCGCTCCTATCTGTATATTTACTGTTCAGATCCGTTCTTCCTTGAGATCATGCCCCCTCGTATCGACAAGGCACATTCTCTTCTTAAGCTCCTCACCAGTATCGGACTTTCCGCCGAGCAGATGATCTGCTGCGGCGACGGTTACAATGATCTCACTATGATCGAGACTGCAGGACTCGGTGTTGCTATGGCAAATGCCCAGCCTATGGTCCTTGAACGCGCGGACTATATTACAAAATCCAACGATGAGGACGGCGTATTACATGTCATCAATAAATTTATGCTTGAAAAGAATTAAGCTCTAGCTGCCCTTGAACAGTATCCGCAATATTTACACAGCTGTTACCCATACGGTCAATGCTGTACAGGATACTGTTAAACGGCGCGGTAAGACTTGCATCGCATTTTCCCTTACTTACCCGACTCATATGTGCTTTTCTCATACTAATATCAAGCTCCATGATCTTCTCTCGTTTCTTAACGAGCTCTTTCGCATGCTCTAACTTTCCACTCACAATTGCTTCCAGGACTTCACTGTACATCGTTTCAATCAGTTCAAGACTTTTCCCGAGATCCTTCATTGCCTCTTTCGAATACTTATACTTTTTCTCCATCTTTTCTTTGATTCCTCCGGCAACTTCACCGCACAGAATCCCCATACGGTCAACGTCACTGAGCACATACATGATTCCGGCACTCTGGGATGCCTGTTCCTCATTTAATGATCCGGAGGCGAACAGATCCGTCAAATATTGTGTGATTCGTGCATGAAGACTCTTTACTGCGTCTAATTTGCAATGCACATCCTCAATCTCTTTCTTTTCTTCATTTTTCAGCGCTTCTCTCGTCTGTCTGATCATATCCCTTACAATCTCGCTGCAGTGAAGCACTTCTTTTGCCACCAGTTGTAAGGCTGCCGTAGGCTGTCCGATCAGCTTCTCATCAAGATACAAAGGCTCCGACAAACTATACTGTTCTTTCCGTCCGTCGGGAATAATACGCATGACAATTTTCACCATGAGCCAGATAAGCGGCACCCAGATCAATGTCATGACACAGTTAAATACCGTATGCGCATTTGCAATCTGTCTTGAGATTACTTCAATCTCCGGTCCTTTCGGCGAAATCATCTGAATAAGTTTTGCAAACGGACCTACAAACCAGATAAACAAAAACGTACCTGAGATATTAAACACACAGTGTGCTACCGCCGTTCTCTTTGCATCCTTCGTCTGTCCGATGCTTGCCAGAACCGCCGTGATCGTCGTTCCGATATTATCTCCGAATAAAATAGGAATCGCACCGGCGAGACCGATCACACTCGTCACCCCGTCCGGGCCTGCCTGTGATGCAAAATTCTGTAATACCGCAACCGTCGCACTACTGCTCTGCACCACAAGTGTCATCAATGTACCAACAGCTACACCCAGAATCGGAACATCCGATACCCTGGCGATCATCTCCGTAAAAACAGGACTGTCTGCCAATGGTTTCATCACGCTTCCCATGGTCTCTATTCCAAGGAATAATAAACCAAACGCAAAAATCGTCTGCCCGATATTTTTCACTTTTTCCGACTTCACAAGAAATGAAATAATAAATCCTGCAAAGATAATTGCATAAATATAGTCACTGAGCTTAAATGCTATGATCTGCGCTGTCATTGTTGTACCGATATTGGCGCCGATAATAATGGATATTGCCTGCGGAAGGTTCATAAAACCGGCGCTTACAAAACCAATTGCCATTACTGTCGTTGCACTGCTGCTCTGAAGCACTGCTGTCGTAAGAGCGCCTGCAAGCACTCCCATCACCGGATTCTTCGTAAGAAGCGCAAGTATACTTCTCATCTTCTCCCCGGCAGCCTTCTGAAGGCATTCACTCATCATGTTCATTCCGTAAATAAAAATAGCCAGTCCTCCAAGTAAGCCAAATGCAATCTGTATTTTCTCGTTCATCACTTTCTCCTCACATACAAACTTTCGATTTTACCATTTCAATATACATACTCTACGTAAAATTCTCTGTCAACATTATGTTAAATCTATGTAAAATTCTTTACATTTTTAACATTTCTCTTCAAAACACATTCATAATTTCTTCATTATTTTTTTCTTGCATATTTGAACTTCACATATGATAATATTTATATTATGATTTAGATATTTTCATCATATAAACTGTCTGATAAAGGGGATATTGATTCCCGGATAAAGGGGAGACAACTATGAACTATGAAATACTGAAAACTTATAAAAAACACTTTTCATCATTGGGACTTATGTACTTTTTGGGAGCGCTTATCATTATCGGTGTACAGGTTGCTGTTTCCATGTTGGTGCTTGCTTTTGCTCCGTCCCTTCTTGACAATCCGAATCTTTCGCTGCTTGTCTCTATGCTCCCGACTTATGCCATAGCCTTTCCGCTGACCAGTCTGTTGATCCGACAGGTACCCGGTGTGCAGATGAAAAAGCATAACATGAAACCTACTCAGCTTCTGGGAGCTTTCGCGATTTCTTACGCTCTCATGTATCTGAGTAATCTTGCCGGGCAGTTTTTCACAAATATTATAGGCATTATCAAGGGTTCTCCGGTAGACGATGCTATTGCAGATCTTGTTTCCGAACTTAACCCTCTGACCGCCTTCTTCGTTATGGTATTACTTGCCCCTGCCCTGGAAGAATGGATTTTCCGCAAGCTTCTGGTCGACCGAACCATCCGCTATGGGGAAGGGACTGCTATTTTCCTGTCCGGGCTGATGTTCGGACTGTTCCACGGCAATCTGAATCAGTTTGTATACACTTTCCTCGTTGGCGCATTCTGGGCATTTATCTATGTCAAAACAGGACGTCTTCGTTATACCATCTACCTTCACATGGCTCTGAATTTCATGGGTTCCGTCGGAAGCCTGTTTTTCCTTGACGCAATCTCTACCCTGGAGGGCGGTTCTTCTGCCATGAACGGTTTTCACTTTCTTCTGGGGATGCTGCTTCCACTGGCTATCGTCATTCCCTACTTGATTGTTGTGTTCGGACTTGTAATCTCAGGTATCGTTCTTCTTGTAACAAATTGGAAGCGCTTCCGACTGATTCCAGCCGAGCTCTTTATTCCAAAAGAGAAACGGTTTTCTGTCATTTTCTTAAACGTAGGCATGATTCTCTACGTTCTGTTCTGGATCATTCAGATCATTTTGCAGCTATTTATGTAATATAAGTCGGTCACTTTCATAATGAATACCCGGTTTCTCAACTAAAAAAACACTGTGTGAATTGCTCACACAGTGTTTTATTTCACCTAATATAATACAATTATTTAAGGTTAACTTCAGCACCCTCTGCCTCAAGTTTAGCTTTGATTTCCTCAGCCTCTGCTTTAGAAGCGCCTTCTTTGATTACCTTTGGAGCTCCGTCAACTACTTCTTTAGCTTCTTTCAGTCCAAGTCCTGTGATCTCACGAACAACTTTGATAACTTTAACCTTAGATGCTCCAGCAGCTACTAATTCTACATCGAACTCATCTTTCTCTGCTTCTCCGCCTGCTGCTTCTCCGCCTGCTGCTGCAACTACTACTCCTGCTGCTGCAGAAACACCGAACTCTTCTTCACAAGCTTTTACTAAATCATTTAATTCTAATACTGATAACTCTTTGATTGCATCAATAAATTCAGCTGTTGTTAATTTTGCCATTTTATTATCCTCCATTTAATAATTTTTATTTTTTAATTTTACTCCTCTGTTGCTGGAGCTTCTTCTGCCGGAGCCTCTTCTACTGCTTCTTCTGCCGGAGCAGCTTCACAGTTCTCAGCGCCGCCCTGCTCTGCGATCTGATTAAGAACACGAGCAAGATTTGTAATTGGTGACTGTAAGCTTCCAAGTAACTTGGACAGTAACTCTTCTCTTGATGGGATCTTGGATAACTCTGTAAGACCATCTACATCATATACTGTACCTTCAATCACACCTGCTTTTAATTCAAGAGCTTTCGCATTTTTAGCGAATTTGCATAAAATTCTTGCAGGAGCTGTAGCGTCGTCTTTAGAGATTGCAAGGGCGCTTGGTCCTTCCAAATGCTCATCCAACTGTGCGAAATCAGTTCCTTCAAAAGCTCTCTTCATCATTGTGTTTTTACAAACTTTGTAGATGATTCCTGCGTCTCTTAACTCTTTACGAAGAGCTGTATCTTCTGCAACAGTTAATCCACGGTAGTCAACTAATACAACACTTGCTGCATCTTTGACATCTTCTGCAATAGCCTGTACGATAGGTTGTTTTAATTCAACTTTTGCCACGAATGGTGCACCTCCTTATATTATTTTAGGTATGCTGCCAAAAAAACGCCTCCGCATCCAAAGACACAAAGGCGCTGTAAATTCACTCATAACAGAATCTAACTTTCCTCGGCAGGCGTTTCTCAACTTACGCTCACGCACCTGCTGTCTTCGGCAACTTCAGTTAGATTACCATACAATACAAGTTTTGTCAATATTTTTTATCAAAACTTGCGCAATACCAACAAGGCAATGTACAAACAAGGCAATGTACACACTTTATCTATGCTTCTTCTCGGTCATTGGTCAGTTTCAATTTATCAAGGATATAGAAAATCAGACTTAAAATCATGGCAACTACACATGCAAGCACCATTCCTGTAAGCTGGATGTTGCCGAAATTCACTTTGATACCGGACAGACCTGTCACAAACACAATTGAGGTCAACATCAGATTTCTGGATCGTCCGTAATCCACCTGCGAATCCACAAGAATACGAATACCTGAAGCTCCGATCATTCCGTACAGAAGGAAGGAGATTCCCCCGATCACAGGTCCCGGAATGGTCTGGATCAACATTGCCAGTTTTCCTACAAAGGAACAAATGATAGACAGCACTGCCGCTCCGCCGATCACTCGCACACTGTACACCTTAGTTACAGCCATCACTCCGATATTCTCCCCATAGGTTGTTGTTGGCACGGAGCCGATCAAACCAGATAACATGGTCGAAAAATTATCACCGAATAATGAACGGTGGAGTCCCGGCTTCTTGAGAAGATCACGTCCTACAATTTTGCTTGTCACAACTTGATGCCCGATATGCTCTGAAGTAATAACCAGAAGCACCGGCAGGATCATCATGATCGCTCCCAAATCGAACTTCGGTGTCTGAAAGTTCGGAACCGCGAACCATGCCGCCTCTGCCACTTGAGAAAAATCAAGAATTCCGCAGGCAAGTGCCGCGATATATCCCGCAATTACCGCAATCAGAATCGGAATGACAGATAAAAAGCCCCGAAATAAAATATTTCCAAATACTGCAACACCGAGCGTTACCGCAAACACAATCACATTCTTCATATCGAGTGTTTCATCCAGAAGTCCTGCATTACTTGCCGCAGAACCGGATAATTCCAATCCGATCAAAGCTACAACCGGACCCATCGCCGCCGGGGGCAGAACAATATCAATCCAGTCTGTCCCACATTTATAAATAATAAAAGAAAGAACGCAGCCACAAAATCCTACTGCAACAAAACCACCAAGTGCATATTCATAGCCCATTTCAGCAATGACAATTCCCGCCGGAGCAAGAAACGCGAAACTGGAGCCAAGATAAGCCGGAGCCTGTCCTTTCGTCACCGCGATAAAAATTAAGGTACCAACTCCGTTCATGAATAACACGATTGCCGGATTGATACCAAAAATAAACGGTACCAGCACAGACGCTCCAAACATTGCGAACATATGCTGAATACTCAGAGGAAGCAGTAACTGAAAAGGTACCTTATCCTCAACTTGAATAATTCTCTGATTTTCCATTTGATTTCCTCCTACTTGTATGAACTCTCACTTTTTATATTCTATCATACAAGCAGGAGGAAAGAAACTATCTTTTTCTTCCAGCTACAGCATTTGCATCCTTCCATCTTCCACCCTGCATATTTCTGCCCTGCTGGCTAAGAAGAAGTGATACAACATTAAACATAGCTGCTGCCGAAGTGACTGCATAGAAACGGGTATATTTTTCTTTGTTCAAATTCGCAGATACCCAACCGAAGCCTGTAAATACATTCACCAATATTAAGATTACAGTGAGTATCAAAAATGCTTTCCTGTTGCCTATAGAAAAATACAGACCAACTGCTGCCAGCGCACTATATATCACCGCTGCCACAGCTGTATTTCTGTAATTTCGCAAAAACTCTCTCTTCTTCATACTGATCAATAATATCAGAAGTAAAAAGATTGCAATCAGCAGAAACTCCAGCGCCACCTGTTCCTTCGTTATCACTTGAAGCCCCATGACGCCCATTCCGATAAATGCGTGGACAGCAGGCGCCAGAAGGAGTGCTAATATCTGGAACAATACAAATTGAATTCCAAGCTTTGATGTACATTGAAAGACCAGCTCTGTCGCAATAGAAATGATACACCACGCCGCGAAAAGCCATGTGAAATGTCCGTTTCGGAATATATTTCCAAAAAAGAAACTTAACACAGCGCTTAAAACAAATCCATAGATTAAAATCAGCCCTATGGTCCGATTTAATTGACGCACTGTAATATATTCTTTCTCCGTGTCCATACTGAGCACATCTTTGAATACTTCCGTGAGACGCCCCATCTTCTCTTCAAACACTTCACTGTCCATCGTCTCGTACTGAACATTATGCTGTCTGATATATCGGCACATCCACTCGATCTCTTCCAGATTCTTTTTTTCTTCTTTCAGCTCTTCTAATCTATATTCTGTTGCTTCCGGAAGTTCCAATTCGTTTTCAATGATTCTTTTAATATCCTTTACCGAAATTCCAAGAATTCTCAGATGTTTGATCTTACGGAGCACCTCTACGTCTCTGTTACTATACGCCCTATAGTTATTGGCTTCGTTTCGTTCCGGTGTGATCAATCCTTCTTTTTCATAAAAACGGATATTGGCTCTTGTCATTCCCGCAAGCTTTTCTACTTCTTGTATCGTCATATCTAACACCTGCCTTTCCTTGTTAAGGAAATCATAAACTATAAACCTTGTTTACAGTCAAGTGTTTTCAAAATTTTTCGCTTCCCCTTACTCCATTTTCTCTAAAAACGCTTTGTATCCGCGATAGCCCTCGTAAATATCCGCTTTACTTGCAATTTCCCAAGGCGCATGCATAGACAATACTGCCATTCCACTGTCGATGACATTCATTCCATAATTTGCCATAATATAGGCGATCGTTCCGCCGCCGCCTTTATCTACTTTACCGAGTTCCGCTGTCTGGAAGGTTACGTCTGCCCCGTCAAAGACACCTCTTAATTTCCCGATATACTCAGCATTTGCATCACTGGAACCACTTTTCCCACGACTTCCGGTATATTTATTAAGGCACAATCCATTTCCGAAAAATGCCGCATTTTTCTTCTCAAACACACCGGCAAACATCGGATCATATGCCGCACTCACGTCTGAAGACAGCATATAAGAATTCTGGAGGGCGCGTCTCACTTTCAGATCAGATTCTCCAACCGTCAACGCCATAATCTCTGCCACTGCATTTTCGAAAAATTTGGAGTGCATTCCCGTTGCGCCCACGCTTCCGACTTCCTCTTTGTCTACTAAAAGGCAACAACTTGTGCGTCTTGGATTCTTCACTTCCAACATGGCAAATAAAGACGTAAATGCACAGATTCTGTCATCCTGTCCGTAAGCAAGAATCATACTCCTATCAAGTCCGCAATCTCTCGCCTTCCCAGCCGGAACCACTTCTAATTCTGCGGAAAGGAAATCTTCCTCCTCCAGATCATAATTTTCTTTCAGATAACGAAGAATCATTGCTTTCACCAGTTCTTTTTCCTTCTTGCCTTCTTCGTCCTCTCCTTCTTCTACCAGTGGTCTTGAGCCCACCAATACATCCAGAACCTCTCCTTCAATGACAACACTTGCTTTTTTCTCCATCTGTTCTCCTGCCAAATGAATCAGAAGATCTGAGATCACCAGTACCGGATCATCCTCTTTCTCTCCGATGGTAATATTGACAGTCGTACCATCCTTTTTTGCCACCGTTCCATGAAGCGCAAGCGGGATTGCCGCCCATTGATATTTCTTAATTCCACCATAGTAATGTGTATCAAGATATGCAAGCTCTGACTCTTCATACAGCGGATTCTGTTTCACATCCAATCTTGGAGAATCCACATGTGCACCGAGAATATTCATGCCCTTCTCTAGTGGTTCCTCGCCGATCTGAAATAAAGCAAGCGCTTTTCCCATCTGATTGACATACACTGTATCTCCACATTTGAGTTCTGCATTTTCTTTTACATATTCCGCAAGATCTTTGTAGCCGGCTTCTTTCGCCATATCAACTGCAAGACTGACGCTTTCTCTCTCTGTCTTTCCGGCATCCAGACAGCTCTTATAGCGGCTGCTGACTTTTTCCACTTCCTCCAACTGCTCATTGGTGTATGTTTTCCAACGATTTACTCTTTCCAATTTTATGCCCTCCGTTTCCGTCTTATATTTCTTCTATTATATACTTTGTGTAATACTTGTGCAAACTATTCGGTTTTCATAATCCTAATATACTTCAACGGAGGGCTATTCTTCTATTATCGATTCTCGCGGATGACATTTATGAAAATAACTCTTTCACTGTCGGATAAATCTTGCGGAATTTCTGATACCTATCTTCATACTTGGCAACCAGTTCTTCTTCCGGCTCCACGGTATCAATCACTTTTACTATTTTTCTTGCAATCGTCTCCACATCAGAATATTCGCCACATCCGACAGCTGCAAGCATTGCTCCTCCAAGGGCAGGACCTTCCTCGCTTTCAATCACATCCACCTTCATATTCATCACATTAGCAATAATCTTCTTCCAAAGCGGACTTTTTGCCCCGCCACCGCATATTTTTGTCCGTTCGATCTGAATACCAAGACTTCTTGCAACTTCCAGAGAATCACGCAGTCCAAACGCAACTCCTTCCAATACTGCCTGCGTCATATCTCCCCTTGTAGTGTCCATAGACATTCCAATAAACATTGCTCTTGCGTCCGGATTATTATGCGGAGATCGTTCTCCCATCAAATACGGAAGATAAAAGACATTATTTTCTCCAAGCTTTGTAATTCCACTTTGTTCCGCCGCAAAATCTTTCGTTTTCAAGATTTCTTCATTCCACCATTTATTGCATGAAGCCGCACTCAACATACATCCCATCAAGTGATAATATCCATCCGCATGGGCAAATGAATGAAGCGCGTTATGCTCGTCCACACCGAATTTTTTGCTGGAGATAAAAATAGTTCCTGATGTGCCGAGGGAAATGTTGCACATTCCTTCTCCTACCGTTCCTGTTCCCACTGCCGCCGCGGCATTATCTCCGGCTCCTGCGATCACCTTCACATCTGAAGATAATCCCAACGCTTCCGCAATCTCATGCTTCAAGGTTCCAACCACTTCGAAACTCTCATATAATTTCGGAAGCATCTCTTCTGTAACGCCGCAAATGTCAAGCATTTCCTTAGACCAACAGCGGTTTTTCACATCCATCAGAAGCATTCCCGACGCATCAGATACATCTGTACAAAATGAACCGGACAGCTTATAAGCAAGATAGTCTTTCGGAAGCATAATCTTTTTGATTTTTGCAAAATTCTCCGGCTCATGTTTTTTCATCCATAGAATCTTCGGCGCTGTAAATCCGGCAAATGCAATATTTGCAGTATATTCCGATAGCTTTTCCTTCCCGATTACCTGATTGAGATACTCCGTCTCCTCACCAGTTCGTCCGTCATTCCATAAAATAGCCGGACGAATCACTTCGTCATTGTCGCCAAGCGCTACCAGACCATGCATCTGCCCGCCGAAACTAATCCCTGCCACCTTCTCCTTGTCACACTCGGCAGTTAACTCTTTGATTCCGTCCATCGATTGTTCGAACCAATCCTCCGGCTTTTGCTCTGACCAGCCCGGATGTGGGAAGTACAAAGGATATTCTCTGGAAACAATTTTTTTAATCTCTCCTTTTTCATCCATCAATAACAGCTTTACTGCTGAAGTTCCTAAATCTACGCCTATATATAACATTTTTTCGCCTCCTCATTATGTACCATAAACACCATGCTATTCATAATTATAGCATATTCACAAACTCTCTGTCTCTCCGATTACACTCTCTGTCAAGATACTTCTCTCACTTCAATCATATTTCCGTCAAGATCATAGAGCCGGACTGCACGCTTCTTGCTTTCTCCTTCTTCTGGCAAATAAACATACTGAATTTTCTGCTCATACTGTTGAAGCTTTTCCAAAAACAAATCAAGGTCCGTTTCTTCAAAATAAAGTTCTGAAGCATGATTTTTCCAGACAACTTTCTGCCCGAGCGTCTCTTCCCACACCTTAGATTCCTGCAAAACCAGACCTTCTGTCAGGATCGCATTCCCCTCTTGGTCAAGAATGACATCCAGACCGAACAGCTCTTTGTAGAATTGTTTGGATCTTTCTATATCTTTTACAACAATCACAATATTTTTCAACTTCATTTCCCCGTCCTCCTTCTTTCTTCCATCATAAAAGACTGCCCGCCATATGGCAAGCAGTCTTTCTACTTTCTCGTACCTTCTATTTTCCTCTGCCCTGGTATGCGACGGTTCACTGGCACATCCTGCATAATAATTTCTTTTACTTTCCTTCGTATTTCTTTAACTCTGCCAAAGCTTCATTTCCCATCAAATACAAGATTCCGATGTTGAAGATTGTCATCAGACCAATCCCCACATCTCCGAGATCCCACACAAATGTGTACGTTGCGATTCCTCCGATAAACAGCATGATAAGCGCCAACACTTTATATGCGGTCTGCCAGCCCCACTTGTCTCCGAACAGATAGGACACATTACTTCTCGCATAGAACAAAATGCCGAGGAACGTAGAGAAACTGAACATAAATAAGGTCGCTGCAATAAAAATCACACCAAAATCACCTAAGTGGAACTTCATTGCTGCCTGGAGAAGGTCCATCCCCTCCTTGCCGGTTACAAGATTCTCCGGAACGAGAAGCATAATCATTGCTGTACAACTGCAGATTACAATTGTGTCAATAAAGACACCCAGCGCCTGAGCAAGACCGGATTTTACCGGCATGTCACACTCTGCTGCCGCTGCCGCACACGGTGCGGAACCAGACCCCGCCTCATTCGAGAACAGTCCACGCTTCACTCCGTTCATAACGATCGCACCGAAACCACCCGCTACAACTTGACGCAGACCAAAAGCCTCTTGAAAAATTCTGCCGAACACCGCCGGCATACTTCCGATATTTTTCACGATAATGAAAATAGTAATGACAAAATAGCACACTGCCATAATCGGCACCATAATATCCAATACCTTTACGGTAGCATTTTTCCGCAGAACGATAATCGCCGCTCCGATCACAAGTACAATCGTTGTATAAATTGGCGGAATGTGAAACGCATTTTCGAAAGAGGCCGCCACGGAATTACTGATTACCTGGCTGATTCCACACCAGCAGATAAGTCCTGAAATAGCAAAAAGAACTGCCAGCCAGACATGGTTTTTCTTCTTCCCGCTCTTGCGCTCAAAATATCGATGGATATAATATGCCGGTCCACCTCTGAACCCACCGTAGAGCGGGTCTTTTTCTTTGTACAGTTGTGCCAGCGTTGCCTCGACAAATGCGGTAGATGATCCGATCAGCGCTGTTACCCACATCCAGAACACCGCTCCGGCACCTCCGGCAGACACTGCCGCTACTACACCGACAAGATTTCCCATACCTACCCTTGTTGCTGTAGATACTACAAGTGTCTGAAACGTTGAAAGACTATTCTTCTCTTCTTTCTTTCCCTTCAGCGCACGTACCATATCCGGGAACAGTCGAATCGGCAAAAACTTCGTCCTCACTGTAAAATAAATTCCCGTAGGAATCAACAAGATTACCAGAAGCGAAAGTCCCAGACTATTCCCTCCCGGCAACGGGATTGTTACAATGTCTCCCCACAGGAAACGATATACTGCCTCAATCAATGCAACCATATTTTCTCTTATTCCTTTCTTTGCTTTTCGCGCTTTAACGCTATGAAGCATCATACCATAAAAGTCTTTTTAACGCAAGAGGTTGCACCCATTTCTAACGAACATCCATTAATCTTCTATGTAATTTTTCAAATTTTCAAGTACCTTCTGGTTCAGTCTCACCACTGCCTGTCTTGTCATACCGGAAGAACGCTTCTGACAGAAGACATTTTCACGATTAAGAAGGCTCTCTTCTCCCAGTCCCATCAATGTATCGCAGAAATACCATGTATTATCTTTTTCCAGCCATTTTTCTATTGCTTTCTGATCAAAGCATGGGCTGAGCGCAGTATTGAAAAGCACCTTGTTCTCTCCCATCATTGCAAACTCTTCTTCATACAGCAAAGTCACATTCTTGCTCAGGCAGCTACAGATAATATCACATTCCTGAAGGAGACTGTGAAGCTCCTGATACTGATAGCCTTGCGCCTCTTCAAGCTCCGGTTTTCTTGTCCGGCTGTAATATCTTACATCCGCGCCCATCATTTTCAATGCCCGCGCGACTGCTTGTGCACTGGCGCCAAGTCCTAAAAGTCCCACTTTTGCACCCGATACCTCAGAAATATCTCCGAGAAGTGGTTGATAACCATCCGCGCCATGCAGACGACGGATACTGTTCATCAGTACATACTCTGCCACGCCTTCATCCCCGTAATCGCGGATTCCGGTCACTACGATTCCATGTTCTCTGGCATATGCGATATCCACATTCGAACTTGCCTCAGAATACAGACTGCAGCACATGCCGATATATTTTAAATTCGGACATTCAGACAAAATGTCTCCACCGATCGCATGTGTGTAGCTTACAAAAATTGCATCCGCATCACCAATTCTTGATACAATTTCTTCTGCACTCTCCGGCTGTGTATCATAGAACACTACTTCATCACAGTAATCATTCAACAGCGGTTTGCTCTCCTCTAAAAATGACACCGGTTGAATTGCTACAAGTTTCTTAATCTTTTTCATAGTCTTTTTTCCTTTCTTAACTTTCTTAAACATATCATACCGCTTTTTTATCTATTTTTTCAATCTTACACCTATACAAGCTCTAACAACTCATAAAAGGTTTTAATTCTCATATAGTCTCCCTCTACTTCCCCAAAACCATATTCCGCACAGATCATCGGAATATCCGCTTTCCGGCAGGCATCCGCATCCCCCTGTGTATCGCCAACGTAAATTGCTTCCCGAATTCCATTTCGCTCCATAATAAGCCGGATATTCTCAGCCTTTAACTTTCCGGTATCTCCCGGGCAGGTATGGTCTGTAATCGCGTCTCCCAGACCTGTATTTTTCAAAAATGCTTCGATATATCCTTCCTGGCAGTTGCTGACGATACATACTTTATATCTCTTTGCCAGTTCCCGGATTACTTCCGGAACTCCTGCATAGACTTTGCATGGCGCAGTCTCCATCCATTTATTTTGATAGCGGAATAAGATCTGCGACAGCTTTATCTGCTCTTCCTTTGCAAGCTCCGGAAACAGATCCGCCATAATCTCTTCCAGCGGCTTCCCGAATTCCTTCTTCAACTCTTCCGCTGTCACTTTCCGCCTTAATTCCGTTTCCCTTTTAAGCGCTTCATTCCATGATACAGCCACTTCATCTGTGGAGTCCCATAACGTACCGTCTACATCAAATATAATTGCTTCCATTTTCCATCCTCCGTAGATATCTATTTTTCAGGTGTTCAATCCTCGTCTTACCCCATTATATCATTGTCTTTTATAAAACTAAATGATATAATTGAATCAGTTGAATTATTTTCTTAATATGTACTACAAAAAGGAGGAGTTAAGGATTATGAAACACGGAATTTATTATGCCTACTGGGAAAAAGAATGGGCTGCGGACTACTTATATTATGTGGAAAAGGTTGCCCGTTTAGGTTTCGATCTTCTGGAGATTGGCGCAGCGCCACTTCCTGAGTATAGTCCAGAACAGATCAAAGCGCTTCGAGACTGTGCTTCCGCAAATGGAATCCAGCTGACTGCCGGATATGGTCCTACTTACGACCACAACATGGGATCTTCAGACGCAGGCATCCGCGCCGGTGCATTAGAATGGTACAAACGTCTCTTTGATGTTATGGAACAGCTTGATATCCATCTGATCGGCGGCGCTCTCTATGGATATTGGCCGGTAGATTTTGGCAACATCAACAAAGAAGAGGATTGGAAGCGAAGCGTTGAAGGAATGCAGCTTCTTGCTCCAATTGCGAAAGAACACAACATCAATCTCGGGATGGAAGTACTGAACCGCTTTGAATCCCACATTTTAAATACTGCCGAAGAAGGTGTTGCCTTCGTAAAAGAAGTCGGACAGGAAAATGTGAAAGTAATGTTAGACACCTTCCATATGAACATCGAGGAGGAAAGTATCGGTGATGCGATCCGCACTGCCGGCAATCTTCTCGGTCACTTCCACACCGGTGAATGTAACCGTATGGTTCCAGGAAAAGGACGCACCCCTTGGAGAGAGATCGGAAATGCTCTCCGCGATATTGAATACGATGGAACTGTCGTCATGGAACCATTTGTCAGCATGGGCGGTCAGGTTGGTCGCGATATCCATATCTGGCGCGACATCAGCCGCGGTGCATCTGAAGCAGAATTGGATGAAGACGCAAAAAATGCAGTTGCATTCCAGAAATATATGTTAGATTGGAAATAGGCAGCCAAAAGGAAACCAGAGTGGTCAACAATTGACTCCTCTGGTTTCCTTTTTTATGGTTCTGACACAACTTCACTTTCCCTTATATAATATGAATCATTTACAATGATAACGTGGTTTCCCTTTGCTCTTCTTTCCGTATTCAATCGCTTCCACAGGGCAACAACAAATACACGCCATATCGTCACAAGTTTTTTTCGCAATCCTTTTTGCAATATATCGACTGTTCCCAGTTCCCGTAAAATATAAAATCATAATTTCAATCCAGCTTTCTTCAAAATTAAAAATTCAACATTGCTCTATTCAGCCTCACACTTGGCTCCTTCCAGCATTAAGACCAACCTCTAAATCTGTAATTTGTCCTGCACACATTGAACTATAACAGTATCTTAATATTTTACTTTTTATGCTGCCGCATTGGCATTTATTGTTTCTATAACCTTCCTAATTCCCATCCACACATTTAAATCAGTAAATATCTCCACAACGCTTCCTCGATCCGTAAATGGAGATTCTTGAAGAACAGAAAAGTCTTTCATCATCCCATTATGAACAATATATTCCACAATCTGATTTACAAAGTAAATCTGCCTACTGTCAAGACTTGTATTAGTAAGGTATTCCGAGAATGCTTCTTTCGCTGCATTCATATCCAAGCCTACAATCTCGCGTACAAATTCACCAAGCGGTTTCATTCCAACTTCATGTTCATAGTCCTGCTTTGTACCGACTTCATGCCATAGTACCTCTTCTAATGTTGCAATATCTGTAGATGTCAACGGTTGATTTGTCTTTAACTTTGCAATTGCAATATGATCCTGATGTTGTCTGATATAATGCTCTGCCTTCGCTTTGTAATTTTTAAGTTCATCATTCTCAAGCTCTGATTCTTTCCATTCCGTCGAAAGCAGTTCATCTGTAAAATTAGTATCATACCGAGCATTTATATGCGGTAAATATTTCATCAAATCACGAAGTTTTTCTCTGATTTCTTCAAAATCATTAATTCCGGCATTATCCACATAATCCGTATTCAAAATTTTATTAATTAGGTCTGACTGTACTTGAATTTCTGGAATATTAGCCACACTTGCAATTCCTGTAACTTTTTTATACAAATCTGTGCGAGCTTTTGAATACTTCTTTCCAACTAAATAGGCCAATTCAATTCCATACATAAGTGCATCAAATCGAACAGCACTGGCCTCATCCCCATCCGGTAAAATCAAAGGTGCAACTTCTTCCCTCACAATTAATGTGTCTTCATAGGTTAGAGCATTATAATTTGATTCTGAAGAATATAAATCCACATACTTAAGATGCTGACGCACAGCAAAATTATCCCTTGGCAATTCCTGTACCTTCTCACTCATTTGCTTAACCAATGCCTTCCGATATGCAATCAGCCTATCTACCTGATATTCTATATCCTGCAATTTATAGGATATTTCAAATTTCAAGTTAAAAATCGCACCTTGGAGCGCTATCATATTCGCCGTGGCTTTTCCTTTATTCATTCGGAAAAATTCAAAGTTTCCACAGAAATCAAAAATATAGAACTTCTGCTTATTTTCTCCATCAAGCAAACCAGGGCATAGTCTCGTACCCCGTCCGATCATCTGCCAAAATTTTGCTTTACTCATGACCTTTTTAAAAAATACTAAGTTTAAAATCTCCGGCACATCAATGCCCGTATCTAACATGTCTACAGAAATTGCAATCTGAGGCATTTTTTTAGGATCAGAAAATTCATCAATCGCACTCTGAGCATAGGTCATATAATTATCTATTACTTTTGCGTAATCAGGCAGATGTGGATACTCCTTGTTAAAAACTTCTAGTATCTTCTCCGCATGATTATGATTCTTCGCAAAAATAATTGTCTTTCCAAGTTTCTGCCCATAATCAATTTTAATCCCATCTGTCATTAATATATTTAAAACTTGTTTAATCGTATCCTCATTGAATATCCACGTGTTAAGTTCTGATGAGCCAATTGATTCCGGCAGCTCGCCATGTTCATCCTCAAAAGTCTCTTCATAGGCTTTTTTATCTTCCTCTGACAACTCATCATATACAATCCCTTGTTCTATAAACTTAAGTTTCGATTCAACAGAAATATAATCTACAAGATATCCGTCCTTTACAGCCTGCGCCAAATCATATCCATATGTTGGAACACCATTCTCTAATTCAAAAACTTCATACGTGTTTTTATCAATTTCATCCTTTGGTGTAGCTGTAAGACCTACCAATGGCGCATCAAAATAAGAAAAAATATCTCTGTACTTATTATAAATGGAGCGATGTGCCTCATCACATATCACAAGGTCAAAGTGACCACAGGTAAATAATTTCCCTTCACTATCACTAACTGTATCAATACAATTCATCATCGTCTGATAAGTCGAGAAGACACAATGTGCATGACAGTTATCCTTTTCTTCAACAAGATTTGTACATGATAAATTCGGCAGCATATTCACAAAACTTCTTTTCGCCTGAGTAACAAGTGAATTTCGATCAGCCAGGAAAAGAATATTTTTTACCCAGCCCGCTTTTAGCAAACAATCACACAATGCAATAACTGTTCTTGTCTTTCCAGAACCCGTTGCCATAACAAGCAATGCCTTTCTACGATTCTTTTCATCAAAGCTGTTACATACAGCTTTGATCGCAGCTTCCTGGTAATATCGCCCAGCAACATCTTTATCCACTATAACGTGTTTAAGACTTGTTCTCATAGTCAATAAATTGAACCATTTCTCCAAGTCTCTTTTCGAATAAATCACCGAACATTTTCTTTCAGGATATTGTCCATCAATAATATGTGTTTCAAATCCGTTTGTAAGAAAAACAACCGGTCTTCTCTTATATTTTTGTTCTAATAAATCTGCATAAAGCTTTGCCTGCTGTCTTCCTTTCGCAACATCCACACAAGTTCTCTTAGCTTCAATAACCGCCAACGGGCGATGCATATCATCATAGAGGACATAATCAGCAAATCCGACTTCTGATTTATTTGGCATACCAGGAAGTTCTACTTCATTTATCCAATCCTTCCCTTCTACCCATCCTGCATCAATCAGCATAGAATCAATGTATAATTTTCTTGTTTTATATTCTGATAAATCAAGCGGTTTTGGAACATACGTCTGCTGTTGTTCCTGCCTACGAGCAGATAATTCTTCCTTTAACGAAGCATTCTCTGCCATTAATTTTCGTAAATCAAGTTCTTGTTTTGCAGCCTTTTCCTGCTCTTTTACCAATTCTGCTCTTGTTGCATTAGCTATCTCTTTTGATTCTTTTGCCTTCTCAATACGAGAAGCAATAATTGTTTTATCAAATGAATGTTCTTCATATTGATCCGAATAACAGTACGAAACAAAATCCAAATAAATGAACAAATTCTCAAGACAGAGCATGGCCTCGTCTCTTCCAAATTTTTTATTACTGTGAGCTACGTTGTTCCCGCATCTTCTTATATAGTCCATGCGTTTCCACAAATCCCGTCCCACAATCTCTCTATAATCTTCTGCATTCATAAGGCTTTGAAGGTTATCCTGATATGGCATTTCCAGCTCCGAATCCACGGAATACATCCACTTTATCGCAAACTCCATCGCCCGACGGCTATTGATGATACTAGCCTCCGGATCCATAAGGATAATCTTCTCTGCAGATATTGCAACATCTGCAAATCTCGAAAATTTTGATTCATTTTTTAAGTAGTCAAAATTGGTTATCATAGAACGCCTCCTATAAATAGTTCTTCCATAACATTATCTTTTGTGACATCTATTGTTTCTATTATTTAACGACCTTTCGTACCGTAACGGCCTGTGTTTATTGTTGCAACTTTTGATTTGTCGGTTTGAGCGACGAATAACTCAAACTCCTCTTGTTTATCCTTAGGAGGAATAATAAACTCTAATTCTCCAAGTATTTTTAGCGTGAGATATTTTGTCAATCCTCCCAATGACTGTTGCTGAAGATACAGAAGTTTATCCTCTAATTGGTATTGGAATAATCTATATGACCAGTCCTCTTTTAACCCAAGTACATATGTACGCTGATAAGCATTAAACTTACCATTATAGTATTTCACATCATACTTTCCCGCTGCATTATTCCCCGCTAAAAGCAACGCTTCTTGTTCAAAAGCGTACTTATCGATCCTCAATACTTCTTTCGAGCAAGTAAAGAATGGATATTCGCCACTATAAACAGCAGCATTAGAATCTAATTTTCCCGTAGTGGTACTGAAAACATCATTCCATTTCAAAACAGGATAATCTTTATCATAAAACATCTCGACAAATCGGGCCTTGATGAGGTCATCCAGTTTATCTAATTCTTCCCTTCGAACCTCTATTACTTTCTCTAACCGATTAAGTATATCTGCTATCATATCTTGTTTAGAAAGCTCTGGTACATCTAATTCAAGTTTATTCAATTCCTTTGCTGAAAGATGCTTTACTGTTACAAAAGCAGTTCTTTGTTCTATTTCTTTTAGGGCTTTTAACATTGCAAAACGAAGGTATTCTTCATTTGTGCCAAGCTTTGCTGCCAACTTACAAACCCGTTGATTTAATAATGCTCCAGAACATTTCCATCTGGCAATATTAAACTCTCCGTCCATCCCTACAAGCAAATCTCCTGCTGATAGAATATATTCTTCTGGATAATCTCCAGAATAATATGTCTCAGAATATCCTCTTTTTACATCTCTAATACGCACTAATGGTGGATACGAAGAATCCTCAGTGAAACACTTAGAATCGAACGCATATCCATATTGAATATCACATATATCCGTTAATTTCTTCATCTACATCATCCCTACAAATCCGAATTGATTTTTACGCAATAAATTTTTGATGGGATGTTTTTACATTTGTTTGATTTACAATCGCATATTGCATGGTCGTATCAATCTGAGAATGACCTAATATTTTTTGCACCTGTTCAATTGGCATACCCCTGTCAATTGCTCTTGTTGCCATCGTTCTTCGGAACTTATGTGGATGTATTTTCCCCATATTCAATTTTCTTCCAAGAGTGCGAATACGCATTTCAACTCCACTGATTTTCAACCGGTCATGCGGAGCATCTAATGTGACGAAAAGTGCTGGATTATCATCATTTCGCTTATTTAGATAGTTTAATAAATGAAGCTTTGCTTTGGCATCAAAATAAACTTTACGCTCTTTATCCCCTTTTCCAAATACGACACATTCTCTTGCTTCAAAATCCACATCAGAAATATTCAAATTTACCAATTCACCAACACGTATGCCCGTTGAATAAAGTAAATCAATCATTGCCAAATCACGCGAACATTGACAATGATCTCTGAGAAGCTCAATTGCCTCATCTGATATAATTTCTTTCACCTGTTGCTTTGTTTTTATTTTATGGATACGCCTCATTGGGCTTTTCAGAATATAATCCTCTTCCTCAAGCCATGAAAAGAAACTGGAAATATTTCTTCTAATATTATCCACTGTCACTTTACTACAATCATTAATTTTTTGATAATCAACAAGATATTTCCTAATTTCCTCTGTTGAAATTTTTCTCACAGGATTCTCTATACTTTGAAGCATTCTTTCTACCGTTACACTGTAATATTGAATTGTTCGTTCCGAACATCCTTCAATACGCTTCGCGTCTAAGAACAACCGTAAATACTCATCATTTGATATTTCTTCTTTTTGAATCTCATTTTCTGAAAACGTCCGAAGTAAAACCTCCTGCAACTTCTTCATCTGTGAAATATTCAAATAATCTGCCATCTCGTTAATAATCTTCACAATTTTTTCTTCCATGTTAGTATCTCTCCTATTGATACCAACATCCTACACCCAAACTTTTTAAATCACTTTATTTTCTAAATAGCACTCGAACAAATATGATGGATTTTCATAATACATACTACTGTTATAGTCATCAATTTTATCGCTAAGAAAAGACTTATAAACCTTCATCAAGGCATCAATTACATCAATTTTTTCATACTCTGCTACCGATTTTATTAGTCTTTTATATACTTTTCCAATATCCCAATGTGATGGTATCGAATACTGACATTTTGCAACGTTATCAAATGTTCCCTCCTGAATTTCTGCAGCATTTATAAAATCATCACTCACTCGATTTATATTGTCGCTATGGTAAATATCTGCCAAATCATAAATCTTCGAAATATTCTTTTTATCTAATGCGCTAACTACATCTTTTCTTCTGTTTTTTGTCTTTCTAGCAATATACTCAATTAAGGAACAAGTAAAGAAAAGATTATTATCTTTTGTGGATTCTCTTCCCATATTTGCCATTACAAGACCTCCTCAAATCCTCTATATTCGAGACATTCTAATGCTTTCTCTGTACAAAAATTCATTTGATGAGTCGGATATTTAAATTTTGCCAAAACCCAAAACTGCTCTCTTGTAATACTCCCATCTATATAATCAGACACATAATTATAAATCTGATCATCTGCCATTGCTCCAATTACAATGTCATACGTATGTTTTTTGCCACTTCTACAATCTATAATAAAATCTAACCATTCATCAGTCATATCTCGAAACTCTTTTATTTGTAAATTATCTTTAAATCGTACATCATAAATAGATACAATACCTGTATCATAACGTTTCGCCCATCGCTGCGCTTGTTCTTTTATGATGGTGCAATAAAATCCATTACCAAAATCCTTTGTATTTCTTCCGATCCTAATTTCTGGATTTTTAACAGAGGTATATCCACCATGATAAACTGTCATTTTCGCCACTTATATACACTCCTCTCATTATCCAAAATATTTTTGCATCAAACTATCAAAAAGCAATTGCGCATTATCCAATGCCTTTTGAACCGCAAATTTTGATTTGTTGACTTGTCCTGTAAATCTTATATATTCCTTTTGTAATTCAATGGGTGGTATTACCTGCTTATATGCTTTCATTATAGTAGTATTTAGATTAGGCTGCGTCCCTGCTGGAGCAATTGCTCTAAAATGCTCTGTCATTTGATTTAATGCCTGCAATAAAAACACTTTATCAAGCCTTTCGTCTATATCTTCCATCGCAAGCCAACCATCGTGAATGCATCCATCAAAGGTAATAATCCTCGCAAATCCTAGAGAAACTCCACAGTTTGCAAATATCAAACTACCGGCCTTTACAAGTCTGCTCTTCTTTACACCTTCTTGAATAATATGCTCCTTAGTCGACCTTAAATAAGTATTATCTCCATCCGTTGCATCACCTATTTTTATCCAAGGAACATCCCCGCCTAGGAATTGTTCTATTGGCCTTGGTGAACCACCTCTGACAATGGTACAAAGTTCTCCTAAAGGCTCACAATCCCAATTCTTATCATTGATATTAATATCGCCAAATAACTCGACAAATCGGGCTTTGATAAGGTCATCTAATTTTTCAAGTTCCTCTTTTCTTGCATCAATAATCGACGCAACTTTATCCAAAATCCCACAGACTTCAAGTTGTTTTTCATATTTTTCAATATTAATCTCTGTTTTTCGAATTACACTTAAATGCAGATTAGGTACACCAACACCTCTTAAGCCTGCATCAAATTGTCTTTTAGCCACAGGACTATTAATTGCATACAACAAATACTTCGGATATACAATGTCTTTCGGTCTTAATACTGCCAAGCTTACATAAACATCAAATATTTCATCCCTATCTACTAACGCAGCCACTCCTGTTGTCCCATTTTTAGCAAGCAAAATATCATTTTTTCTTGGACTCAATCGTGCGTATAATTTTTCGTGAAGACTTTCCGGTATACGCTTAGCACTATTCCAATCTATTTTTCTTGCGGTCACATCTTTTGATGAAAGGAACATCGCTCCACCCTCTTCGCAATATTGGGGCGTTTGATGTGTTCCATCTGTGATAAATTCACAGAGTTCTTCCAATTTATATTTCATCGTTATTCATCCCTACAAATCCGAATTTGTATTCCTTTCCTTTTATTTTAACACTCCTATTTCAAATTTTCTCTGAATCCTTGACATACAATTTAGTTATGTTATCATTAATAATAGTCAACTTGTGACGGATTAAAGCTGGGTTCCCGAATGGGAGTAGGCACAACAGTTGCTTAGAATCCTTTGCTCCTGGGGTTGACTATTTTTTTGCCAATTTCTGCTTCAAGGTATCAAGTATTGTACTTGGTGCTTTTCTTATTTCATCATATATAAAATCAATTGCTTGCTGTGAATAACTATACTGTGGCTGAGTAGATATTTGATATGTAAAACACATTCTCACATTTTCTTTCAATCCAAAATACGCTGTAAAATTCTGAAAGTGATACATATTTAACTCTGCTTCCTTCCCGTTATACATCATTGCAATTTTATCTTTCTTCAAGCGTTTGTTTATTTCCTTGATACAGGCTTTTGCGTTATATTTATGCGTTTCATTCGGATTTTTGATTTCTTTTATCAACCTTACTCCGTCTTTAGCTTCGTTTTCAATATGATAAAATTCTGTTGCTTCTTCTCTTTTAGAAGCATTTACCGATATCAAACGCTCTGCAACTTGCCTTTCGTATTTTCCTCTGATTTCAGTTTCATCTAAAGATTTCAATCTTACCGACAGCGTAATAAAGTTTTCCGGTATCACCTTCGTCATATCAACATTATGGAACGCCATCATTTTATCTACAAAATTAAATACACATGCTTGTAATAATGAAACATACACTGCTTCGTATTCTTCTGTAATAAAATGTGTACTTGTATTTCTCAATTCAATAACTTTCTCTAGATTTTTTCGCAACGGTGCTTTCTCATTCGTGAATATTTTTTGAACACAGCGTTCTAAAGTGATTGTACGATTGGGTTTGTCCGGAAAATATATAGATTCTTCTCCAAATTTTTTATCATATATGCTTTTAACATTAACTCCCATGCATTGCAAATAAAAAAGCTAAATCCTTCTAATCTGTACCTAATCGATGGTTTATTATATACTTCAATTGCTAATATGAACGCTTCCTTCGCCTTATCTATTAATTGTTCCTGTACCGTCATTTTATCTCCCTTATAAATTTAACAGCTTTTCCAGTTCATCCATTTCCTTGCCAATCTCCAACTCAATCTCACGAATACTAGCCATAATTTCTGATGTCGGTGGATACTCGATTGGAACATACTCAATTTCTTTGTATTTATTAATACTGAGATCATAACCATTTTCAACAATATCCTGTTTCGGCACCATAAATGATTTATCAGTACGTTTTCTTTCAGCTTCCTTATCTAGATTCTTAAATCTCTCAATAATATCCGTAATATCATTTTCTGCAATTGGAGTACGTTTATCATCAAGACTAAACCCATCCGCTGTCATATCATAAAACCATACCAAATCTGTTCCTCCATGTTCTGTTTTGGTAAATATGAGGATCGCGGTGGATACTCCTGCATATGGTTTAAACACACCGGAAGGCATAGAAATCACTGCCTCTAATCTTTGATTCTCAACAATTTCTTTCCTAATATCTTTATGCGCTTTTGATGAACCAAACAAGACGCCATCCGGAACAATGCAAGCACATCTTCCACCGACCTTCAACATGCGAAGAAATAGTGCAAGGAACAATAATTCCGTCTTTTTTGTCTTGCAAACTTTCAGCAAATCTCCTGATACTGATTCTGCATCAAGGCTCCCCTTAAATGGTGGATTTGCAAGTATCAATGAGTACTTATCCTTATCTGAATTTTGATCAGACAAACTGTCTCTATATTCAATAAATGGATTGTCAATTCCGTGCGTCATCATATTCATTGCTCCAATACGAAGCATGGTTCTATCCATATCATATCCATGAAACATATGATTCATATAATGATCTTTCTTCTGTTTATCAAAGAAAATCTCTTCTTTTTTCTTTTCCTTCAAGTATTCTCCTGCCGCCACCAGAAATCCCGATGTGCCGCAAGCCGGATCACAAATCACCTCATCACTGGAAGGATCCATCATTTCTACCATCATACGAATAATATGCCTTGGGGTTCTAAACTGTCCGTTACGCCCTGACTGTGCAATCTTTGATAAAAGATATTCATATACATCTCCTCTTACATCCGCAGTCTGAATTTCATTCATCATCTGGTAGATTTCATCTAATGAATCTACGACTTTTGATAAAACAAGCGGGGTAGGCAATTTAAAAATTGCATCATCCATATATTTTGAATAAGCGCTATCTTTATCAGAATGTAATGTTTTTATAAATGGAAATACCCACTCCTGCATCACCGAATACATTCTATCAGCCGGGAAATCATGAAAAACTGACCATTTAAGCTGTGAACCATCGATGGTTCTTTCTCCAATCTTTACTTCATCAGAAAAAATACTCTGATAGGGGAGGCCCAGCATAGCGCTTTCTTTCGCTCTTATATTGTCCGAATCATCTAAATCATGGATAAACATCAGATAAGTAATCTGTTCAATTACTTCAAGCGGATTTACTAATCCACCAGAAGCAAAAATATCCCACAAGCTATCGATTTTGTTTTTTAATTCACCTGTTATCATTTAATCCTCCACTTTCCACACATACTTTGTGTAACGGCCTCCTCCGATTTTTTCTATTTCTCCACTCTTCAACAATTCTGTCAAAGTTCTCTGAATCGTTGTATCACTAATATCTGGATTCATTTTCATCAATTCCGACTTTGTAATGGTACCTATATGGCTTTTTATTATTTCCCGGATACGATCTGATTTTGACAAATTAGGGGAAGTCAATAATTTTACTCTGGATTCAAATTCCCTGTAAGCATTTATAATCACTCCAAGCATATAATTTACAAATGGTTTGTAATCATTCTCATTATCATGCCATCTAGTAGAACTATCTTGAAGTGCTTCATAATATGTTTCTTTCGATTCTTCAATAATTTTTTCAATACTAATGTATTTCCCCACAATGAATCCTGACTGATATAGCAAAAGCAAAGTAAGCAACCGACTCATTCTTCCATTTCCATCATTAAATGGATGAATACATAAAAAATCCAGAACAAACATTGCAGACAACAATAATGGATCTGCCTCATTCTTTGTCTCTGAAAATGCTTTACATAATTCATCTATAGAAGCTGGCGTTTCCCATGCAGCAACTGGTCTAAAACGTACTCTCTCAACTCCCTCCATGTCCATCTCTTGGATAATATTATCTGAAGTCTTAAACACACCGCCTTCAACACTTCCAAGAAATTTATATAAATCTCTGTGTAATTGTAAAAGATAATTCGTATTGATTGGAATATAATCATAATTCTCATGTATTGTATTTAAAACATCTCTATATCCCGCAATTTCAGATTCATCACGATTTCGTGGGGTAGTTTTCGCTTGCACCAAGTTCTTCAATCTATCATCCGCTGTCGAAATTCCTTCAATTCTATTTGATGCTTCTGTACTTTGAATCTTAGCAATTTCTACCAATTCATTAAGTTCATCTTTATGAGCTTCAATAAACAGTCTCTGTTCTCCTTTATACTCATGAATAAGAGTAAGTTTTTTTACTATTTCTGGCGTCAACAAGGCATGCCACTTTTCTTTGTAATTATAATCTCTCATTCAACTACCTCATCATTATTTAATTTAGTCATTTATAGACTATATGATTAGCTATATTTATTCTACTATAGTTTAATTTAGTCGTCAACGCCCTTAATTTGGTCATTTTAATTGTTTTTGACTAAATTAACGTTTCCGAACTCTTGGGTTTATCTGGATTACTCATTTTTATTTTTCCGATCTCAACTAATAGTGTTAACTTCCGGCAGTGAGTGCAACTCGACAGAAAAATGGTTGATCAAAACTAGCAAAAAACCTTGAAAACACGCAGAAAACTCGCGGTTTCTCTTGCAAATTTGCGAGTTTTTTGATATACTATATTTAGTCGTAAATACAACCATAAAGGAGTAAAAATAATGTATCTCGATTACACTGTTGACATACCAAACGTGAAAGGGAAAATTACATTTCGCAGCAAAGGAAATGCTCGTTATGTTTATTATGAATGCAGCCGGAATTATAATCCGTCGAAGCAGTATACAACGGTAAAACGTGTCACAATCGGTAAGGTTTCTGATGATGAAACGAAGATGCGTCCTAACGAAAACTTTAGGAAGTACTTCCCAGAAGTTGAAGTGCCAGAAGAAAAAGAAACAGAGGGAAGAAGCAGCTGTCTGAAATCAGGTACTTTTATGGTAATCAATCAGGTTGCAAAGAAATGTGGTTTAACGCAGAAACTTGAGGATACATTTGGTGGTAAGAATGCAGGGTTGATTCTGGATTTTGCTGCATACTCTATCGTAACCGAAAGCAATGCTGCACAGTATTATCCGGATTACACATATGATCATCCGCTTTTTACCCGGAACATGAAGATGTATAATGATTCAACCATCTCTGATTTCTTACGTTCTATCACAGAAAATCAGAGACAGTCATTCTTGGATAGTTGGAATGAAGAACGAAACCGTCGAGAACGAATTTATATCTCGTATGATTCTACAAACAAGAACTGTGAAGCCGGGAATATCAGCATGGTAGAATTCGGTGCAGCTAAAGTAGACGCAGGACTTCCGATTTTTAACTATGCTGTAGGGTATGATCTGAATAACAGTGAGCCGCTGATGTATGAAAAATATCCAGGCAGTATTAACGATGTTTCGCAGCTTCAGTTTATGGTGGAAAAAGTGAAAGGGTACGGTTATCGGAACATTGGATTTGTCCTTGACCGGGGGTATTTTAGTAAAGAAAATTTAAAATATATGGATAGCAGTGGCTTCGGATTTATCATCATGGTAAAAGGATGTAAAGGATTCATAAGTAATCAAGTCCGAAAACAGAAAGGGACCTTTGAAAGTGATTGGGGAAACCAAATCGCTGAGTTTGGGGTATATGGAAAGACTGTTCACACGTATGTGTATTCGGCCGATACGAAAAAAAGATATATCCACATCTATTATAGTGCATCAAAAGCTGCCGGAGAACGTGCAAGGCTGGAAGAAAATATTGAGGAAATGCAGAGCTATTTGGCAAGGTTTCAAGATACAGACCATGAGTTTGGTCCAACATTCCATAAATATTTCCATATGCACTATAACAAAGAAACAGGGCACTTTGTATACGGAGAACCAAATCTGCAGGTGATCAGGGATGAATTGGAACTGTGTGGATACTTTGCAATCATTACATCTGAAAAAATGGACGCAAAGGAAGCCATCAGTCTATATAAAAATAGAGATGCATCAGAAAAAGTATTCCGGGCTGATAAATCGTATCTGGGAAATCACTGTCTGCGTGTGGCATCAGAGGAAGCTGCTTCAAACAAGATATTTATTGGATTTATTGCATTAATCATCAGAAGCAAGATGTACACCGCACTGAAATCAAAAGCTAAGGAACTGGTTAAAAAGCCGAATTATCTTACAGTTCCGGCAGCAATTCGTGAACTTGAAAAGATAGAAATGACAAGGCAATTAGACAAAGTATATCGATTGGATCATGCGGTTACCAAAACACAGAAAGTAATCTTGAGTGCATTCGACATTGATGCAGCACAGGTGAAATATAAAGCGAATTATATCAGTGAAGTATTGAAAGGGAGATAAAAATGGCAAGAACAATAAGTAAAGAAAGTCTTGAGAAGAAAATAGAAAACGTACAGATGGCAATAGCCAAGAATCGCGAAGAATACGACAAACTGACAGCTGAATTGGAAGACCTCCACCAGAAGCAGAAAGCAATCCAAAACGAAAAACTGTTAAAAACGATTGCTGAAAGTACCAGAAGTTATCACCAAATGCATCTTAGATAAGGAAGAGTTACCATTTGATTAAATCTTTCTTTTATATTTTATATGAT
>OLNU01000074.1_pt1 | contig 102692 bp, 110 predicted proteins | sample 1672241 | NCBI WGS metagenome assembly OLNU01 (sample SAMEA3136663, study PRJEB25190) | human gut metagenome | biome: human gut; feature: human-associated habitat; material: faeces | place: Austria | collected 2013 | reverse complement strand
TCAATGCAAATAATTTATTGGAAGTAACGTTATAAGTAATTATCAAATTCATATTTTTATAAATAAAAAATAGCAAATCATAATTTGAAGAATTTGCATTGAAAGAGGGAAAAGATGAATATCGTTTTATTAGAACCTGAAATACCACAGAATACAGGAAACATAGGAAGAACATGTTGCGCCACAGGGACAAAACTACATTTAATAGAGCCTATGGGATTTAAAATCAATGAAAAATCAGTTAAAAGAGCCGGAATGGATTATTGGGAACATTTAGATGTTACAATCTATGAAAGCTATGAAGACTTTTTGGAAAAAAATCCAAATGCGAAAATATGGATGGCAACAACTAAGGGACCAAACAGATATAGTGATGTTAAATTTGAAGAAAATGATTACATCATGTTTGGAAAAGAAAGTGCAGGGATACCTGAGGAAATATTAGTTGAAAATCAGGAACATGCAATACGAATCCCAATGAATCCACAGATTCGTTCATTGAATCTTGCAAATTCAGTAGCAATCGTATTATATGAAGCTTTACGTCAGAATGATTTTGCAGGAATGCAAATGGAAGGACATTTGAGAAAATACGATTGGAAATAATAAAAATTGACATATTTTAATGCCGAAAGTTAAAAAAATCTACAATAATAGCAGGAAAACTGTTGTTTTGTAGGTTTTTTTTGGTTAAAAACGATTTTAATAAAGTTACCGTATTTTAGGACTAAAATTCGTATTAAAATATATCAAATTCCACATTAAAATTAGTCGAATATTTTTGAATCAAACCATTGCAAAACAAATAATTAAGTGATATATTAGTCTCGATTAGTGGAGACATTATGTGTTTTTGTTGTACTTTTTATAGAAGAAACAAGTAAAAAAAACGCATTTTGCCATAAAAATAACATACATGGAGGTTTATAGATGGAAACTTTAGAATGTATTAAAACAAGAAGAAGTGTCAGAAAGTTTAAGACAGATTCAGTAAGTAAAGAAACAATTGAGAAACTTGTATTGGCAGCATCATATGCACCTTCATGGAAAAATACTCAGACAACAAGGTACATTGCTATAACTAATGAAGAAGTTAAGGCAAGATTAGCAACAGAATGTTGTGCAGAACACAACGCTCAGATAATCAATGGAGCCCCTTTACTTATAGCAACTTTAATTGTGGACAAGCGTTCAGGATTTGAAAGAGATGGAAGCTTTTCTACATCTAGAAAGGATGCATGGCAGGCATTTGACAATGGTATTGCAACACAGACTCTTTGCCTTGCGGCAAATGACCTTGGATTAGGAACGGTTGTTATGGGACTTTATGATATAGATAAGGCCAGTGATATAATTGGAGTTCCTGAAGGTCAGCTTTTAATGGCTTTAGTTGCTGTAGGATATCCGGATGAGAAACCGTCTGTACCGAAGAAGAAGACAGTAGAAGATTTATTGAGTTACTGTTAATAAAAGCACTAATATGTTAGAAAAGCGCAAGCTTTTATATATTTATTTTTAGGAGGAAGAACAAAAATGAGAGAAGAATGGACAGGATTTAGCAATGGCGCATGGACATCAGAAGTCAACGTTAGAGATTTTATCCAGAAAAACTACACACCATATGATGGTGATGCTAGTTTCTTAGCAGGACCAACACAGAACACAACAGATTTATGGAATCAGGTACTTGATCTTCAGAAGAAGGAAAGAGAAGCTGGTGGTGTTCTTGATATGGATACAAAAGTTGTACAGACAATCACATCACACGGTGCAGGTTACTTAGACAAAGATAAAGAAACAATCGTAGGTTTCCAGACAGATAAGCCTTTCAAGAGAGGTCTTCAGGTTAACGGTGGTATCCGTATGGCTATGAAAGCTTGCTCAGATAACGGCTATGAAGTAGATCCGGAAGTTGTAGATTTCTACACAAACTATAGAAAGACACATAACGCAGGTGTATTTGATGCTTACACACCTGAAATCAGAACATGTAGAACAAACCACATCGTAACAGGTCTTCCTGATGCTTACGGACGTGGACGTATCATTGGTGACTACAGAAGAGTTGCATTATACGGTGTTGATACACTTATCGTAGATAAGGAAGCTCAGAAGGCTGCTACACCTACAGAAATGAGACCGGAAGTTATCCGTGATAGAGAAGAATATTCAGAACAGATCAGAGCTCTTAAGGAATTAAAAGAATTAGGTAAGATTTACGGATTTGATATTTCTAGACCAGCTCAGAACGTACAGGAAGCTATTCAGTGGATGTACTTAGCATACTTAGCAGCAGTTAAGGAACAGAATGGTGCAGCTATGTCACTTGGACGTACTTCAACATTCATCGATATCTATGCTCAGAGAGACTTAGAAAACGGTACATTTACAGAAGAACAGATTCAGGAATTCGTTGACCACTTCATCATGAAGTTAAGATGCGTTAAGTTCGCAAGAACACCTGAATACAACCAGATTTTCGCTGGTGATCCAGTTTGGGTTACAGAATCAATCGGTGGTGTAGGTATTGACGGACGTCATATGGTAACAAAGACATCATTCAGATACCTTCATACATTAGAAAACTTAGGTGCAGCTCCAGAACCAAACCTTACAGTACTTTGGTCAACAAGACTTCCACAGGAATTCAAGAAATACTGTGCTAAGCTTTCAATTGAATACTCATCAATGCAGTACGAAAACGATGACTTAATGAGAGTATACAATGGTGATGACTACGGAATCGCTTGTTGTGTATCTTCAATGAGAATTGGTAAAGAAATGCAGTTCTTCGGAGCTAGAGCAAACCTTGCTAAATGTCTTCTTTACGCTATCAATGGTGGTGTTGATGAAAAGACTAAGGTTCAGGTAGGACCTAAGTACAGACCAATTACATCAGAATACCTTGATTATGATGAAGTAATGGAAAGATACGAAGATATGATGAAATGGTTATCAGGAGTATATGTAAATGCTCTTAATATCATTCATTATATGCATGATAAATACTCATATGAAAGAATCCAGATGGCATTACATGATGCTCACGTTAAGAGATGGTTTGCAACAGGTGTTGCCGGACTTTCAGTAGTAGCAGATTCACTTTCAGCTATGAAATATGCTAAGGTTAAAGTAATCAGAGATGAAGACGGATTAGCAGTAGATTATGAAGTAGAAGGTGACTTCCCTAAATATGGTAACGATGATGACAGAGTAGATAGCCTTGCAGTTATGATTGTTGACAAATTCATGGGCTACTTAAGACAGCACTACACATACAGAGATAGTATCCCAACACAGTCAATTCTTACAATTACATCAAACGTAACATATGGTAAGAATACAGGTAACACACCTGACGGAAGAAAAGCTGGACAGCCATTCGCTCCAGGTGCTAACCCACTTCACGGAAGAGATACTCATGGTGCAGTTTCATCACTTGCATCTGTAGCTAAGATTCCATTTGAAAACGCTAGAGATGGTATCTCAGATACATTCACAATCATCCCAGATGCTCTTGGAAAAGATTGTGACGTATTCACAGGTGATCTTGACGCTGACGAACTTGGTCTTGATATCGACGATCTTATCAAGTTACAGCAGTAATAAAAAATAAAAGGAAATGATTCAGAATGACAACAGGAATAATTCATTCAACTGAAAGCTGTGGGACAGTAGATGGACCTGGCGTAAGATTTGTAGTGTTCTTCAAAGGGTGCCCAATGAGATGTGCATATTGCCATAATCCGGACACATGGACTATGGAGGGCGGTACAGAAATGACTGTTCAGGAGCTTCTTGACGAATACCAAAAGAAAGCACCATTTTATAAAACCGGAGGTATCACCGCTACAGGCGGTGAGCCAATGGTACAAATAGATTTTCTTACGGAACTGTTTGCCGCAGCGCATAAAAAAGGAATTCATACCTGTCTGGATACATCAGGTGTAACATTTAGACCTGATAATCCGGAAAATCTGAAAAAAGTAGATAAATTACTTGAAGTAACCGATTTGGTTATGCTGGATATAAAACACATTGATCCGGAAGAACACAAAAAGTTGTGCAAACAGCCAAATGATAATATTTTGGCATTTGCAAAATATCTTAATGATAAAAAGATTCCAATATGGATAAGACATGTTGTGGTTCCGCATATTACAATGAACAAAGAATATCTTTATAAGTTAGGTCTATTTATAGGAAAACTTGAGATGGTTAAGGCATTAGATATTTTACCATATCATGATATGGCTAAACCAAAGTATGCAGAACTTGGGATTGATTATCCATTAAAGGATATAGAGCCAGCTACTAAAGAAATGGCTGTAGCGGCTAGAAAAATAGTGTTACAGGGATTTAGAGAATCCAGGATAAAATTATTAGAAGAGAAAAACAAATAGGAGGTAGAGAAAATGGCAGCAAGTGCAAAACAGATTGATAATTTAGTTTCATTAATAGATGGATATGCAGAGGAAGGCGGATATCATCTTAACGTTAACGTATTAGTTAGAGATACATTACTTGATGCTCAGCAGCATCCAGAAAAGTATCCACAGCTTACAATCCGTGTATCAGGATACGCTGTAAACTTCATCAAGTTAACAAAAGAACAGCAGGATGATGTTATTAGCAGAACATTCCACGGAAATCTCTAAGATTAAGTTGGATAGTTTACTAAATAACTATTAAATAAGAGACTGATTGTATTTAATGGTAATGAATTACCGTTATAAAACAATTGGTCTCTTTTAAATTATTAGATGCAGTGCATATAAAATTGTGCTATAGTGATATAAAGCGTCCAAAAGACGATAAAATTCGTGATATGATATCATGGAAATTTAATATAATCATAAGGATGAATGATATGAAGTTATTAGAGGAAAGAATCAGAAAAGATGGAATACTTAAAGAAGGCAATGTATTAAAAGTTGATAATTTTTTAAACCATCAGATGGACATTGAATTATTTAATGAAATGGGAAAAGAATGGAAGAAATTATTTGCAGATAAGAATATTAATAAGGTGTTAACAATTGAAGCTTCAGGAATAGGAATTGCTTGTATTGTAGCACAGTATTTTAATGTACCGGTCGTATTTGCTAAAAAAGCACAAAGTATTAATATTGATGGTGAAGTATATTCAACTAAAATAGAATCATTTACTCATAAGAAAGTTTACGATGTAATCGTTTCAAAGAAATATATAGGACCTGAGGATCATGTATTAATTATTGATGATTTCCTTGCTAATGGATGTGCACTTCAGGGATTAATTCAGCTTGTCGAAGACGCGGGTGCTACAGTTGAAGGAATTGGTATTGCTATTGAAAAAGGATTCCAGCAAGGTGGAGAAATAATAAGAAATAAAGGAATTAAATTAGAATCATTAGCTATTGTAGATGGAATGAATCCTGAAACTGGAGAAATAATATTCAGAGAACAATAGAATGAGACTTTAATAAAATAGGAATATATGATATTTAGAGAAATGAAAAATATATTTTTATGGAATAGGAATATATGATATTTAGAGAAATGAAAAATATATTTTTTATAGAATAGAAATATATAATATTCAGAAAACAGAAACAAAGTTATTAGCCGGAAGTAAAGACATTCTGGAAAACCAAAATAAGTGTGTTTCAGACTTTTGGTTCCGACGTTACTAAAAATATAATAAAAAGAGGCGATAGATATGCACAACATAGTTTCAAAATTATTAATTTACGGAAATATGCCGGAAGATTCAATATTAATGGAATTGAGTAATATAATAAGAGAATATAAGGGTGAGAATTACAAGAAGGATGAGATTATTACAAGAATATATCATCAGATAAAGAGAATTCTCGAAATTTCAACAGATTATGCGTTTGATAAGAATTTATGGCATAATTATCTTACATATTTACTTATTACAAATGAAAATCCATTTAGTTTGACTTGTGAAAAGGTAGGAGCAAGTGATGGAAGTGTAAATTATTTCGCAAAAAATGATTTTAAGCAGTTCAAAAAATTGTTTGATTATGATTTTGGACCTATGGAAGAAGAACTTGGAATTGATTGTTTTTCAAGAATTGAAAATTATAAGGCTATAGGTAAACCTGAATTAATGTACAATAAAAATGTAAGCGAAAAGGTTAGAGCGTTAAGTGAAAAATTGGAAAATACAAAAAATGAAGATGAATTTTTTACATGTGTTACTGATTTCTACAAAGATTATGGTGTAGGAATGTTTGGACTTAATAAGGCATTTAGAATTAGTGACAATGACGGCAAATTACAATTTCATGCTATTAATAATATGGAGCAGGTTGCATTGGATGACCTTGTAGGATATGAAATTCAGAAAAAGAAACTTGTGGATAATACAGAAGCATTTGTACAAGGAAGAAAGGCAAACAACTGTCTTTTATTTGGCGATAGTGGAACAGGAAAGTCAACAAGTATAAAGGCTATTGTTAATGAGTATTATGACAAGGGTCTTAGAATGATTGAAATTTATAAACATCAGTTTAAAGACCTTTCAAATGTAATAGCAAGTATTAAGAATAGAAATTATAAATTTATTATTTATATGGATGATTTGTCATTTGAAGAATTTGAAATTGAATATAAATTCCTTAAAGCTGTAATAGAAGGTGGCGTTGAAACAAAACCGGAAAATGTATTAATATATGCAACATCTAACAGACGTCATTTGATTAAGGAAACATGGAATGACAGAAGCGATGTCCAGGTGGATAACGGAATGCATAAATCAGATACAATGGAAGAAAAACTTTCTCTTGTAAACAGATTTGGTGTGACAATTAATTATTCTAAACCAAGTCAGAAGGAATTCTTTAACATTGCAGTAGAATTATGCAGGAGAGCAGGAGTTACAATGAGCGACGAAGAGATAAAGGCTGAAGCAAATAAGTGGGAATTAAGCCATGGTGGTATCTCAGGAAGAACAGCGCAACAGTTTGCAAACTATCTTGCAGGACAGCAGAAATAATAAGCAATAGTAGTAGGTAGTTTGGGAAAGTATGGTGATTTGATGAAAGTATATAAATTCGGAGATATTCCTGTCGGAGTAGAAACAAGAGGTGTTTATTTTAATGATAATTGTATTAATTATTTAGCTGAAAAAGCAAAACCGGAGTTTGTAATAAAGGCTACAGACAAGGATTTGGAATTCGAACAGATGCAGTCAGAAAGTGATCAGACTTATCCTAAATCCTATTTGGAATTTATAGCTTTATATAGAAAGTTTTGTGAAAAAGCGATTGATTATGGGGTTATTCTAGTTCATGGAAGTGTGCTTGAAATTGATGGAAAGGCATATATGTTTTCGGCTCCAAGTGGAACAGGAAAATCAACTCATGCTAAATTATGGAGAGATTGCTTTGGAGACAGAGTGACTATGATAAATGATGACAAGCCGCTAATTAAATTTAGGGAAGATGGCATATATGCGTATGGTACGCCTTGGGATGGAAAGCATCATTTATCAACTAATATGAAAGCAAAACTTGCCGGGATTTGTTTCTTGCATCAGGCTAAGGAAAATCATATAGAAAAAGCAACAAAGGAGAATGCAGTTAAGCATCTTATGAACCAGGTGTATAGACCAAGAGATATTATGGCAATGAGCAAGACATTAGAATATGTTGATAAAATTGTTAAAGAGATTCCGATATACGAAATGGGATGTAATATTTCAAAGGAGGCAGCTGCTGTTGCATATGATGCAATGAAGGATGGAACACTGTAGTATGGAAGATAAGAAAATAGAAGATATTATTAAAGAAAAAGGTTTCTATGTCGCGACAGTAGTTGGAGACAGTATGATGCCAATGTTACATAATAAAAAAGATTTGGTGAAAATTGTTCCGACTGATTCTATTTTAAAAGAGAATGATATTCCGTTATATAAACGACCTACAGGAGAGTATGTTCTACATAGAATAATAGCTGTGAAAAGGCAATATTACATTATTTGTGGCGATAATAGAACCCATAAGGAAAAAGTTCCTTTTGATTGGATTGTGGGCGTTTTGGAAGAATTTGAAAGAAATGGCGCAACATACAAAACAGATAATGCAGAATATTTAAATTATGTGGATAAAATGCGGAAAACTTTTTGGAAGAGAAAGTTAAAAAACATAGTAATAAAAATTAAGAGAAAAATAAGAGGAAAATGATGAAAAAGAAAACTTTATTGATAACAATGGTTTTGACAATTGTAATGTCTACATCAGTATTTGCAGCAGGAGGAGACAATTATGGAGAAGATATTTTTGGAACAACATCTTCCCAAGTAACGACAACTAAAGCGAGTGCGACAGAAAAGACAACTGATAAAGAAAATATAAAAAATAATGTTGAAACATGTGCTGCACAAAATAGCACAGAAAATAAAAATATATTAAAAAAGGCTAAGATTGTAAGTATTAAGAGAGTTAATGGAAATAAAGCCAAAATAAAATTAAAGAAAATTGATAGTGCATCAGGTTACCAGCTATGTTATTCTACAAATAAAAAGTTTAAAAATAACAAAAAGGTGTCTGGCTCTAAATTGTCATACAAGTTAAAGTTAGTGAAAAAGGGGAAAAAATACTATGTAAAAGCAAGGGCATTTTCCTTAAGCAATAATAAAAAGGTGTATGGAAAATGGAGCAAAGTTAAAAAAATATAAAAAAAGTAAAAAAGTGCTTGCAAAGGTTACTGCTTTATGATAAAATTATTTCCGTTGTAAGAGCAATGGCCCATCGCCAAATGGTAAGGCACTGGACTCTGACTCCAGCATTTTCAAGGTTCGAATCCTTGTGGGCCAGTAAAAAACCACTTCATTATGAAGTGGTTTTTTTAGCTTTATGATTATGATACATGTTTATTATTTGCAACCAGCCGGATTGTATAAATAGAAGTTCTTTTTATTATTTAAATCATCTAAAACCATTCTGAGAGCTTCACCAAAACGTTGGAAATGAACAATTTCCCTAGCTCTTAAAAATCTTATTGGGTCAGCAACCTCATTATCCTTAACTAATGTCAAAATATTGTCATAAGTAGTTCTCGCTTTTTGTTCAGCAGCCATATCTTCAAATAAATCAGTAATTGGGTCGCCTTTTGATTGAAATTCACATGCATTAAATGGGATGCCTCCAGCAGCTTGTGGCCATACGCCTAAAGTGTGGTCAACGTAGTACTTTTCGAACCCTGCAGTGTCTACCTCGTTGCAAGGAAGATCCTTGGTAAGTTGATGAACAATGGTTCCAACTATTTCTAAATGTCCAAGTTCTTCAGTTGCGATATCGTTTAAAAGTCCTGCAACTTTAGGATTAGACATAGCATATTTTTGTGACATATAACGCATTGCAGCGCCTGCTTCGCCGTCAGGACCGCCATACTGCTATAACGTATAACGATGCCCTGAAACACCGATAAATAAAGGGATTGCGGGCAATTTGGTGTTAGTCGTTAATATAAAAATACATCAACAATGCCCCACCTTTTTTATCATATACAATTTTATCAACAACACTGGTCAAAGCATCATGCTTTTGTCTGTCAGTTGAATTGTCTGATTTAATAATATCGTATGCGGAGCGTATTTTGTTCAAAAGAATGCTTTCATTTTCATCTTCAGGCTTCTTTGAGTACTGCTCCAGCATGGCGGTTAATTGTTCACGTTCCCTTTGTAATATTTCTTTGTTGGCCTTATATTCTTCAAGTGTATCAATTCCATCTCTATATGCTTCTTTAATACGTTCTTCCTTCATGCCTATTCTGTTTAATTTATTTTCAATTAATTCACTTTCTGATTTTTCTTCCTGATTTGTAGAATGTACAACATATTCTACAGTGCCACTATCAAGAACCTTTTGTAAGGCTTCCAAAATGGCAGGTTTAAGAGCATTTTCATTTGTAAGGTGCGATTCGTTGCAGGAAGCGTGATTGTATGCTGTACATTGAAAATATGTATTGCCTGATTTGCTTTTACCGGCTCTGACAAGTCGACCACCGCAGGCGGAACACACAAGAAGTCCTGATAACCAATGTTTGTATGTTGATGCCGGTCTTACTTTTTTACCGGGTCTTTTTGTTACTTTATCTCTATCCTGTGCAGCAGTAAACAATTCATTAGATATAAATGTATCATGTCCACCATCAGTAACAATCCATTCAGATTTATCTTTGACGTTTCGTGTAGCGTGTTCTAATCTGTTCCATATTATTTTACCATTGTAAAATTCATTTCTAATAATGTAAGCTACTGTTCTGTTCTGGAACTTTCCGTTTCTTTTAGTTCTATATCCAAGAGTATTTAATTTGACGGCAATATCAAAAAATGACATCTTATCATCTACATACCATGTAAATATCTTTTTTACTATCTCTGCCTGCTCAGGTACAATTACAGGTATTCCATCCTGCATTTTATATCCGAGTGGTGGAGCAGCGTTATAACCACCTCTGGATGCTCTTTCAGTCATTCCACGCATTACCTCACCTGAAAGGTTGATAGAATAGTATTCGTCCATCCATTCAAATATACGCTGTACTAATTCGCCGATAAATCCATCAGGGATAGGTTCTGATACCGAAACAACGTCAACGTCAGCTTTTTTGAGTAGATTCTTATAAACTATAGCTTCTTCCTGATTACGCGCAAAACGGCTGAATTTCCACACAAGAATTACATCTATTGGATGTTCATCGCTTTTTGCCATTGCTATGAGTTCCTGAAAAGCAGGTCTGTTAGTTGCTTTTCTGCCTGAAATGCCATCATCCTGAAAAATAAACTGTTTCGGAATTATTATGTTATTCTTTTTAGCGTATTCAAGTCCGAGACGTATTTGTGCATCAGGAGAATACTCTACCTGATCATCTGTTGATACTCTGACGTATAATGCACCTGTTTTCATTTCTATCACTCCTTTGTTTATTTTATGAAAAATGAGTATAAAAATAACACCCAACCGAAGAACAACAGTTCTGATTGACCGGGTGCTCCAAAGAATGATAAAATACAACTTGTCTAGGGTGGTATTTAATATCGCTTTGGAGCTGGTCCTTTGTGGCTGGCTCTTTTTTAGTATATTGACAAAAATTGCTAATTGAGGTGTATGTTTGCTGATGTTTCCGACATTAATGTCGGGAACATGTATTTTTTCAATTTCATAAATAAAGTTTTTTTGAAACTTTTTATTAAATGTGTCTGTCTATTTAACCCCCTCGAATTCGAGGGGATTGACTAAAACCTCTGATTTGATATAATATACTTAACAAGAGAACCGAAAGCTAGATTGAGCCTAGCTTCTGGTTGTGATAGTAAGTTAAAAAGTAACGTCTACCTTTACCAGAGAGAGGACGTTACTTTTTTGCATTAATGATAGCTAATACAAGAGTTATAACAGTGCAAAGCATAATTACAAACGTGAATAAATCAGAATATGTAACCATTGGCATCAGCTCCTTTCGTAAAATCCAGAAGCCAGCCAACCGCCCCTTCAGTTCTCCGGGTAAGTATATTATATTTTCAAAGTGTAGATTAAGGTAAAACTTAAATCATAAAACTTATTTACTTAATTCTAAAATGTAATCATTTCTTTTACTCCATAAAACAGGAACAATTGAATATTCCTTTAATGCACTTAGAGCTTCTTTGGAAATTGGTTTTTCAAAATCCTGAATAAATGTGTATAATTGCGATTTGTTTTTTCTTTCTTCGACAGTATCAGTCCAAGAGAAAATTATATTTTTAGCCTGCGTTGTATCAAAATTATTAATAACTTTAATAATGCGTTCAGGAGCAACATTTGATTTACCAATACCAAAATCATAATTACTCATTAGTTTGCTTTTTCCACTAAAAGAAACATTTTCAATATAACGAATATTATTAATGTCAAGAAAATTTTGCACATCCTCAATAAAAATAGATTTAACATTTTTACGTGATAAGTAAAACATATCGCTAACTTTTATAATACATTGAGATAACATATGTTTTGATTGAGCTAGAGAATCACGGGAACATGTTATATATAATTCGTCATTTTTAGAAAAAGAAACTCCATGAGCTGCCAAGATAGAATCAAAAATTTCTCTTCTTCTGGTACCAGTAAAAATGTCAAATTGTGATAACTTTAACTCATTTATTGTTTCAGAATCATCTGTAATATAATAGCGTTCATCATCTAACAGTTTTATAAAAAGTTCTATACAATCATTATTTCTATCTAGAAATGGTAAAGTTAATCGATACACAGTATCTGAAATTTTGTATTGCTCAATATTTTCATTTAACCAATTAATATATATTTTTTTAAAATCTTTTTCCATATTAAATCACACCTTGTATATTCGAACCATTAATTGATATGTTACAATATTTACAAAAATCAAAAAAGATTGTAGTAAAATCATTTGTATTCTTAAACAGTATAGCATCTATTTCATTTAATTCATATGCCCAAGACATTCCGTAACCTTCTTTGAAAATATGCATATGATTTCTGGAAAGTTTTTTTCCATCAGGATTTATATGTGGTCTGCCGTCAATTTCTAATCTGATCATTAAATCGTTATTTGGAATTAATCTTTCCTGTAATTTTTTTCGGCTTAGCACTATGGTATTTTTCCTGCAAATATCTAGGGAAAAAGTTTCTTTGGAATTAATAGCTCCTACAGGTATACATATTTCCTCATTCATGCCAGGAAGAATTAAGCTATTAAGTAAAATATGTTTATCTAGTTTCATTAAGTTATTAAATTCTTCATTTGTTTTCATAAAATCTCCTTTATTCGGTTTTAGTATATTAATCTTCCGGCCCCTTTCTTTTGTAAAGTCCGGCAGTTGGAATGTCACCCCTTCGGTTCCCCCTGGTAAGCATATTATATTTTCAAAGTGCAATTAAAACTTTCCACGTAGCTCTACAACCTTGCCTATGATTTTAACCGGTTTTTCCTGAATTCAATCATTATGTTTTTGGTTTATTACTCTAAATATTTTTTTATATAGTTTTCTAAATTATGTATTTCTGTAATAAAGTCCTCTAGTTCTCCATAAACAGTATAAGTTTTGTAAATAGATTTATATACTTGTAAATAATGCTTACGACCTTGCAATTTAATCCGTCCAAAGGGGGATGATAAATAGTAAAGAGATAAAGCACCATCAGCCATTCTATAAAGTTCTATAAAAGACGAATATTTTGAATCTATATCTTCAGATAGTTTTAAAAAAAATTGTAATTCATCTGAATTTACATCATATGTTTTTGAAGGATTTGTTGTATTATAGCTGATTGAGTAGGGAAATGTTAATGTTTTTTTAGTAGATACTTTTCTTTTAAATAGCCCCATAGTATTTTATCTCCTCTTTAAAGTTTTTTTATTATCCCAATATTAGGATAGTTGAAAAAGATTGTATAATTATCAACAGACGCATATTGACCATATTTAGTTTGATACAGTTGAATTGCTTCTATAAGAAATTCTTCCGTTACTTCCAAAAATTCAGCCGTCTCATAAAGATTTGTACAATTGTGCTCAAATGCATTGATAAATCCTTGAAGATTAATTAGTTTGTCGTAAGCCCATGCTCTAGCTTTTAACTCTTGCTTTCTATTAGAAACTGAATTCATATCTAGTATATCTCCAACTGAAGTTTCAAAATGCCCTAATTCTTCCGATAGCACACAGGCTTTTTGGACAGATGTAGGGATGTTATCCCTAATAGCAACTCTAATGCCTTTGATTCTTCCGTCGTGATATTTTAAAGGCTTTTCTTTTACTATCAGACCTTTATTATTGCATTCATTTAGTAATTCTTCATACGTCATTTAATCCCTCCTTTGTAAATTGATTTTTTATTCTGGTCAAATAATGTAAATTTACATATTTGTGTTTTACCATCTAAATTAACAAAATGGTATGTTTTAGTATCTCATCAGTATTTGAATGAGACACATTGAATAAGTTATTTAAATAATCTTCGGTAAATTTTTATTAAAAGTTTTTGTCATCCATTATATCATTTTCTGAAATATCAACATCTTTAGGAATATCAATATCAGTACGTTTATGTGCTGCATTCAAAAAAGAAGAATAAACAAAAGGAATATCATTTTTTTGTTGATCTTCTGTACTATTAGCAATTTTATTGTTAGATTTTGTTAAATCTATATTACGTTCATATTCTTTATCTAATATAGTAGAAACAAGTTCTTGACCATGTTTATCAAGAGAACGGTATTTCTTTATAATTTCCATTTCGGATGCAGTACAACAATTTTTCATGATATCTTTTGGGTTAATTGATGTAGATATTTCCACTTCTTCATTATCCGCAATAGAACGAAAAAGTTTGGTTTTCCCTATTAAGAAGTCTACACTAACATTAAAAAAATTGGCTATTTCTGTAAGATAAAACAAATATGTTTCCGATTCACCTGTAAGCCATTCGGTATAAGAGATTTCTGAAATATCTAAAGCTTCAGTAATAGCTGCATCTTGATAACAACAATCGTGTTTAAGTTCATTAATTTTAGAAAAAATATTATGCGAAATTTTTTCTAAATCATAATTTAAAATTACATCCATAGGGATGTTAAACAATAAACAAATGGAGCGTAATTTATTCATTGGTGGCTCGGAATCACCACTTTCCCATTTTTGAATTGTAGTAAAGGATTTATATCCTAACTTATCAGAAACTTGTTCTTGCGACCAGTTTTTTAATTTTCTCAAATATCTTAAATTTTTTCCAAAGTACATAACTTATCCTCCTTTTAATAGATAATAAATTAAACTTGAAAAAAAATCAAGAGAAATTCAATCAAAAGCAAAAAAACTTGAAAAAAAATCAAACAAAGCATTGACACTTGAAAATAATTCAAGTAAAATAAGTTGCAAGAAAGGAGGAAATATTGATGACATATTCGTTAAAAGAACTTCGTGCAAGAAAGGGGTTAAGTCAGTTAGAAACTGCAGAAAAACTGGGAGTATCAGTACAAACATATAATGCCTGGGAAGCGGATTTTGGTATGGTAAAGGCACGAAATGCTGTAAAAGTAGCAAATTTATTTGGAGTAAAAGTTGACGATATTTTTTTTGATATAGAACTTGAAAATAATTCAAGCAAAGCAGAGGATTAACAGTTAACGCACTTATTATTCAGGCATTATGGAATTTGTAAGGAGGAGATTGGATGAAAGAAGGAAAAGTAACAAGAAAAAGAATTGGACGAGCAATTAATATGCTTGAACATGAAGGAAAATTAAAATCAGATGAAGATGATTATGCTCTGCTTGCAGAAATTATTCTTTTGATAGCTTCAAGAAAATATATGTCTACAAACAGAGCAGTTGAAATAGCACAAGATATAGAAACTATTGTGCCATACGTTAGTGAACTTAAATTACTTTAATTTATATGTATTTTTAATGATTGTTGAATGAAAAGTAGCAGGTAATCAGGCAACAGACAAGTAAGGCAAAGCATAAGATAAAACAGAAAGTTAGGAGTGATGCAAATTTGAATGTATTAATTTTTGTTAATTATCAGGGAAATCAATATGAATGGGATAATTTGACAGAACAGGAGAAAAAGGAAATGACTAAGAAACTGAACCAGCAGACAGCTGACCAGTTAGGCTACGAAAAGGAGATTATAAAAAATTGATAGACGTACAGGAAAAAAGAATGCCTGCGGAAGTGGAAGTTCCGACAAGCATTCGCAAAATAATATTACAGTTTCATTTTATACCAATTAACGAAAATAGTCAAAAGGCTAAAAAGTCCAAATTAGAAGATATTGCATGGGACCTACATTTGGTTAAGGATGTTGTGATTGCAGTTTTAATATGTGCAGTATTAAGCAATAACAAATGGATTGCTATTGGAAATGTAAATAAGATAGCAGCAATTATAACAATTGGAGCAATTATCATATATGGACTATTTGCATTTGATGTGTGGCTGCGTTGCAGAAAGTAGGTGCAGGATATGTATTACAACGAATGTCCTAACTGCGGAGCAACGTTAGACCCTGGAGAAAAATGCGATTGCTCATTGGAACAAAATGAACATATCCATATAAGAAGAGTTCAATATGCAACTAAAGCTGAATGGCTCAATGCACGAAAAGGAAAAATAGGTGGTTCAGATGCTGCGGCAGTATTGGGACTTAATCCATACAAGACTAATGAAGAGTTTTGGGAGGAAATGGTAGGTCTTAGAGTTCCAATAGATATATCGGACAGACCATATGTCATATATGGAAGCAAGGCAGAAGAACACATAAGAGCAATATTTGCATTAGACCATCCGGAATACAGAGTTGAATACTTCGGAGACAACATGCTGCTTAATGATAAATATCCTTTTGCACATGCATCTCTTGACGGAGAGTTGACAGAGCTTGAATCCGGGAGAAAGGGAATATTTGAATGCAAGACAACGGAACTGTTCAGTTCAATCCATAAGGAAAAATGGGATGGTGAACACATTCCGGACAATTACTACATACAGGTATTACATTACCTGATGGTGACTGAATATGAATTTGTAGTCTTAAGGGCACAGATAAAAAGCATTTGGAATGGTGAAATAAGACTTGTCACAAAGGATTATCATATTGAACGCAGTGAAGTAGAGGAAGATATTAATTTTCTTTATGAAAAAGAGCAGGAATTTATTAATAAGGTAAGAACAAAAACAAGACCGGCATTAATAATGCCAGAATTTTAAACAGAAAGGAATAGGAAAAAATGGAATTACAGATTTATAATCCAACAGATGAAAATGCAATCAAAAAGATAGATTGGAATTATGAGGAATTAAAGCAGGAAATAACAACAAGAGCAAATGATTACAAAAATCTTGTATACACTGATGAAAACATTAAAGAGGCAAAGTCGGACAGGGCAAATCTTAACAAATTTATCAAGGTCTTAGACGCAAAGAGAAAAGATGTTAAAAAGATGATGCTTGAACCATATACAGAGTTTGAAGGTCAGGTAAAGGAACTAATTGGAATCATTGGAGAAGCAAACAACAACATTGACAGTCAGGTAAAGGCTTATGAGCAGAAAAAGAGAGATGAAAAACTCGTAAAGGTTCAGGAGATTTACGATGGAATATTTGGCGATAGTGATTTGTTATCAATTTTAACATGGGACAGAGTATTTAAGCCTACATATCTTAACGCGACAACAACCCTTAAAAGCATAAAAACGGAAATGACAGAGTTACTTGAAAGAGTAACAAGTGAGTTAGACATTATTAACAATGATGATGGTGAATACCAATTTGAAATGAAAGAAGCATATCTTAAAAACTTCAGTATGACAGATGCTTTGACTGTAAAACAGAAATTTGAGGAAAATGCAAGAAGAAAAGCTGAATATGAGGCGAAGAGACAGGCAGAAATAGAAGAGCGTAAAGAAAGAGAAAGAGCAGAAGCTGAAAGAGTGGCAAGTGCCGGAAAAGAACAGACAAATGAAAATGCAGAAATTGCAGCTGCAAAAACAGTTAATGCGGTAGAAAAAGTTACAGAGCAACTTATCACTCTTGATTTTAGAGTAAAGGCAACAGCAGCACAGCTTGAGGGATTGAAGAACTATTTAAAGAGCAACAACATAGAATTTGGACCAGTAAAGTAAGGAGGAAAAGTAAATGGCAGTATCAAATAATTTAGCAAAAAGTCAGCAGAAAACAACATTAACAGCATATCTTTCCAATGATGCGGTTAAGAATCAGATTAATAGTATTATTGGTGGAAAGAATGGACCACGTTTTATTTCATCAATTATAAGTGCAGTTAATGCAAATTCTACATTACAGGAATGTACAAACGCATCAATATTAAGTTCGGCACTTTTAGGTGAGAGCCTTAAGCTTTCACCAAGTCCACAGTTAGGACAGTATTACATGGTTCCGTTCAATAACAGTAAGAAGAAATGCAAAGAAGCACAGTTCCAGCTTGGATATAAAGGTTACATTCAGCTTGCAATTAGATCAGGACAGTATAAAAAGTTGAATGTACTTGCAATTAAGGAAGGTGAATTAATTAATTTTAATCCTTTGGATGAAGAAATAGAAGTTAAGTTAATTGCTGATGAATCAGAAAGAGAAAAAGCAAAAACAATAGGATATTATGCAATGTTTGAATATACAAACGGATTCAGGAAAGCAATGTACTGGTCAAAGGAAAAGATGCTTGCTCATGCTGACAAATATAGTCAGGCATTTAGTTTAAACGCAACAGGCGGAAGATATCCAAAGGTATCTTATGCTGATTATGAAGCAGGGAAAGTTCCTGAAAGCGATATGTGGAAATACAGTAGCTTCTGGTATAAAGATTTTGACGGTATGGCATATAAGACAATGCTTAGACAGCTTATTAGCAAATGGGGTGTAATGAGTATTGATATGCAGACAGCACTTGATAGTGACATGGCAGTTATCAATTCGGATGGAACTAAAGATTATGTTGAAATGGATGATGGAATGATTGTTGAAGGCTCTGCAGAAGAAGTTCAGAATGTGGAAAATGAAGAAGTTGCAGATGTTCAGGTGGAAGCAGAGCCACAGCTACAGACAACAGCCGAGGCAGTACAACAGTCATTCTTCCAGTAGGAGGACAAGCCTATGGATATAGTGGATTACATTCCATTTGGAAGGGAGAATGCAGTAACCAGAACGCAGTTAAGGATTATGACAGGTCTGAATGATAGAAAAATAAGAGACAAGATATCAGAAGCAAGAAGAGATACAGTTATTCTTAACATGCAGGATGGCAAAGGTTATTTCAGACCACTTCCGGAAGAAAGACATCTTGTTGAAGCTTATGATAAACAGGAAACAGCAAGATTAAAAAGTATTGGTTGGAGCCTAAAGGCTACAAGGCAGATGCTTAAGAATTGGTAACTATTAATTGATATGCCAACATACATATCTGATAACAAATATATATCACGAAATTAATTAACTATGTTTATGTAATTAGCCTGCTACATAAGGTGGCAGGCAGAAAGGAGACAAGGTGGTTAATTCAAAACAAAAAGGAGCACGTTTTGAAAGACAACTTGCAGGACACATCAGAGATTACGGATATAAAGCAAGACGAGGGCAACAGTATTGTGGAGCAAATGGAGATGCGGATGTTGTCGGACTTCCGGGAATACATATTGAGGCAAAACATTGTGAAAAGATGAAACTGTATGACTGGATGGCTCAAGCAAAATCAGATGCAAACAAAAACGAATTGCCAGCAGTTTTTCATAAGAAGAATAATGCTGAAATTCTTGTCACAATGACATTTGATGATTGGATGCAGATATACAGAGAGTATGAAGCAGGAAGACAAGGAGACGATTAAATGACATGGCAAAAGTAGGAATAGAGAGTTTCCTATTAGATTGCCACACTAACGATAATATGGCTGAAATTGAAGCAGCTTATGGCATAAAAGGATTTGCTGTAATAGTCAAACTCTGGCAGAAGATATATTCAGATAAGGGGTATTACTGTGAATGGATAGAAAGAAGCCCACTTCTGTTTTTGTCGCAATGGTTCGGTGGGAACAGCGGTGTGGATTTAAATTTAATAAACCAGGTAGTGAATCATGCTATTAAGATAGGTATTTTTAACGAGAGTATGTTCAATGAATATGCCATTTTAACATCGGAGAGAATACAAAGACAGTATTTTGATGTTGTTAAAAGAAGAACAGAAATTGAAGTTATAGACGAGTACCTTTTAGTTAGTGTTGCCAATTTTAAGGGAAATGTAAACATAATTGAAAAAAATGTATGCAGAAATGAAAAAAATGTATGCAGAAATTCAACAAGTAAAGTAAAGGAAAGTAAAGTAAACAAAAGTAAAGTAAATACATATTTCGATTCAGAAAAAGTGAATGATGCATTTGCAGCATATCTCGCCATGAGAGAAAGGTCTGCACCAGTACCGGGAAGCAAGATTGTTAATCTCATTGAGCAGCTTAATACTTTTAAAGATAAAGGCTGTAGTGATGATGAACTTGTAGAAATAGTTAAAGAAGCAACATCAAAAGGTTGGATGAATTTTTATAAGTCAGACAAAAAGAAACCGGAGCAGAGCAAAGCAAACTTTACTGAACGAAATTATAGCAAAGATGATATGGAATCACTTGAACGTAAATTATTAATGGGGAGATAGATATGAATATAAACAAAATGACAAAAGAACAGATTGAATACAGAATCAGACAGATAGACGGAAGGGAGATGTTTCTAATCTGTGCTGATTATATGACAGATGAACAGAGGGAAGAAGTAAGAGCAATTACGCTTGAAAGAGAGCAGTTACAGAAGAGATTGAAAGAGTTAAATGGATGTAAGAGTTAATGAACCTGCAAATTATTGGCATTTAATTAATTTACCGGGAAATAACCAATATGAAATCAGCATAGATGGAAAAGTAAGAAAAACATTCAAGAACGGTAAGAAAAAAATGTTAACACCATTTAGGAGAAATAACAAAAGAAATTTATTTGTGAAAATCACTATTGATGGAAAATCAAAGGACTACACAGTTTTCAAATTATTGGTTAATACATTTGTCAATGAAATTCCGAAAGGAAAAGTACCATACCATAAGGACCTAAGTATTTGGAACAATCATAGAGACAACATAGGATTCATAACAAGAGAGGAATTAGGAAAACTTACTGCGAGAATGTCAGGTAAAAGAAAACCAGTAATAAAGATAGATGAAGCAGGAAGGATTGTAGAAACATATGTAAGTGTAAGAGAAGCAGGCATTAGAAATAACATGTCTTATCAGACGATAGCAGACAGATGCCATAACAGAATAAAGAAACCATTTGCATTAGATGGATATAACTATCAGTTTGAAAAATAAAAAATAATCGAAAGGAGCGGAACTCTGGCCAGAGTAATGATATATCGGTTCCTGGAGAGAAATGGAATATTTAGAATTTTTAAAAAGCAAAATTGACATAGCAAAAGACAGTGGATTTGAAGTAAAAAGAGAAGATATAAATCCAATATTAAAACCACACCAGAAAGATGCCGTAATGTGGGCGATACGAGGTGGAAGAAGAGCTTTGTTTGAATCATTTGGACTAGGAAAAACAGTTCAGGAAATAGAATTTTGTCACCAGATAATAAAGCATAAAGGTGGAAAAGCGTTAATTGTATTACCACTTGGAGTTAAGCAGGAATTTACACATGATGCAGTAAAGGTATTAGGTTATAAAAAGCCTGAATATGTGCGAAACATGGAAGAGGTTAAAAATGCCAAAAGTGACATTATGATAACCAACTATGAAAGAGTAAGAGATGGAAATATTGAACCTAAATATTTTAAGGCAACATCCTTAGATGAAGCGTCAGTTCTTAGAAGTTTTGGAAGCAAGACATATCAGGAGTTTTTGGAAAAGTTTAAAGGAGTTGAATATAAACTTGTTGCAACGGCTACACCATCACCAAACAAATATAAGGAACTTATTCATTATGCAGGATATTTGGAAGTAATGGACACAGGTCAGGCATTAACAAGATTTTTCCAAAGAGACAGTACAAAGGCAAATAATTTGACTTTATATCCTAATCAGGAAGATGAGTTTTGGTTGTGGGTAAGCAGCTGGGCATTATTCTGTACAAAGCCTTCAGATTTGAATAGTGAATATTCAGATGAAGGATATGAATTGCCGCCATTGCAGGTAAACTGGCATGAATTACCGATAAACTACGGAGATACGGCTGATAAGAATGGACAGATGCAGTTATTTACAGAAGCGGCAGCAGGATTAAAAGAAGCAGCAGCCGTTAAAAGAGAAAGTATATCTGCAAGAATAGAAAAGATGAAGGAAATCGTAGAAGCAAGTCCAAATGATAATTTTATACTGTGGCATGATTTGGAAAGTGAAAGACACGCAATAAAGAAAGCGTTACCGGAAACAGTTGATATATATGGCTCACAGAATTATGAAATCAGGGAAAAAAGAGTTATAGATTTTTCGGAAGGAAGGACAAGATTGTTTGCAACAAAGAAAGAATTATCAGGTTCAGGTTGTAACTTCCAGAAACATTGTCACAGAGAAATTTTTGTAGGCATAGATTATGAATTTAATGATTTTATTCAGGCAATACACAGATGCTACAGATTCCTTCAAAAAGAGCAGGTAATAATTGACATAATTTACATGGAGAATGAAAAGAGTATTAAAGAGGTTCTGGAAGAAAAGTGGAAAAATCATAATCATATGGTGTCAAAAATGATTGAAATAGTAAAGAAATATGGTTTGAATCAGAACAACAAGGCACAGGGACTTAACAGAAAGATAGGAGTGAAAGCAGTGAAGGTAGAAGGAAAGTATTATACAGCAGTTCATAATGATTGTGTTGAGGAAGTAAGAACCATGAATGATAATTCAGTAGATTTAATTCATACATCAATTCCGTTTGGAAACCATTATGAATATTCAGCAAATTATAACGATTTCGGACACAATCAAAATACAAAAAGATTCTTTGAACAGATGGATTTTCTGACACCTGAATTATTGAGAATATTAAAACCGGGAAGGGTTGCGGCTATTCATGTAAAGGACAGAGTGCTGTTTGGTAATGCAACAGGTACGGGAATGCCAACAATTGAACCTTTCCATGCTGACTGTATAGCTCATTACATAAAACATGGATTTCAGTACTTTGGAATGATAACGGTTGTGACGGATGTTGTAAGGGAAAATAATCAGACATACAGATTAGGTTGGAGTGAACAGTGTAAAGACGGCTCAAAAATGGGAGTGGGATGCCCGGAATATATATTGCTGTTTAGAAAGCTGCCAACAGACAAATCAACAGCTTATGCAGATGAACCGGTTAAAAAGACAAAAGAAGAATATACGAGGGCACAATGGCAGATAGATGCACACGGATACTGGAGAAGTTCAGGAGACAGACTTGTAACAAAGAAAGAATTATTGGAAGCAGACATTAAGAATTTACAGAAGGTATATCGCAAATATTCAAGAGAAAATATTTACAGCTATGAAGAACATGTAAAACTTGCAGAACAGCTTGATAAAGAAGGAAGACTTCCGGCTATATTTATGGTAGTAGCTCCCGGTTCATGGAACAACCTTGAAGTGTGGGATGATATAAACAGAATGAAAACACTCAATACACAGCAGTCGAGAAGGAGAAAGCAAATGCATGTGTGTCCTTTACAGATAGACATCGTTGAAAGGATTATAAACAGATATTCAAATAAAGGGGATTTGGTTCTGGATCCATTTGGCGGACTTATGACAGTTCCAATGACTGCGGTAAAAATGAAAAGAAGAGGATATGGAATAGAATTAAATGAAGATTATTTCAGGGATGGCGTCGGATATTTGCAACAGGCTGAAGAGGAAAGAGAGACACCTACATTATTTGATTACTTAGGAATAGATGGAGGTGAACAATAGTGACAATAAAAGAATTGGTGGAATTAAATTTCTGCATTGCTGAAATAGAAGTTGAAGTTAGGTCAAACGGCAGACTTAAAGCCAAATATTACATAGGAGATGGAGCATGGAGAGATGCGAAACTGCGCGAACATGAAGCACATCAGGATTATAAAGTTGAGTTTATAGCAGAAAAGATAAACAGATTTGAAAATGACCATGTATACCACGATGTTATATTAAAGAACATTCCAAAGAAAATATTAAAAATGGAAGTATATGCATGGCAGATGACCAGAAAACATTGGCATCCGACTAATTCAGATTCATTTGAAGCAATAGAGATTACCGTAGAAGTGTCGGAAAACTACGAATTACCGCCAATGCAGGAAAAGAATGAACTTGAAGGACAGATGAATATAGAAGACGTGTTTGACAATGAAGGGAGATTGAAATGGCAAGAATAGATAAAGAAGAGCAGGCAAGACGTGAGGGCATGGCTTATGCCCTTCGAATTGCAAAGGAAAAGGGAATAGATGCACTTGAAGAAGATTTGAAAATGAGAAATGCTATAGGTCTTCCGGTGGGAGTTGATAGAAAAGCATTAAATCAATTTACTGAAAACGTTAAATTCAATACTGTTGATACTATGGTTATTCTAATGGCAGTAACATTACATGATGAATTTGGATTTGGTGAAAAGAGAGTTCAAAGAGCCATAGACAGATTTATGTTCAAGGCTAATTGCCTGGATGAAGATTACACTACATGGCAGGAACAGATAGAGATTTTAAAAGAGGAATTAGGAATTGAGTTGAGCATCAGAGCAAATGACAAAGATGTTAATGTTAAGAAATGTTAAGGTGTGAGAGAAATAGAAAGTGAGGAATAATTAGATGAAAGTATTTATAAGTCAGCCAATGAAGGATAAGACAGATAAGCAGATAAAAGAAGAAAGACAGAAAGCCATTAATTTGATTAAAGCAAAGTACAATGAGGATGTGGAAATCATAGATAGTTTTTTTGAAAATGCACCACATGATGCAAAGCCACTATGGTTCTTAGGAAAAAGCCTGGAACTGTTAGCAGATGCCGATGTTGCATATTTCTGTAAGGATTGGGAGAAATATCGGGGATGCAGAATTGAGAATATATGCGCAAAAGAATATGGAATTGAAGTAGTAGAAAGTGATGCTTTAGATGAAACAATCAATTTATTATCATACAATGGTTGGATTCCATGCAGTGAGAGATTGCCAGAAGAAGAAACAGATTATTTATGTTGCTATGAATATACAATAATAGGGGGTACGCATGAGGGAGAAAAATTCAAAGATTATGGAGTGTTTTATTATGACGGATATAAATGGATTAAATATTGGGAAACAATAAATAAAAAAAATATACAGGTTGTGGCATGGCAACCACTACCAGAACCATATGAGGAGGAGCAGTAGATGAACAAAAGGCGACGTAAAAAAGAAAACAAGCGTAAGGAAATGCTGTATGAAGTATGGGGCTATGATATGTCATATCGAGAGAGAAAAGTAATGGAAAGACAGTATCACGAGTTTGTTATTGTTAGAGACTATCGAAACATTGATTATACAGAGGAACTTGAAGAGTTAAGCTCTATTACGGGAATACCTTATAAAGTTGAAAACAACAACTATAAATATCCAAATAGGATGCGTGTTAGGGCTTTAAGGAGGCGAAGTAGGTAAAAATGGATTGGATTAAATTACTTAAGGCTATTGGAATAACAATTCTGATAGCCGTTGAGCTGGGAATGATGATAGCTGTTTTAGCTGATGATACAGAAGACGTTCCAAGAGTGATTTGCTCAATCATATTAATTGCGGAAGTTATAATTATTGCGTTTGTGGCAGTTGTTAGATTTATATATGGCATATTATGAAAGAAGGTGATACAGAATGATTAAATTAATAATCGTAGTTGTTACAGTAATTGTGGCAGCTATAATGTACTCGTTTTGCGGTATGAGTTCCAGAGACGACAGACGCAGGGAACGTGACGCAAGAAAATGGGATGATGATTAGTCGATAAAGGTCGAACATTGATAATTGAATATTGGTAGGTGGAATGATATAATCTGGGTATAAATAGGACGGAAGGAGATAAGGTAAATGGTATTAAAATTAGATTTTTCAGATTGTCTTGCAGCACAGGATATGATAAGAATTATTGAGAGAGATAAATCTTTGGACGAAGCTGAAGCAATAAGATTTGCAATTAATGAAACAATTTACAAATCAATTATGGATGTTAATTGGGCTTCAATAGCTTTATCGTCGTGGGGACATGATGATCCAGATAGAGAATGGGAGAAAATAAAAAATCCACACATCGAAATAGAATTGGACGATAGCAAATATGAATTGGTAAATAGACTGGCTAATAAAAAGGGACTTGATTTAGAAATTGCTGTATCATACTTTTTAATATTCACAATGGATTCGATGGGATATCATATTTAATGCATATAAATGAGAATAACAGACCAACTACCAATATTCGGTGGTTGGTTTTTTATTTGCATAAAACAGAAAGGATAAGGTAATGACAAGGAAAGAACTGGAAGCATATAAGGTTAATGAGAGGTTAATAGAACGCAATCTAAAAAAGATAGAGGAAGAGAGATATAAGGACATACCAACAGTATATGGAAAGGTAAAAAGCTCAATGGCAGAACATCCATATATAGAAACGCATATGGCAGTACAGATGGAAGAACCTGTTGAATCAGACAAGAGAATGTATAAATTAGATAAATGGAGTCAGGAAATAGATAAAGCTAAAAGTGAGAATACTCGTATAGAGGAGTTTATCGATAGAATTGAGGATATAAAGACAAAAGAGATATTTGTATATAGATTTATAGATAATAAGTCAGTAAAAGAAATAGCTGGTATAATTGGATGCTCAAATAGTAGGGTATCACAGTTAATTACAAACTATTTGAATGAGTAAATAAACTAAACAGATTAAACTCATTAAATAAACAGATATGGTATAATTAAACTTGCAAAAGTATGACAATAACTTTTGTTTTTCCCCCAGTATAAACTTTTAAAGGCAGCTGAAAAGCTGTCTTTTTTCGTGAGTGGAAAGTAAAAAGCGTAATAAGTTATACGCAATTTTTTGAATAAATCAGAAAGGAGTGGTTGCAGTGACAATTAAGGAACAGAAATTTTGTGATGAACTTTTGTCGGATCCAGATTTTAACAAAACAATGGCATACAAAAAGGCATATCAAAATGTCAAAAATGATAACGTTGCGGCTGCAGCTGCTTCCAGGCTTATGAATAAGCCGGAGATTAAAGAATATATAGAAAAGCAGTTAGCTGAATTGCACAATGAAAAAACAGCAGACGCACAGGAAGTATTGGAGTATCTCACATCAGTAATGAGAAGGGAACATAAAGAAAATGTTGTAGTTACTTTGAGCAGAGAAACATCTACATATGTTCCAGATGAAAAAGGGACAATGAGAAAGCAAACAGTTAAGGAAGAGATACCCCAAATAGTTGAAATACCTACAAGAGTTTCAGATGCAAATAAAGCAGCTGAGCTTCTTGGTAAGAGATATGGTTTATATACTGATAACATAAATCTTGAAGGAGATGTTGGAGTAACGATTGTGGATGATATAGAATGATGAAAATTTCAGATGTAATAAATCCGGTATTTCATGAGTTTTGGAGTTATTCGAAAAAACATGAATACTTAAGATATGTATTAAAAGGAGGACGTTCGTCGGCAAAATCAACGCACATAGGATTTAGAATAGTAATGGATGTTATTAAATATCCTATAACAGCATTGTGCGTAAGAAAAGTTAAAGATACATTATCGGAATCTGTATATGAACAGTTAAAAGAATGTATTAATATTCTTGGTGTTGAGCAGTATTTTGATTTTAGAGTATCACCATTACAAATTATTTATAAGCCAAGAGGAAATAAAATTATATTTAGAGGAGCAGATGATCCACAGAAAATTAAATCATTAAAAGTAGCTAAATTTCCTGTTGCGGACTTATGGATTGAAGAATTAGCAGAGTTTAAGAACGAAGACGAGATTACAACAATTGAGCAGTCAGTATTAAGAGCTGAATTGCCTAAAGGATTGTATTACTCGTTTTTTTATTCCTATAATCCGCCAAAAAGAAAACAAAGTTGGGTTAATAAAAAATTTAATATATCAGTTAAGCCAGCAAATACATATATACATCATAGTACTTATTTGGATAATCCACATATTTCAAAAGAAACGGTATCTGAAGCTGATGAGATGAAAGAAAAGAATCCTTTAAAGTACAGATGGATTTTTCTTGGAGAACCTATTGGCTCTGGAGTGGTTCCTTTTAGTAATCTTGTATTTAGAAAAATTACTGATGAAGAAGTGGCTTCTTTTGACAATATTCGCCAAGGAAATGACTGGGGTTATGCAACTGATCCGTTGGCATTTGTAAGATTACATTATGACAAAACAAGAAGAAAAATTTATTTTATAGATGAAATATATGGAGTAAAGCTATTTAACAGAGAATTAGCTGACAGACTTAAGAAAAAGGGATATGACAAAATGCTTACAATTGCTGATAGTGCAGAACCAAAGAGTATATCCGAAATGAAATGTGAATATGATTGTAATTTTAAAGGTGCTAAAAAAGGACCGGGAAGTGTTGAGTATGGAGAAAATTGGTTAGATGATTTAGAAGAAATAGTTATAGATGTGAATAGAACACCCAATGTGGCAAGAGAATTTGAAAGCATAGATTATCAAACTGATAGAGATGGAAATGCAAAAGCAAAATTAGAAGATAAAGATAACCATACAATTGATGCAACAAGATATGCATTAGAAAATGATATGAAGAAATCAAAAGGATTATCAGTATTAAAGTAAAGAGGTGAAGCAAGTGGATTTAGATAGAATGAAAGAATTATTGAGTCAGTATATGCCGGGGCATGCGATGTATATGGTTAAATGTGATATTGCTGACAGATATTACAGAAATCAGAGTGATGTGTTATATGGTCCTAAAAAGGAAGACAATGAAGGCAATCCTTTGAGAAATGCGGATAACAGAATACCCCGCAATTTTCATGGCCTTATAGTAAATCAGAAAGCAGCTTATGCATTCACTACTCCGCCTACGTTTGATGTTGGTAATTCAAAGGCTAATGCAGAAATATTAAAGTCCTTAGGAGATGAATATAGAAAAGAATGCATGGAGCTTTGTGTTAATGCAGCCAATGCAGGTGTTGCATGGATTCATTATTGGACAAATGAGCTAAATGAATTTGAGTGGGCAGTTATTGATAGCAAACAGATTGTTCCGATATGGAATAAGTCAGCAAAACAGAAACTGATAGGAGCATTAAGAGTATATACCCAGATAGATGAAGCAGATGGGAAAAACTACACAATATATGAATATTGGAACAAAGAGGAATGTCAGGTATACAGAAGGCTTCAATCAGATTTAAATTATGACAACTTAACAGATTATGCAATATTTGAAAATCCGACAACAGGAGAACTCGTAAGCGAGTATAGTCACGGAATGGAAGAAATACCTTTCATTCCGTTTTTTAATAACAACATTAAATCATCTGACCTTGATAATATCAAAAGCTTAATAGATGTATATGACAAGGTATACAGTGGCTTTATCAACGATTTGGAAGATGTGCAGGAACTTATATTTGTATTATCGGGATATGGCGGAACTGATTTAAACGGATTTTTGCAGGATTTGAAAAAATACAAAGCAATAAAACTTGATGAAGATGGTACAGGAGTAAGCACTCTTAACATTGAGATTCCGATTGAAGCAAGAAACAGCGTTCTTGATGCTACAAGAAAAGCAATATTTGAGCAGGGGCAGGGATTTGACCCAAGACCTGAGACGTTTGGTAATCAGTCAGGTGAAGCACTTAAGTTTATGTACTCTTTGTTGGAAATGAAAGTAGGCTTAATGGAAACAGAGTTTCAGTTGGGATTTTCAAAGCTGATAAGAGCCATATGTAGCTTTAAGAACATTAAATGCGACAATATTGTACAGACATGGACAAGAACCTGTATCAAGAATGAGCAGGAGCAGGCAGCAATATGTAAGGACAGCGTTGGAATCATAAGTCAGAAAACAATACTTAAGAATCATCCGTTTGTTGAGGATGTGGAAGCAGAGCTTAAACAGATTCAGAAGGAAAATGAAGAAAAAGCACAGAATTCTGACGTATATCAACAGATGTTTGCTAAACAGCCAAATGGAGATGGAAACAATGGTGATGATTCAGCTAAAGAGGGCGATAACTCAGTAGGTGGAGCAAATGAAGAATAGCGAATACTGGAAGAAAAGATTTGTTGAAATGGAAGAAGCTACACATCAGACTTCCGTAAAGAAAATATTTAATATTCAGGAACAGTTTGACAAATCAGCTAAGGTCATTAACGAAAAAATAAATGCATGGTATCAGCGATATGCGGAAAACAATAATATGTCTATGCTTGATGCCAAAAAATCACTAAATGCCAAAGAGTTAAAGGAACTTAAGTGGGATGTTGAGGAATACATAAAAAAAGGCAGACAGAACGCTTTTTCAGGTGAGTGGGTAAAAGAACTTGAAAATGCATCTGCAAGAGCTCATATAAGCAGATTGGAAGCATTAGAATTGCAATGTAGACAACAGGCAGAAGTTGCATTTGGTAATTTGAATGATGAAGTAAGTAAACACATAAAGGATGTTTATAAGGAAAGTTACTATAGAACTGCTTATGAGATACAAAAGGGCATAGGTGTTGGCTCAAATTTTGCAGCATTAAATGACAGGTTAATTGAAAAAGTGGTAAATAAGCCGTGGTTAGCAGATGGAAAGAATTTTAGTGACAGAATATGGAACAATAAGACACAGCTTATAAATCAGTTACACACAAGTTTAAGCCAGATGTGTATTACAGGTGCAGGACCTGACAAGGCAATAAATCAAATAGCTAGCAAAATGAATGTAAGCAAAGCTAATGCAGGAAGGCTTGTAATGACTGAATCAGCTTATTTTAGTTCAACGGCTCAAAAGGAATGTTTTAAGGAACTGGATGTTGAACGATATGAAATTGTAGCTACATTAGACGGTCACACATCAGACATCTGTCAGGAAATGGATGGCAAGGTATTCAAAATGAGCGAATATGAAGAGGGTGTAACAGCTCCGCCATTCCACGTTAACTGTAGAAGTTGTACAGCACCTTATTTTGATGATGAGTTTACAAAAGACGAACAAAGAATTGCAAGAGATGAAGATGGTAATAACTACTATGTTCCTGCAGATATGACCTATCCTGAATGGAAAAAATCATTTGTTGATGGTCAGACAGATGATTTGAAAGAAACTAAGACAGATGATACAATATCATTAAAGAATAAAATTTCTGAACAGGATAACAGGATTGATGAATTGAAAAATCAATTTAGTGATGCTACAGATGGTTATTCTTATGATGAATGGTTTTCTGAATTTTCTTCAATCGAAGAAGGTTATGGTGATGCATCTGATGGTGATGCAACGTTTACCAAACTTAAAAATCTTGATGAAGAAATTAGGAATGCTGAAAAGCAACGTTCAGATTTATTACTGCAAAAGGAATCGCGTGGTCAGTTAGACACTGGTTTTCCAGGAAAAGTACCTAATGATAAACTTGATGAATATAATGCAAAAGCCTTTGAACAAATTAAGGTTGATACAGGATATTCAGAAGAACAGGCAACAGAATTTCATAGTGCTTTGAAAGAATACTTTGGCGGTGATTATGCTTCAATTCTTGCAGGTGAAGGTTCAACTGTTAAAACTATACGTGACGGACTTGACAGAATGCCGGTATATGATGGTACGGTTTACCGTGGTTTGTGCTTTTCTGAAAGTTCAGATTATGATATTTCAGAATTTACACGTTTGAAACCGGGTGATAAAATACCATCAAAGGGTATAATATCCAGTTGGTCAAGTGATAAAAGAGTTGCAGAAGCATTTGGCGCAGCATCTACACAAGCCGTCGAATCCAGTACAGTCATTCTTGAATGTTTAGAAAATAAAACTGGTGTTGGTGTTCAGCACATTTCAAGTTATGGTAGTAGAGAAGCGGAAGTATTGTGTGGTTCAAAATATGAAGTGCTTGAAATTGTTACAGAAAGCAAGTATGACTATGTTTCAAGACGAAAAGATTTATTATATTTCTCGGATGATCTAACCGAATGGGAAGACGAATTAAAAAAACAAGTGGTGTGTGTAATTAAGGTAAAAGAGGTATAGGCTTATGTTAGAACATAATAAATACAATGATAGATTAGTTCGTGAACATAGAGAACTTTTAAAAAAGGCAAGAGAAACCGCTGATGAAAAAGAAAAAGCACGTATTCTTAGATTAGCGGAACAGAAGCACAATGAAATGCTTGTCGCAGAATTTGATGATAAAAATTTCAAAAGATTTAATCAGTAAGAAGCACCTGAAAGGGGTGCTTTTTCAGTGTGTTAAAACATCAGACTTGCTGAAAGAACAGCAAAAATAAACTGAAAGGACAAATATGTACAAAGAAGAAATACTGGAGCAGATTACAAGATGTAAGGATATGCAGAATAAATGCAGAATAGATGATATTGATTCATTTATCAGGCTTAGCAACAGAATAGAGGAGTTGACAGGTAAAATTGATAAAACTGAAAAACGGTCAGTTCTCCCAGTGCAAAATGACGAAAATAAAATAGAAATGTTCTAAAATATAGTAAGCTTCTCTTTTATATGGTAAAATATAACAAAAGATTTATGGGAGGAAGAATATATGAGTGAAACTAAAACTAAGAAAGGACATGGCTGTCTTATTGGGATTATAGTATTTATAATTTTTGTTGGTGCGATTACATTTGGAATTATTCAGACGATAAATCATCCAGAACTTTATGAAGAAAAAAGCAAAGTTGAAGAAGCAGTTGGATGTTCACAAGAAGAGGCAGAATCAATTGAGGATGTTTTGAAAAAATGCGATATTACAGATTATCAGGATGTTAAAGCTGATGAGGGCCTTAATGGAGCGTGGAAGAAGAATGATAAAGGTTTCAGAATAGAAATTCAGGATGGAATGGAAGTGTTAATGTGGCTTAATAAAAACAACAAGGTTATAATTCTTAAGTATGGCGAAAATATGTTATACAAAAAGGGCAAGGCTAAAGCCAAATTAACAGATTATGTATTATCATCAGAAGAAGTGACCCAATGGGAAGTCGAATGTCAAAGTCAGGTTAAAGCAATGTTAAAATCACCAAGTTCAGCAAAATTTGGTGGATGGAAATATGGAAAAAATAAAAAGCAAATAATAGTTCAGGGATATGTTGATGCTGAAAATAGTTTTGGAGCAGAAATAAGAAGCCAATTTCAGTTTAAAATTAATAGAAAAACTGAAGCAATAACATCATTTATATTTGATGGACAAGAATTGATGCAGTAAAGAATTTAATAACGTTAATCAGAGAGCTTAGAAATAGGCTCTCTTTTTATATGCCTTTTTCTGTAGGCACTAAAGAACAGAAGTACCTTGCCGAAGGTATATCGGTAGAATCCAATCACCAGTAGAACTGGAATAAAACATCTATGGAGGTAATAAAAATGGAATGGTTAAAGGAATTGCTTGAAAAAGCAAAAATTACAGATGGAAAACTTAATGTTGATGAAGTAATGGAGGCTGCAAAGAAAGAGTTTCCAAAACACGCTGTACCAAAGAACGTATTTAATGATAAATGCGAGGAACTGAAGACAGCCAATGAAACAATCACAACATTAAAGAAGGAAAATGGAGACAATGAAGAACTCCAGAATAAGATTAAAGATTATGAAACAGAAATCGGAAATCTTAAGGCAGCAGCAGTTAATACTTCAAAACAATATGCGTTGAAGGAACAACTTGCAAAGTCGGGAGTATTGGATCCTGACTATCTTATCTATAAGGCAGGCGGAATTGATAAGTTTACATTTGATAAGGACAATAATCCTATCGGTGTTGATGAATCAATCAAGGCTTACAGAGAGGATAAGACTATGGCACATCTGTTTAAGCAGAAAGCAGGATATGAACCTAATAAGGGTGGAAATCCTACAAAGAATCCTTTTGCCAAGGAAACATTCAACTTAACTGAGCAGGGAAAAATGCTCAAGGAAAATCCGGCACAGGCTAAGGAATTGGCAGCTGCAGCCGGGGTAACAATTTAAACAAAAAAATGAAAGGAAGGTATAAAATATGCCAGGAACAACTTTACAGGACGTAATTGTACCGGAGTTATTTACTCCGTACGTATTAAACAGAACAATGGAATTATCAGCATTATTTAACAGTGGAATTGTTACAAACAATGCTGAATTTGATGCTTTGGCTTCTCAGGCATCACCATTAGTAACAATGCCATTCTTCGAAGATTTAACAGGAGAATCAGAGCAGGTAATTGAAGGAGCAGATTTAACAGACAATAAGATTACATCAAACAAGGATGTGGCAGCTGTTATCAGAAGAGCAAAAATGTGGAGTGCGACAGATTTATCAGCAGCACTTGCAGGAGCAGACCCAATGAAGGCAATTGGTGATTTGGTAGCACAGTTTTGGGCAAGAGACATGCAGAAGGAGCTTGTGGCAATTCTTAATGGTGTGTTTGGAACAATTCCGGAAGTTAAGGAACCACAGAAAGCAGCTGAAACAAGACTTGCTTCTAATCTTTTAGACATTTCAGGAAATTCAGGAGCTGCAGCTAATTGGAGTGGTTCAGCATTTATTGATGCAGAACAGAAATTAGGAGACGCAAAGGCACAGCTTACAGGTATTTGTATGCATTCAGCTACAGAAGCATATCTTAAGAAACAGAATCTTATTGAAACTGTACAGCCATCTAACGATGTAGCATTTGGTACATATCAGGGTAAGAGATTAATCATTGATGATGGATGTCCTTATGATTCAAAAACTAAGGCTTATACAACATATCTTTTTGGTAATGGTGCAGTTGCTTTAGGTAATGGAAATCCTGTTGGATTTGTACCAACTGAAACAGACAGAGCAAAGAGAAAAGGTTCAGGTATTGATTATCTCATTAATAGAAGAACATCAATTCTTCATCCAAGAGGAATTGCTTTCACAAATGCAAATGTAGCAAAGACAGAAGGACCTTCAAGAGTAGAACTTGCTGATCCAACTAATTGGAATCCTGTTTATGAACCTAAACAGATTAGAATTGTTGCATTTAAGCATAAATTAGGTTAAGTGGCAGTGCTTTGATACATAATTGTGTCAAAGCACATTAAAGGTGGTGAAATCGATGGAAGACAAAATTATAGAGAATTTAAGAAGTATGGGATGTGAATTTGTTGAAGAGCATTATTCTTTGCTTAAATTCTGTATAGATAAGGTTGTTACTGACCTTAATTCCAGATGTCATACAAAGGAATTGCCAAAAGGCCTTGAAGAATCGGCTATTGACAGAGTATGCGGTGAATTTCTGTATACTTTGAAGTCTGCAGGCAAACTTGAAGAATTTGACTTAGAACAGGGCGTAAGTTCTGTTAAGGTAGGCGATACGTCAGTTAATTTCAGTGGAACATCTCCGGATGCAGCATTTAACAATTTAATTGGAACATTAAGAAACAGTGGAGAGGAGTTGATTAAATGCTTTCGAAAAATACAGTTTTAATGACACGAAAGGCAATAGAATCATCTTATGATTCCACGGCAGATATATTTGAAAAAACTAAGGTGCTTAATTCTTCCATAACAAAGTTTAAGGAAACTAAAGTTCATTCAGATATTAAGTGCAGACTGTCTTATAACAGTATAGGAGCAACCGCAAATGGTGAGGCAAATGCAACAGTTACACAGATTATTAAGCTTTTTATGGCACCTGAAATAGAAGTTAAACCAGGTTCTGTAATACATGTTAACAGCATGGGAACAACTAAAGCATATAAGTGTAGTGGAAAGCCTGCTGTGTATCCTACGCATCAGGAAATTGTACTTGATATATTGGAGAATAAAGCATGAGAGATTCAAAGATAGATTACAGACAGTTAGAACAGTTAAAAGCCAATTTGGAAGCCATTTCTAAAGAATCAGATGCATTCTTTGAAGCGGCAGCTAAAGAACTTGCTGCAAGATTATTGTCTAAAGTCATAAGACGTACGCCTGTTGGACAATATCCTAAAGGTTCAGGAAAAGTTGGTGGAACTCTTAGGAGAGGATGGACATCAGGAAAGAGCCAGAGTGCAGCAGCATTTGCAAATTCTCTTCCGGTGCATCATTTTGGTGATACTTACGTTATTGAGGTAATTAATCCGGTAGAATATGCATCTTATGTAGAATTTGGGCATAGGACAGCAGGTGGAAACGGATGGGTTGAAGGCAGACATATGCTTACAATATCAGAGGAAGAGATTAAAAGAGATGCATCAGGTATTCTTGAAGCAAAATTAAAGAAATGGTTGGCAGGAGCAGATGGTAAATGATAGAGAAGATAATAAACGGCATAGTTAACCGGATTAGGCAGAAATATGATGAGAGTAAATATGAGATATATAAGGAATCAGTAGAACAGGGTTTAAAAGAACCTTGTTTTTCTATATTATGCCTGTCTCCACACGTAGAGCATATAGTTGGAATTAGGTATAAAAGAACATTACCATTTATCATACGATATTGGTCTGATAGTGAAGAAACATATGCAGATGAATTAAGCGTATCTGAAAATCTGGAATATTTGCTTAAGGACATAACAGTTGATGGATTTGTAATGCATGGAAAAGACATTTTAGGACAGATTGTAGACGGAGTATTACAGTTTCAGGTAACTTATGAGTTCTTTGTTGTGGATAAGACAGAGGATGAAGAGAAAATTGAAAGCTGTGACATAAGTACAAATGTAAGGAGGTAGCAATGGCAGACACTAAGAGTAAAGATGTGCCGGTAGTAAAGCACAGCAAGGAGCAGTTGATTAAATCAAATAAGTATAGACAGTATATTGATTTCCTCAATGCTGTATTGGACGATTCAGAAAGTTATACACAGCAGGAAGTTGATGAAAAAATTGAAGATTATTATGGAAGGAGACAGTAAAAATGGCATTAGGTGGTGGAATCTTTTTAACACAGAACAAAGTAATTCCGGGAACTTATATTAATTTTATTTCTACACGTTCAGGTATTGTGGTTAATGCAGAACGTGGAGTTGTAGGAATGGGTCTTGAATTAAACTGGGGACCTGAAAATAAGATTTTTGCTATTACAGCAGAAGAATTTGCAAAGAATACATTAGAGATTCTTGGTTACTATTACGATGCAGAAGAATTAAAAGGGTTTAGGGATGTATTTAAAAACGCAACAAAGCTTTATGTTTACCGTTTAAACAGTAACGGAGCAAAGGCATCAAATACATATGCAGAGGCATTATATTGTGGTACAAGAGGAAACGATATAAAAATTGTCATTAAGGCAAATGTAGATGATGCGTCAAGATTTGATGTATCTACATACGTAAAAACAGTATTAGTTGATATGCAGACTGTCAAAACGGCAAAAGAATTAGTTGCAAACAAATTTGTTAAATTTAAAGAAAGTGCAAGTTTAGCTGCAACAGCCGGTTCAAATTTAACAGGTGGTACGAATGGAACAGCAGGAAATGAGAGCCATCAGACATTTTTAAATAAAATGGAATCATATCCTGATGTGAACGTTATTGCATATATCGACCATCCGGTCGGCTCACAGGTAAACAGTGAAGTGACAAAAGGCTTATATCTTTCTTATGCAAAGCGTATGAGAGATGAAGTTGGAAATAAGTTACAGGTTGTTATGTACAACTACAAAGGGGATTCAGAAGCGTGTATCAATGTAAAGAACAGTTCTGATTTAGTTTACTGGGTAGCCGGACTTGAAGCGGCAGCAGGAATAAACAGGTCAGTTACAAATGTTTTATATGATGGTGAATATGACATTCCTACGGAATATACACAGCTTGAGCTTGAAGATGCAATTAAAAATGGAGAATTTGCACTTCATAAAGTTGGAGAAAATGTGAGAGTATTAGTTGATATTAATTCTCTTGTTACCCTCACAGAGCAGAAAGGTGATGTATTTAAAGATAACCAGACAATCCGTGTTATTGATTATATTGCTGATAATATTTCATCAATATTTAATGAAAAATACGTTGGTAAAGTTCCAAATGATGATGCAGGAAGAATTTCACTTAAAAATGATATAAGAGTAATTTTTAAATATCTTGAATCTGTAAGAGCCATAGAAGAATTTGGAGACGATGATATTTCAGTAGCAAAGGGTGAAGAAAGAAAATCAGTTGTTATTTCTACAAATGTAACAGTCATAGGTGCAATGGAAAAATTGTATATGACAACAATTATCAATTAACAACAGAAAGGAAAGGTAAGATAAATGAACTTTATGAATCAGAACGATGCACCTTCAAGTAAATTAGCTACATTATACTGTACAGTTGGTGGTAGAAGATATGCAATGCTTAATGCAAAGGACTTTGAAGCAAAAGCAAATGTCAGTCTTGCAGATGTACCTATTCTTGGTAAAACAATAAAAGGTAAAAAGCCAAATGGTTTGGAAATCAAACTTAAAATGACGGTATACAAGTGTAGTGAAATGTTTGATAAACTTGTAAAGGAGTATAAAGATACAGGTATGCTTCCGACCTTTACAGCAGAAGTAAAATCAGAAGACCCGGCAACATCAATGGGAGCAAGTGCAAAAACATATAATGACTGTGTTATTGATGGAGATGTTCTTCTTTCATCATTTGATGCAGATGGTGATTTTATTGAGCAGGAAATTGAATGTTACGCAATGGATTATACAACGGATGCGGAATATAAAGAACCAAGTTATATGTAATTATTAGTGGATAAGGAGCTTAAAAACTTCTTATCCATTTTATTTTAGGAGGAAAGAGCAATGGCAAGTAATTTAAGTGCATTTTTAAAGAAGAATAAGAAATATAAGGATAATGTAAAGTATAGGGCAACAAAGTCTTTATGCGATGAAAACGGAGAAGCATTAGAGTGGGAAATTAAGGCTTTGACAACGGATGAGTATGAAAAAATAAGAGAAGCATGTACAAGAGAGGTTCAGGTGACAGGAAAGCCGGGAATATACAGACAGAAATTTGATTCATCAGGATTTTTGTCTAAATTAATTTGTGCGTCTGTAGTTGAACCGGATTTACATAGTATAGAGCTTTTAGATTCATATGGTGTAATGAGCCCTGAAGATTTAATTAAGCAGATGGTTGATAATCCCGGAGAGTATAACGAATTTGCTGAATTTGTTCAGAATTTCAATGGATTCGATGAAACCCTTCAGGATAAGGTAGATGAAGCAAAAAACTAATAGATGGAGGTGATCCTGATTCTATTTATGCACATTACTGTTTGCATAAGTTCCATTGGACACCTTCATTTTTTATGAGTTTAGATAGACAGGAAAGAGCTTTCGTTATTGCTTCCATCAATGCAAGAACAGAAAAGGAAGAGGAAGAAAGCGAAAAAATAAACAGAAAAGGCAGGTAAAGAGATGGCATCGATTATGACGGCATTCCAGTTAACAGATAGAATGACAGCACCGCTTATGAATATAACAAATGCTGTCTCAACTGTTATTACGGAATTTGAAAGAGCTCAGGCAGTATCGGGAAATGCATTTGATTCTTCAAGTATTGCCAAAGCAAAGGCACAGCTTGGATTAGCAGATTCAGAATTAAAGAAGATAGCAAGTGATACGAGGCAGGCAATAGGAGAACAGGAAAAATATAATTCCAAAGTAAGGGAAGGAAAAGGTGCAGCAGGTGGTTTGTTATCTACTGTAAAAGGCTTAGTTGCTTCTCTTGGTGGAATATATATAGTAAGGCAGGGTACACAGCTTCTTGGTGATTGCGCTGAAAAAGCATCTCAGCTACATCAGGCAGAAACAAAGCTTAAGGAAGTAATGGGAGCCATGCAGGGAGCGGGTTCTGCACAGGTTAATACAATGAAGAATCTTACGTCAGAAATAAGCGGTTATGGTGTTGTTGGCAAGACGGCGTTAATTAATGGAGCACAGCAGGCATCAACGTATTTTCATCAGACAGATGCTGTTAAAACTTTGTTGCCTAAGATGGCTGACTTGGCAGTTCAAATGCACGGAGTTAATGTTACGAGTGAAGACATGGTAAACATCGGTAATATGACAGGTAAAGTTATGACAGGTCAGGTTGGAGCGTTAAGGCGTGCAGGTATTTCATTTACTGAGTATCAGGAAAAGGTAATGAAAAACGGAACTGAGATGGAAAAGGCTAATATGCTTGCTCAGGTAATCGAACAGAATGTAGGAAAGATGAATGAGGCAATGGCAAACACTCCTGAAGGTGTAATGGCCAGAAATCAAAATGATTTTAATGCTGTTAAAAGAACAATCGGAGAACAGGTACAACCGGCAATAGTTAGTATGTTTAATGCAATTCATAATAATCTGCCTACTTTACAGCTGATAGCGACAGGCTTTGCAAATGCATCTGTACTGGTTATGGGTGCTATAACAAATATAATTAATATTGCAACAAGAATGGTTAATATAATTAAAGCCAATTGGCCATTAATTGAACCGATTGTATGGGGAATAGTGACGGCATTGATTGTGTATAACGCAACAATGGGAATAGGATGGTTAACCACATTAAAAGATATTGGAACTAAAGGTTTACATGCAATTGCAAGTGCTGGTCAAACAGCAGCTTTGATTAAAACAACAATAGCACAAAAAGGACTAAATGGCGCAATTAAAATGTGTCCTTTATCATGGATTATTATTGCTATAATTGCGGTGATAGCAGCTATTTATCTGATAGTGGCAGCAATTAACAAAGTGCAGAACAAAACCATTTCCGCAACAGGAGTAATATTTGGAAGTATATCAGCTTTCGGTGCAGCGTTAATTAATACGGTTATAGGATGGATTAATGCTATATTACAGTACTGTTGGACATTTGTTACGCCATTTATCAGCATAGTTGAATGGGTATTAAATGTTGCTAATGGTGGATTTGATTCATTTGGTGGAGCCGTTGCCAATTTGATAGGTCAGATAATATCCTGGTTTTTAAGTCTTGGCAAAGTTGTAACGAAAATAATTGATGCGATATTTGGAACAGACTGGACTAGTGGATTAACTTCTTTACAAGATACAGTTACCTCTTGGGGAAAAAATGATAATGCAATTACATTAAACAAAGAAGCACCTTCAATCGACTATAGAATTAAGTATAGTGATGCTTATGGTAAAGGTTACAACATTGGTAAAGGTGTTGAGGACAAAGTAAAAGATAAGGTTGGAGGATTGTTTAAAAAAGGAGAAATGGGCGATTCTTCAAAATATGGATATGGAAATGAAGATGCAATAGCTAATAATACAGCCGATACTGCGGCAAATACTGCTAAATCAGCCGATTCACTAGATATTACAAGCCAGCAGTTAAAGTACATTAAAGATTATGCCGAACAGAAGGCGATTAACAGATTTACTACAGCTGAAATTAAAGTTGATATGCGAAACACAATTAACGGAACATCAGACACAGACATGGAAGGTATTGTTTCTCATTTGAGAACAAGACTTGAAGAGGAAATGGCAGCAACAGCGGAAGGAGTGCATGGTTAATGTATAGAATTATAATTGATGGCCAATATGTTCCAATTCCCCCGGAAAAGATAACAATCAAGGTTGATGGCGATAATAAAACCATGACCTTGATTAATCTGGGGGAAATAAACGTAATCAGAAAGAAAAAACTTACAGATATATCATTTGAACTGCTACTACCAAATCAGCGATATCCGTTTGCATATTATCCACAGGGATATATGACAGCAGACAGTTATATAAAAAAATACAGACGACTGCAAAGGAAAAAAAGTCCGTTTAAGTTGGAAATATACAGATATACACCTAATGGTAAAAATATGTTTAATACAATCTTAAACGTGACTTTAGAAAAACTGACAATAACTGATTCGGTAAGCGATGGATTTGACAATAAAGTAAGTCTTGAATTTAAAGAATACAAAAAATATGGGGCGACAACGATAAGAAAGAAGTCAGCCACATACACAGTTAAGTCAAATAAGGAAACATTGACACTGATAGCAAAAAAATGGCTTAAGGACAGTTCAAAGGCTCAGGATATTTACAAGAAAAATAAAAAAGTAATTGAAAAAGCCGCAAAGGAGCATAAGAGGAAAAGCAGTTCAAAGGGAAAATATCTGTACAAGGGAACAGTTTTGAAAAAGCCATAAGGAGATGACTATATGAGTGACATTATTGATATTGCATCAAAAGAAGTCGGATATAAGGCTTCAAGTGGAAACAAAACAAAATATAGTGCATGGTATGGAATGAATGGAGCTGCATGGTGTCATATGTTTGCGTCATGGTGCGCAAATCAGGCAGACATATCAACGGATGTTGTTCCAAAGACGGCGTCAACTTCTACCGGAATGCAATGGTTTAAAGATAGAGGAAGATTCAAATATAAGGGTTCATATACACCAAAAAGAAATGATTTTGTTTATTTTAAATCTGATGGCGCATCTCACGTTGGAATAGTTGAATATGTGTCAGGTAGTACATTACATACCATAGAAGGAAATACCTCAGATGCAGTTAAAAAACGTACATATCCGTTGTCTTATCATACGATAACAGGATATGGAGTAGTAAGCGATTATATCACATCTTCAGGTGACAATTCTAAAGGTAAAAATGCAAAAAACAATAAAGGTAAGGAAGAATTAAGGTACTTAAAAAAGATTTTGGATAAAAATGAAGATAAAAAGAAAAAATCTAAACGCAAAGTTAAGTATAAGGTTTCAAAAATAAGACCCGGAATAAATCTTTCGGTAAAGGTCATAGTAGCTCATGGAACTGCTAAGTATAAATATCAGGTTCAGGAGGGAATGAAATTTTCTGATGAAAGAAAGGGTGCACCGGGCAAACTTACATTTACTACATTTGCTGATAATAAGAGAAAGATAACAAATGGTGATGCAGTTGCAGTTATTGTTAACAAGAGGAAATTCTTTTATGGCTTTATATTTTCATTTTCTCCTAAGACGGATGGAACATTGGAAGTGACCGCATATGATCAGCTCAGATACTTCAAGAATAAGGATACATATATATCTGTTAATAAGACATCAACCGCACTTTTGAAGAAAATTGCTAAAGATTTTAATTTGAAATGTGGAAAATTGGCAAATACTAAATATCCTGTATCGAGAATAGATGATAACGCAACATTGTTTGATATAGTTCAAAATAGTCTTGATGAAACATTAATTGCCAGAGGAAAGATTTATACTTTATATGACGATTATGGAAATCTAAGATTGAGAGAGCCGTGGAAGGTTAATGTATTAATAAGCGGACAGACAGCAGAATCTTATGATTATAAGGAATCCATAGAGGACCAGGTATATAATCAGATTAAGTTAGCCTATGACAATAGCAAGAAAGGCACACAGGAAGTATTTGTTGTGAAAAACAGCAAGTCAATTAATCAGTGGGGTGTTTTGCAGTATTATGACAAGGTTGATTCCAAAAAAGGTATAAAGCTTAAATTGAAATCATTACTGGATATATACTGTAAATCAGGCAAAACATTGAAATTTAATAACTGCTTTGGTGATGCCAGAGTCAGGGCAGGATGTTTAGTTCCTGTAACAATAAAGATATACGACCAAAAAGTATCGGGATATCTGTTGGTTGATAAAGTTACCCATACATTTAATAACAGTCAGCATTTAATGGACTTAGAGTTATCCGGAGGTGATTTCGATAGCAGTTACTAATTTAACACAGCTAATTAAAAAAATAGCGGAAGATGCAAGGAAGGCAGCAAAGCCATGTAATATTGTAATTGGTACAGTATTAAAGGTAAAACCGCTTAAAATAAAGGTTAATCAAAAGCTCATCTTAACAGGTGAGTTTTTGTATTTAACGGAAACAGTATCAGATAAAAAAATAAGTAAAGACGACAAGGTAGTTATGATTAGGGCAGATGGCGGTCAGAAGTATCTTGTTGTAGATAGGATGGTGTAAATGTTACCTGAAACAGAAGATTTACAGTCAGATGAACTTGTAGAAGAGACAGTATATCCGAATGATACTTATATTTTGGATTTTGAAAACAAAATAATACGAAGAATATCAGATGATGATGAACAGACTTTGCAGCAGGCGATTATGAAAATCCTTTTAACAGAATCAGATGAATATAGCATCTATGATGACTATGGAAGAGAATTTGGTGATTTGTTAGGAGAAAATACTGCGCAGGTTATGGAAACGATTGGAAGCAGAATTGAAGATGCAATACTAAAGGATGACAGATTTAATGCTGTTGAAATTACTGACATAAAGGCAAATAGAGGAAATGTTATTGTGTCAATTACAGTTACTACATCAGATGATGAAGAAATTCAAATGGAAGGAGTTGAGTTGGATGTTTGAAGAAATGACATTTGAAAATCTGCTAACCCAAATGCTTGATAACGTGCAGGGTGATGTGGATAAAAGGAAAGGCTCAATCATTTATGATGCCCTGGCACCTGTTGCAATGGAAAACGCTCAGATGTATGCAGATATGGACATTTTACTACAGGAATGTTTTGCAGACAGTGCATCTTACTATTATTTGATTAAACGTGCAGCAGAACGTGGAATATTTGTCAAAGAAGGTATTCCGGCTGTTATAAAGATTAAATGTATTCCGACAGATTTAAGTATTGATATGGGAACGGAATTTAGCATAGGCGACATGAATTACTCTGTAACAGATAATCTTGGAGATGGCTATTACAGTATGACATGTACAGAATCAGGTGAGAGTGGAAATAACATAAATGACGATGTTATTCCGGTTGAATATGTTGAAGATATGGAAAGCGTTGAAGCTGTTGAAGTGATGGTATACGGAACAGAAGATGAAGACGAGGAAGCACTAAGAGAAAGATACTTTGCTTCATTTAGTGAAGCTGCATTTGGTGGAAATAAGTCAGAATACAGGGAAAAGGCTAAAAGTTTTGGAACTGTTGGAGCATGTAAAGTATATCCGGTATGGAATGGTGGTGGAACTGTTAAGTTAACAATTCTAAACAGTCAGTTTGAAGTCGCATCACAAGAGATTATTGCAAATATTCAAAATGAATTTGACCCTACTAAAGATGGAACAGGTGTTGGAATTGCACCTATTGGTCATATAGTTACTGTTGATTCTCCAATAACTAAAAATGTAAATATTGAAGCAGAAATTGTATACAAAAGCGGTTATTCGTGGGCTGATATTTCCGAAACGGTTAAGCAAAATGTAGAAGAATATTTCAAAACAGTTATAAAAAATGAATGGGAGAATAAGGAATCCGTAACTATAAGAATAGGTCAGATTGAATCCATAATTTTGGATATGGAGGGAGTAGAAAATGTAACTCAAATTAAATTAAATGGAAAATCAGGCAATTGCATAATTGAAACCTCATACATTCCAAAGGTGGGTGATATTATTGGATAGAAAAATGATTGAATATCTCCCTGAATGGCTGCGGGAATTTCAGGAAATAAAAGAGATAACAAAACAACAGCAAATACAGGCACAGCAGTTATGGACTGTTTTAGAAGATGTCATATGGAAAAATAACTTTATAGAATCTTTAGACGAAAACGGATGCTCAAGATGGGAGAGAATGTTGGGTATTCAAAATAAAGATACATATACAGTTGAAGAACGCAGATTGAAGATTCTCGGAATGCTTGCAGAACAAAGACCTTTTACAATGAGAATGTTAGAAAGAACATTAGCTGTGTTATGTGGCGAAAATACCGATGAAAACAATCCTAATTATAAAGTTGATTTAGATGCAGGTAATTATAAATTAACTGTAAGGATTGCCATGTCATCAGAAAATGTATTTAGCGATGTAATAAAGCTTTTAGACAGAATTGTTCCATGTAATTTAGTGGTTGATGTTGAACTTCTATATAACCAGCATAAAGAACTGGCTCAATATACGCATGAACAATTATCAGAATATACACATGAGGAATTAAAAAAGAATTATGCACTTAACAGGAGGTAAAATATGGCTAATGAAACAACAGAAACTATCGGTTTAGAGTTACCGTCAATAACAGATTTTTACGATGTTGGTGTCGTAAATAAAAACAATAAATCAATAGATAAGTTTTTTACGGATTTAAAGAAAGCTGTGGATGCTCATGCTAATTCAAGTCATGTAACTGGAGTAAAAGGAGCAAATGAAACAGCATACAGAAATGGAAACGTAAATATTACGGCAGAAAATATAGGACTGGGAAATGTAGATAATACATCTGATTCTGAAAAGAAAGTTCTTAGTGCGGGAAAATTGACAAGCACACGTTTAATAGATGGCATTGGTTTCGATGGTTCAAAAGATGTTTATCGTTATGGAATTTGTTCTACTTCAGGAGCAACTGCGGCAAAGACAGTTAAATTATTGAATGATACTTTTATTGTACTTAATCAAGGCATCACAGTTACTGTTAGATTTTCAAATACAAACACGGCTGAAAAAGTAACTTTAAATGTAAATGGAACAGGAGCTATCCCTGTATATTTTGGAAATGCACAAGCAGGGCCTTATACTTTGGTCGCAGGTGAAGAGTATAAATTAACTTATAATTCAGGAAAATATACAGTGGAAGGTGTTACTAGAACAGCAAGTGCTACAACACCGGGATTAATGAGCTCTATAGATAAAGCTAAATTAGATGAAATAAAAATAACAGGAACTGAAGGTGATTTATTTGGAAAGTTATTTTATTCATGTTCTGCAGTAGTCACATCAAGTCCTGCTACAATAGCAGCTCCGGAAGGCTATATTCCAATTGCAGCTACTAACGCGGACTGGAATGCATATCCTGAAATTACATTCGATATTGTTAAACAGGGTGGCTACAATTTATTGCTTACAAGAAGCCTGAAAACGGGAGCGTCAGATTCGGGACAGTACATCACCGGTGATGGTGGAGGAAGAAGAGCTAACATTCTTTTTGTTAACAGAAAGTTTATATCCGGATATGATGCATAGAAAGGAGGCAGACATGGACAATAACATACATGAGGTAGGATTTGGAAACTCAACCCTGACGCAGATTGAACAGCTGTATCAATATGACAAGGGGCAGATTCTTAAGATAACAGACAAAGTAGAAGATGGAACAGAGGTACAGTTTTCAAACAATAATAGCGAAATAACAATAAATAAAGCAATAAACGATAGTCAGGTAGAAATACCTGATATTTTATTGCAGGAAAATAAGAAAATCCTGGCATATTTGAAAATAATTAACTCAGATAGTGAAACAACAATCAAGACTGTTATTATTCCTGTTAAGGCACGTACAAAGCCGGCAGATTACATTGAACCTGAACAGGAAAAGCCGTTTAGAAAATATGTTGAAGAAAAGCTTGAAAACGCAGAAAAACTTGTAGCCGAAGCAAATGACAAAGTAAAGGTAAACGAAGAATGCTTAAAGCAGATAGACATAAAAACAGAACAATCTGTTAATCAGATAGCAGAGGTGACAAACGCGAAAATGGGTGATTTGGCAAATACAACAAATCAACAGCTAGAGAACATAAATACCACAGCAGTATCACAGATTGATGCTATAAATACAGTAGCAAATCAGAATATAAAATCAGGTACAGAAGCAGTTACTACAGCAGCGCAGGCACAGATAGGTGGAATTAACACAGTTGCAGATGCACAGAAAAAAGGAATTACTGAAACGGCACAAGGAAAGATTAAAGACATTAACAACACAGCAGTGTCACAGATAGAAGCAATTAATAATACAGCGACAAGCCAGATTAAGAGCATCAATAATGTGGCGCAGGAAAACATCAATGTGATAAATGGAGTTTCGGATGGAAACACAAAAGAAATAGCAACAGCATTGGATATGATTGTTGATACTTTTGAGAAAAAAATCGCAATTGAAAAACCTTATTATGCATACTTAATGGACTTTAAAATTGGAGATTTCAATGACGATGAAATCACAAAGGTTAGAAAATATGCTTTTTATGAAAAAAAATCGTTAACAAGTATAAACTTACCAATATGTACAAGTATAGATTCTTATGCTTTTCGCCGCTGCACATCGTTGACGAGTATAAACTTGCCAGTATGTACAAGTATAGATTCTTATGCTTTTAGCAGTTGCACAGCATTAAACAGTATAAACTTACCAGCGTGTACAAGTATAGGTTATGTTGCTTTTAACAGTTGCACAGCATTAAACAGTATAAACTTACCAGCGTGTACAAGTATAGATTCTTATGCTTTTAACAGCTGCACATCGTTAACAAGTATAAAATTAGCAAACGCCTCAAAAATATGTACATTATCAAATAGCGATGCGTTTAAAAGTACCCCAATAGCTAACGAAGCAGGATATATTTATGTTCCTGACGAACTTGTAGAACAATACAAAAAAGCAACTAATTGGTCTGTATATGCAAGTCAGATTAAGCCATTAAGTGCGTATACAGAATAGAAAGAGGTAAAGACATGGTAATTAAAGAAGTAATAATCATAAATGAAACGAAATTTAACCATACTTATTCAGATTTAGAATTTTATATTGAATGTGATGGAGTACAGTATTCGGATGCTATAGATCCAATAGATATTGAAAGAGAATACATTGAAACAGATAAAAAAATAGAAACCGAAAATCATTTAGAAGAATTGGACTAATCACATGAAGCAAATAAGAGCAGGACCGAAAGGTCTTTTTTTATTATCAAAAAACATAGAGAAGGAGCAAATACATGAAACACATTAAACCAATCATTACAGCAATAGGAAGCACATTGTCTTCCTTGTTAGGAGTGTTATACATTCCTACATTACTAATGGTACTTTGCAACATTATTGATTATGCAACAGGCCTGATGGCTGCAAAGTACAGAGCAGACGGAACAATAAGCTCATATAAGAGTTTTAGAGGAATAGCAAAGAAAGTATCAATGTGGCTGTTGGTAGTAGTCGGTGCAATAATTGACCAGCTTATTCTATATGCATCTCAGACGGCAGGAATCACATTACCATTTACATTCCTGATAAGCTGCATAGTCGCAATTTGGATAACATGCAATGAGCTAATAAGTATTTTAGAAAACATAGTAGATATAGGAGTCACAATACCAACATTCTTACTGCCTTTAGTGAAAAATATTAAAAGTCAGACAGAAGAAAAAATACATTTTGACAATGAAAATGATGAAGAAAGTGAGGAATAGATATGAAGATGTACAAGAGAATGGCTAAATCAATCAGCTATTCACCGACCAAAAGAAACAGAAAAGATGTAAAATACATAGTTATTCATTACACTGGAAATAGCAACGATACGGCAAAAAACAATGCTGACTACTATGCCACCGGAAACACAAGACTTGCCGGAGCACATTTCTTTGTTGATAAGCAGGGGAATATAGCTAGGAGCATCACTCTGAACCGAACGGCATGGGCAGTTGGAGGTGGAAAATACAATGATTGTAAAACTATAGGTGGTGGCGGTTATTACAGCAAATGTACTAACTTTAATTCGGTATCAATTGAGTTATGCAGCAGTACGGACAAAGAAGCTTATTCAAAAGAGCAGGCAGCAGCAGTTAAGCGATTAATCAAATACATTCGCAAATACTGTCCTAATGCACATACAGTTATACGTCATTTTGACGTTAACGGAAAACATTGCCCGGCTCCGATGATGAACGAAAAAGTATGGAAGAAATTTAAAAAGGCAATTGGCGAATAAGTGAACAGGGACTGACTAATGGGGAGTACTTCGGTGCTCCCTTTATTCATTTTGTTGTATATTGTCGGAATTTGAGATATTATATAAATATTAATGAAAAGAGCAATCTTTTAGAAGGAGCATCAAACAACTTTGTTGTGGGTGCTCCCGAATTTTTTTATAAGCCTTTTAAAATCTAAGATTATTTCCCTAAATTTCTATAAAAAATCACCACTTTCTTCTATATAAAAACCGTCATACGTTATTGCAATATCCTCCACCATACTGAGATATTATTACCTGTGCAATTTTGGGGTTCCTAAATTTTATATTTACCGGGTACTGAAGTCTTTTTTCATAACTATACATTAGCAATTACCTCCTTCCCATGGTAAAGGGGAATCGTTCCAATTCCAATAATCCTTAACATCAACGTCGTAGGCTGTAATGGGACCAAATTCCCTTGTATATTCATCTACGGCATCCATTCTTATTTTTTTAACTTTCTTATAATATTCAATCGCTTCAGAGCAACTGGGATGAGTATCTAAAAATAATTTTACGTCATCCATTGCAAAACTTGCCTGATTAATTATTTTCATAAGTTTTAAACGATTTGCATTATTCTTCATTTCTACCCCTCCATGGTTTATTTAAATCTTTAAATATGGTTCCGCATTCAAATGCATCACACATATCGAAAAGTTCACCCCATTTTTGCCATGGAACAAATGCCATAGCCGGATTCATTTTATCAACATGATCAGTTCCTATGTCACAACCATCTTTATGACAAGGGCATGAATTCATTTCTTTATCATGTTTATCATCTTTTTTATTAGGACCGGCATTCCTGCATGAAGAACAAGGCTGATTCATATTTCCACTCATTTGATTGCGACCACGGTACATATTGTTCATTCGTGCCTGATTGCTACATCTGCAGGGAGACATCTGGTTAGAATGCATATTACAATTTGTGCAGCTCATTTATACACCATCTTTCTAATGTTTACATTAGTATTTTATGCAAATAAAAATAAAAAGTTCTGAACATAGATATAGTTTTTTGTCATAAATTCGTTTATACTAGAATTAGTTTGACTTTTTAGGAGGAAATTATGAGAAATTGTTTAGTTGCCCAGTCGGGCGGACCAACAGTAGCAATAAATGCAAGTCTTGCAGGAGTTATACAGGGAGCTATTGATAGTAAAAAATTTAATAAAGTATATGGTTCGATTAATGGAGTTCAGGGGCTTTTAAATTCAAGACTTATGGATTTGACACATAAAGTTGAGACAACGCCTATGTTTATAGAATTATTAAAAAAATCACCTTCAATGTATTTAGGGTCATGTCGTTATCAGTTGCCTGATTATAAAGAGGATGATACACCATATGCGTACATCTTTAAAAAATTTGCCGAATATGAAATAGATGCATTTTTCTATATTGGTGGAAATGATTCTATGGATACAGTTGATAAATTAAGCAAATATGCATTAGCAATAGGAAGTGATATTAAGATAATTGGAATTCCTAAGACAATCGATAATGACTTATGCGTAACAGACCATACTCCGGGATATGGTTCAGCAGCTAAATATATTGCATCAACATTACTTGAAATAGGTCATGATACAAGCATATATCCAATTAATAGTGTTACTATTGTGGAAATTATGGGAAGAGATGCAGGGTGGCTTACAGGAGCAGCTGCATTGGCAAGAAACACATATAATGATGCACCGCATCTTATTTATTTGCCGGAAGTAGCTTTTAATAAAGATGAATTTATTGAAGATGTAAAGGCTGCTATGGATAAATATAATAACGTTGTAGTTGCTGTTTCAGAAGGAATAAAAGATGCAGATGGAAATTATATAAGTGCGACAAATGCTGTTGAAGATACATTTGGACACAGTCAGTTAAGTGGAACAGGGAAATGTCTTGAATATATTATAAAAGAAAATATTCAGGTTAAAGTTCGTTCAGTTGAAATAAATATTTTACAAAGAAGTGCAGCTCATATGTCATCAATTACAGATATAGGTGAAGCATTTAGATTAGGAAGACATGCAGTTAAATGTGCAATTGAAGGAAAGACAGGAATAATGGTTACGTCTATTAGAAAAAATAATGAGCCTTATTCAATAGATATGGGTGAGACACCTGTTGAAAATGTAGCAGGACTTGTAAAACATGTACCAAGAGAATGGATAAATGAACGTGGAAATAATGTTACACAGGAATTTATTGATTATGCATATCCTTTAATTTTAGGGGAGCCGGTTGTTAAATATCAGAGAGGCATACCTGATTACCTTGACATATCACATTTATTCCCTAATAAATTTGACAATTAAAGTTAAAAAAATATAATAAAAAAATTTTATAAAATGAGAAAATGGGTAAGTTTAAAATAAAAAAACTTATTCATTTTTTTGATAAAAATTCAAAATATAACGTGTATAAAATGTTTGATAAAATAAGGCAAAATAATTAAAAAGAAGGAAAAAGTAAAAACGTTTTTAGAAAAACTAAAAAAAGAGTACTTTTAATTTAAAGTGAATACTTTTTATGACAAATTTTATGTGGTATATTTAAATTGGTATAATGGCTGTTTATGAATTGATGAAATTTACAGATAGCATACAATATAAAATTAGGAAAAGGAGAAAATAAAGAATGAAAGGGTTTAAAGAAAAATTATTAACTGGAACATTAGCATTTACAATGGTATTAACTAGTGCAGCAGTTCAGTTTAATACAACAGAGGTTAAAGCAGACACTGCAGGAAGTGATTACAAACTCGTATGGAGTGATGAATTTAATGGGACAGCTCTTAATACAGACAACTGGACATATGATTTAGGAAATGGAGGATCAAATGCAGGTTGGGGAAATAATGAAAAAGAGTATTACACAAACAGAACAGATAATGTCTATGTATCTGATGGAACATTAAAGATTACAGCATTAGAACAGAAATTTAATAGATATAATTATACATCAGGAAGAATCAAGACAGCAGGAAAACAGACTTTTAAATATGGACGTATGGAAGCAAGAATAAAACTTCCATCATTAAAAGGTGTGTGGCCGGCATTCTGGATGCTTGGAGTTGATCAGAAAGGATGGCCATGGTGTGGGGAAATTGATATTTTAGAAGCATGGAATACAGATAATTTCGCACAGGGAGCTTTTCATTGGAATACAGGTGGAGAAAGTAATGCATATAGTCCAAATTATATTGCAAGACAGCTTAATGCAAGGTATACAGCATATAATTGGTACGATAAAACACAGTGGCATATTTATGCAGTTGAATGGAATGATAAGAAAATAAATTATTTTGTAGATGATACATTATATTTTTCAGTTGATGTTACAAGTGCAGATAAAAAGGATGAAGCATCTAAGTATTATTATTTCCTTTTAAATGTGGCAGTAGGTGGAAATCTTCCGGGAACAACTCCTACATATAACACTTTACCTGCGACAATGGAGGTGGATTATGTAAGAGCTTATCAGAAAACAAGCGATCAGGGTGGAAATACAGCTACATGGACTGAACAAGGCGAGGTGCCTATACATACAGTTACATTTAAAGATGAAAATAAAGTAATGAGTACATTTACATGTTATGATGGTGAAACTCTTGAAATCCCAAGTGTATATGCCGGAGAAAATGGTTTTGAAGGCTGGTATACAAGTGATAATCAGAAAGCAATTAACACTATGAGAGTTAGAGGCAGTATTGAGTTGACTGCAAAATGGTCAGTACCACATAAGGTTGAACAGGATATTACAGATAATAATAGAGATAATAATAGAGATAATAATAGAGATAATAATATAACTACTATGCCTTCAGTAAAAAAAGCTGTTATAAAGTCAGCCGTAAAGAAGAAAGGCAAAGCTGTCATCAAAATTAAAAAGATAGCTAAAGTTTCGGGTTATCAGTTGAATGTGGCACGGAATGTTAAATTTAAAAAAGTGAAAACTATAAACACAAAGAAAACAACTGTAATTGTCAAAAAAATAAAGTCAAATAAGAAATATTATGTTAGAGTCAGAGCTTATAAAGTAGTGAATGGTACTAAAGTATATGGAAAATGGAGTAAAGTAAGAAAAGTAAAATAATCTTTTGATATGTTCTATAATAAAAAATATGCTAAGAGCAAAATAAAAACATAGAAGTACAATTTAAAAGTAGGAGAACATTATGAGAAAATTAATGAACAAAGTAATAGGTACAACTCTAGCAATAGCGATGGTTGTTACATGCATGCCGGTGGCAAATGTAAAAAATGTTCATGCAGCAGAAAAAAAGAATACAGCATATAAGCTTGTATGGAGTGATGAATTTAATGGAACATCACTTAATATGAATAACTGGAATTATAATATTGGAAATAGTGGAACAGACGGAAAAAATCCAGGCTGGGGAAACAATGAATTAGAATATTATACAGATAGTGAAAAGAATGTAAGTGTTTCAGACGGAACATTGAAAATAACAGCAATTGAAGAAAAAACAGTTGATCCAAAAAATTCTAAAGTTACATATTCTTATACATCAGGTAGAATAACAACAGCTGGAAAACAGGATTTTCAGTATGGCAGAATGGAAGCAAGAATAAAACTTCCATCATTAAAAGGTGTATGGCCGGCATTTTGGATGCTTGGAGTTAATCAGAAAGGATGGCCATGGTGTGGAGAAATTGATATTTTGGAAGCGTGGAATACAATTAGCTTTGCACAGGGAGCCTTTCATTGGAATGCAGGAGTTGGAGATGACAGTCCATATGATAACAAATATGTTTCCGGTCAGTTGAATGCTTCATATTCAAGATATAACTGGTATGACAAAACGCAGTGGCACATTTATGCAGTTGAATGGGACAATGAATATATACATTATTTTGTAGATGATGTTGAATTTTATAAAGTAAATATTTCAACAGCAGATAAAAAAGACGAAGGAATGAAATCATATTACTTCTTATTGAATATGGCAGTTGGAGGAAATCTTCCGGGAGTAGCACCTGATGCAGGAACACTTCCGGCAACAATGGAAGTAGATTATGTCAGAGCATATCAGAGAACAAGTGATAATGGAACCAATTCGGCAAAATGGACAGAACAGAATCAGGTTCCTACATATCAGATAACCATGAAAGATGGAAAGAAGACTGTGTCAAATGTTAATGCATATGACGGAGAAACACTTGATTTGCCTGTTTTAACAAAAAAAAGATATACATTTAACGGCTGGTACACAAGTGACGGAAAAGAAATAACAGAAAAGTACAGAGTAAGGCAGAATACAACTATAGTAGCTAAATGGACAAAGGTAACTGTAAAACAGCCTAAATTAACAAAATTAGTTAATAAAAAGAAAGGCACTATTTATGCTAAATATAGTATAAAAGGAAAAAAAGCAGATAGTCCAAAGGGTTACCAGATAAAATATGGAACAAACAAAAAGTTGAAAAAAGGAAAAGTTACTTCAACAACTTCAAAAAATATTACTATTCCATTTTTGAAATCAGGTAAGACATATTATGTTAAGGTAAGAGGCTATAAATTGGATTCAAAAAACAAAAAAGTATTTGGAAAATGGAGTAAAATAAAATCAATTACCGTAAAATAAGAAAAAACACAGGGTAAAATTAGTAAAACTAATGGTTTTAAATAAGAAATATGTTTGCAATACTCTGAAAATGGGGTATAATAAACACGGTTAGAAAAAATCTCTATAAATATAAAACATACGGAGGTACAATATGTTAGTTTCAGCAAAAGAAATGTTAGAAAAAGCAAAAGCAGGTCATTATGCTGTAGGACAGTTCAACATCAACAATCTTGAATGGACAAAGTCAATTCTTTTAACAGCAGAAGAATTAAAGAGCCCTGTTATTTTAGGTGTATCTGAAGGTGCAGGAAAGTACATGACAGGATTTAAGACAGTAGCTGCTATGGTTAAGGCTATGGATGAAGAATTAGGAATTACAGTTCCTGTAGCTCTTCACTTAGATCACGGAACATACGAAGGATGTTATAAATGTATTAAGGCAGGATTTACATCTATTATGTTCGATGGTTCACATTATCCAATTGAAGAGAACATTGCTAAGACAAAAGAATTAGTAGCAGTAGCTCATAATATGGATATGTCAATTGAAGCAGAAGTTGGTTCAATTGGCGGTGAAGAAGATGGAGTTATCGGAAGAGGCGAATGTGCTGACCCTGATGAATGTAAGGCAGTAGCTGATCTTGGTGTAGATATGCTTGCAGCAGGTATCGGTAACATTCATGGAAAATATCCTGAAAACTGGGAAGGACTTAGTTTTGAAACTCTTGATGCAATTCAGCAGAAGACAGGAATTATGCCATTAGTTCTTCATGGTGGTACAGGTATCCCAGCAGATATGATTAAGAAAGCAATTGATCTTGGTGTATCTAAGATTAACGTTAATACAGAATGTCAGTTATCATTTGCTGATGCAACAAGAAAGTATATCGAAGCAGGAAAGGACTTAGAAGGAAAAGGATTTGATCCTCGTAAGTTACTTGCTCCAGGTGCAGAAGCTATTAGAGCAACAGTAAAAGAAAAAATGGAATTATTCGGTTCAGTTGGAAAGGCTTTTGAATAGGCATATAACATACCGGGCATCCTGAAATATATTTTTAGGAAGCACATAATATTAGTAACAATGGGCTCCTGCTTGAAGCGGGAGCCTTTAATAGTATTTAGGATTTAAAAGAGTATTTTATTGTATGAATAGAAAAGAATTTGTAGATAATAAAATAGAAAATAATATCAAAATAAGAGATAATAAAATAGATGATGAATTAAGGATAGGATTTGATTCTGAAAAGAAAGAAAATACTGAAAAGAAAGAAAATACTGAAAAGAAAGAAAATACTGAAAATAAGAAAAACAAAATATCAGGAATTGCATATAACATAGTGAGGGTAATAGCATTTACCGTTGCCGGTATAGCATTTGGATATGCATCATATGAATTGATGGATTCATATTTGGATTATACAGCAGCTCAGGAAAAATATAGTGCAGTTGATGAAATGTTTAATCAGATACAGAGTACAGAACAGACGGCAGATACGTCAGATACAGCTCAGACAGCTAGTAGTGCAGAATACCAGGGAACAATAACCAAATGGGTATGGGACTATGATGCAATGTTAAAATATAATGATGAGTCAAAAGGATATATTAAACTTGATGGCACAAGAATTCAGTACCCTATAGTTCAGCATAGTGATAACGATTATTACTTGGTAAAAGGTTCAGATAAAGTGGCAAATGGTGGTGGAGCTATTTTTATGGATTCACGTTGTGGAGGACTTGATGCCAGAATGAGTGTTGTGTATGGACACAACATGATGGATGGTTCAATGTTTCACGACTTAATGAAATTTTCAAAAGAAGATTTTTGCAAGAAAAATCAGACATTTGATGTTTATGTGGGACATCGTCATTATATTTATCACGTATTTTCGTCATTTAGAACTAAGGCAGATAATGAAGATATATATAAGTTTGGCTTTAAAGATGATGATGAGTTTGCTAAATGGATTAAGAAGACTTATGACAAGAGTAATTTCAAGTATGACAGTAAAATGCCAGGTGTATCAGACAAGATTTTGATATGTTCTACTTGTGTGGATAACAATGGTAACAGAATGGTTGTATGTATGTACAGAGGGGAAGAAGTAGTGGATTAGTGTAAACTAACTTAATTTTATTAAGTAATACTTAAAAAAATAAGGGATTTTAGGGAATGGTATTGATTTTTATTAAGAAATAGTGTAACTTATATATCGACGAGGGAAACCTCACCGCTAAATGAGATTAAGAACAAGGGCGTTCTTCAAAGAATTATTTGGAGAAAAGCCTTTTTTTATTACAAGGCTAAAGACATATAGAGTGGACAGAGTAAATGCCTTTTTAAATTAGCGGAATGAAAAATAGTTAAGTATAGAAAGGAACAGACACTATGGGAGTTAATGTATCAGAAGTATTTGGACAGAATGTATTCGATGAATCAGTAATGAAGAATCGTTTACCTGAAGCAACTTACAATGAAATTAAGAAAATTATGCACGAAGGTGGAGATATCACAATGGATATCGCAAACATCGTTGCACAGGCTATGAAGGAATGGGCTGTTGAAAAAGGTGCTACACATTATACACATGTATTCCAGCCATATATCATTTCAGTAGGAGCTGAAAAACATGATTCCTTCGCATCATTACCAACAGATGGTAAGATCGATAATACATTTACAGGAAAAGATTTATTAATGGGAGAACCTGATGCATCATCATTCCCATCAGGTGGATTGAGACAGACATGTGGAGCAAGAGGTTATACAGCATGGGATGTTACATCACCTGCTTACATAAAAGATGATACACTTTGCATCCCAACAGCATTTTGCTCATACACAGGTGAATCACTTGATACAAAGACACCTTTACTTAAAGCAATGCATGCAGTAAGTAAATATGGTATAAGACTTTTAAGATTATTAGGAAATACAACATCAAGAAGAGTTCTTTCATATGTTGGTCCTGAACAGGAATATTTCTTAATTCCTGAAGATTTATATGAACAGAGACCTGACCTTAAATTCTCAGGACGTACACTTTTCGGTGCTATGCCTCCAAAAGGACAGGAAATGTCAGATCAGTATTTTGGTGATATTAGAGAAAAAGTTAAGAAATTTATGTCAGACGTTGATGAACAGTTATGGAAATTAGGAATCACAGCAAAGACACAGCATAATGAAGTTGCTCCTTGTCAGCATGAAATTGCACCTATTTTCTCAGTTTCAAATGTAGCATTAGATAATAACTACTTAGTAATGAACGTATTAAAGAAGACAGCTAAGAAGTATGGATTAGTTTGTTTATTACATGAAAAACCATTTGATGGAATTAATGGCTCAGGTAAACACAACAACTGGTCGCTTACAACAGATGACGGAATTAACTTATTCAAACCAGGTAAAGAACCTGAAAATAATAAAGTATTCCAGTTAGTACTTGCATGCCTTATGTCAGCAGTTGACAAACATGCAGTATTGCTTAGAACAGCCGCTTCTAACACAGGTAACGATCACAGATTAGGAGCAAATGAAGCACCACCTGCAATCATTTCTATTTATTTAGGAGATCAGGTTGGAGATGTAGTAGATCAGATTATTAAGACTGGAAAAGCTACTTCAAGCCTTCATTCAGGTGTAATTGATTTTGGTATTAACAAACTTCCTGTATTAGAAAAGGATCCTACAGATAGAAACAGAACATCACCATTTGCATTTACAGGTAACAGATTCGAATTCAGAATGGTTGCTTCATCAAACTCAATTGGTGATACAAATACAGTACTTAGTGCAATGATGGCAGAAGCATTTGCAGATGCAATTGATGCTCTTACAGGTGCTGAAGATTTAGATAAAGCTGTAGAAGAATATACACTAAAACTTATGAGAGAACATGAAAGAATTATCTTCAATGGAAACGGTTATTCAGCAGAATGGCCTGTAGAAGCTGAAAAGAGAGGACTTCCAAACTGCAAGTCTATCGTAGATGCAATTCCTTCATTAGTAGCTGATTCAACAGTTAAGATGTATGAAAGATTCAATATTATGTCTAAGGCAGAACTTGAAGCTCGTAAGGAAATCATGTTTGAACAGTATGCAGGAGTAAGAAATATCGAGGCTTTAACTATGATTGATATGGCAAGCAAGATGTTTATTCCATCAGTTGTATACTATACAAAAGAACTTGCTGATACAGCAATTGCAGTAAAAGAGGCAGGAGCAGATGCTTCAACTCAGATAGAATTATTAAATGCTGTAACAGCTAAGTTAAATGAAGCTAAAGCAGGATTAGAAGACTTAAAGAAGGCAACAGCTAAGGCTCAGAGCATTGATGACAATCAGGAAAAGGCAGAAAGCTACAAGTCAGAAGTAATGGCAGCAATGGCAGAACTTAGAAAACCTGTAGATGAACTTGAAATGATTGTAGACAAAGAAGTATGGCCGGTACCTTCATATGGAGATATTTTATTCTACTAAAATCAAAAACTAAATATGATAAATAGCGAAAGTGCACCGAAAGAATGAAAACTTCCGGTGCACTTTTGATTTGAGTGGCAAGCAGCGCGAGCGTAAATTTCAATAAATATATCAGGGCCTTTCAGCCTTATTTGAAGAAAACAGAAATTAATCCGTTTACAATAATTATTAAAGTTATCAAAGGTAAAATCCATTTACAATAAATACGTATTTTATTTGGAACCTTAAGTCCTGAGCCTAAATTAACCTCAGCAATGTAATTATCCCATCCCCATCCATATTTGCTTGTACAGAATAAAGTGTAAATCAGGGAACCAATTGGAAGAATTAAATTACTAATCATAAAATCTTCTAAATCTAAAACACTAGTTCCATCACCTAAAGGATGAAAACCTGATAGAAGGTTAAATCCTAAAATACAAGGAAGAGATGCTAATATAATAACAATAGTATTTACAATAGCTGTTTTCTTTCTGGACCATCCCCATAAATCCATGCATGAGGACATAATGTTTTCAAATACTGCAATTACAGTTGAAAAAGCGGCAAATGCCATAAATATAAAGAAGCAGCTTCCCCATATTCTTCCGCCGGGCATTTGAATAAATATATTAGGTAAAGTAACAAAAATAAGACTAGGTCCCTGATCTGGGTTAACTCCAAATGCAAAGCATGATGGAAAAATAATAAGTCCTGATACAATTGCTACAAAAGTGTCTAAAGCGACAATGTTTATTGATTCACCTAATAGGCTGCGGTCCTTGCCCAAATAACTTCCAAAAATTGCCATAGAACCCATTCCTATACTAAGTGTAAAGAATGCCTGATTCATAGCAGCAACAATTACATTTACCAATCCGATTTCTTTTATTCTATTAAAATCAGGAACAAGATAAAAATATAATCCTTTATCAGATCCATCAAGGAAAATACTGTTAATGGCTAAAACTACCATAATTATTAAAAGTGCAATCATCATTGTTTTTGATATTTTTTCAACACCATTTTGTAAGCCTAAAGAGCATACAAGGAAACCAAGGATAATAACAATTACAGTCCAGAAAATCATTTCTGATGGAACATTAAGCATATCAGAAAAATGAGCCTGCACATCTGCTGTAGTAGCGTTTGTAAAATCACCTTTTGCCATGTCGAAAAAGTATCGTAACATCCATCCGGCAACAGTAGTGTAAAACATCATTAAAATATAATTTCCAGCCATTCCAACATATCCATGAAGATGCCAATATTGCCCTTTCTTTTCCAATGCCTTAAATGAACGTGAAATGCTTTGCTGACTTGCACGCCCGACAGAAAATTCCATAGTAAGAATAGGTAAGCCTAAAATTACTAAAAACAAAATGTAAAATAGTACGAAACATCCGCCTCCATTATTACCTACAACGTAAGGAAAGCGCCACACATTGCCAATTCCAATGGCGCATCCAGCAGAAATAAGGATGAAGCCAAGTCTCGATTTAAATTTTTCTCTTTCCATTAAATACCTCGATTCTATAGTGGTTCTTGCATCATATTAAAGAAATTAAAAGAATTTGTCAATTTAACGTGTTAGTGCATTAAAATTATATAAAAATATTTAGTAAATTTTGAAGAAAATTATTGTAAAATAGGGGAGTGTAAAGCCTTTCTTAGTTGAAATGAACAAACAATTGTTGTAGAATTAAGTGGCGTGTAAATACTAAAAATGAATAAAAAAGAAAAGTACTAAATTTTGATATTCATAATCTTATATTAATAAGAAATACAGATAGCAAAATTAAATTTTCCATACTTAATTTCAGTATTAAATTTAATAATATATAGAATAGAAAGGAGGAGCATCATGTTAGACGAGTTAGATGAATTAGTGAAAAAAGTAATTGAACTAATTGAAGATAAGAAATATGTACTAGTAAAAAAAGAGTTTGCTGACATGAATGAGGCGGATATAGCTGAAGTATTAGAAGAACTTCAGGAAGAACTGCCAACACAGGAATTTATAAGGGTATTCCGATTGCTCCCCAAAGATATAGCGGCAGATGTATTTGCTCATCTTCCTGTAGAAATTGAGCAGTATATAATTAATTCCCTTACAGATAAAGAAACAACAAACATTATTGAAAACATGTTTGCTGATGATGCTGCCGATTTGATGGAAGAAATGCCGGCGAGTGTTGTAAGAAGAATTTTGGCATTGGCTTCGGATGAAACACGAAATGATATAAATCATTTGTTAAAATATCCGGAAGATTCTGCCGGTAGTATTATGACAGTCGAATTTGCTGACTTGAAGGAAAACATTACTGTAAAGCAGGCGTTAGAAAGAATTAGAAAAATAGGAATTGATAAGGAGACAATCAATACCTGTTACGTACTTGATTTGCAAAGGCATTTGGTAGGATCGGTAACACTTAGAACTTTGCTTCTTGGCAATCCTGATGCTATTGTAAGCGATATAATGGATGAAAATGTGATTACTGTAAGTACGTTAGATGATCAGGAAACTGTAGCCAGACAATTCCAAAAATATGACTTTATGGCAATGCCTGTAGTAGATAGTGAAAACAGACTCGTTGGTATTATTACAGTCGATGATATTTTGGAAATTATTGAAGAAGAGGCAACAGAAGATATGGAAAAGATGGCAGCTATTTTACCATCTGACAAGTCATATTTTAGAACGGGAATATTTGAAACATTTAAATCAAGAATTCCATGGCTTCTTATATTAATGATATCAGCTACAATTACAGGTACAATAATAGACAGTTTTGAAGCAAAACTTGCAGGAATTACAGGATTAGTTGCTTTTATACCTATGTTAATGGATACCGGTGGAAACTCAGGTGGACAGGCATCAGTTACAATTATTCGTGCGATTTCACTTAATGAAGTGGAATTTAAAGACATTTTCAGGGTAATATGGAAAGAAATAAGAGTTGCAGTTTTGTGTGGCTTAACATTAGCGGTAGTTAATTTTATAAGAGTTTTAATTATGAATGCTTTAGGAACAGGAATTACTCACGAAGCTATAATGGTAAATATTACTGTGTGTATTACACTGTGTATTACGGTAATGTGTGCTAAGTTAGTTGGATGTATGCTTCCAATATTAGCAAATCAGTTGGGATTTGATCCGGCAGTAATGGCTAGTCCGTTTATTACAACAATCGTGGATGCTATTTCACTTGTATTATTCTTAAAGATTGCAACATTTATGTTAATGTGATAAAGTTTTGTATTGAAAAACCAAAGAGAGATACAAATACTTGTATCTCTCTCGGGTAAATTTATTCTAATAAAAAAAGGGAGGAGAATCGACTCCTTAGCCGATTCACGAATATGCCTGATGCATATTCAAAATTATGAAAAAATATGAAAAAACGAGTAACAAAATCAGTAACAACTGTTTTTGTTTACAATATATATACTAAAGTTAAATCGTGAAAAAATGATGTTTTCAATGTGAAAGTATATTTAATTTAGTATGAACAAAATATGAACGGAGGAAAAGCAATGGCAGAAAAGAATCCAATAGTAACAATCGAGATGGAGAACGGAGATATAATGAAAGCTGAATTATATCCTGAAGTTGCGCCTAATACAGTAAATAATTTTATCAGCCTTGTAAAAAAAGGCTTCTATGATGGAATAATTTTTCATAGAGTAATTGAAGGATTTATGATTCAGGGTGGAGATCCTGAAGGAACAGGAATGGGTGGCCCGGGATACAGTATTCAGGGTGAATTCAATTATAATGGTTTTGCAAATGACCTTAAGCATACACCGGGAGTGTTATCTATGGCTAGAGCAATGGATCCGGATAGTGCAGGATCACAGTTCTTTATTATGCATGAAGCCGCACCACATTTGGATGGACAGTATGCTGCATTTGGAAAAATCATCGAAGGAATGGATGTTGTTGATGCAATAGCAACAACAAAGACAGGTGCGATGGACAGACCTGTTAATGAACAGAAGATGAAAAAGGTCACAGTTGAGACATTTGGTGTTGAATACGACGAACCTGAAACATACTAATATTAATTTAGTGAATTATAAAAATGTAATGGTTATATACTAAAAATAGAATTGAATTTAGTTAAATATCATTTAATATATCAATTATATATGGAAAGTATTGAATTATAAAAGAGTTAATATTACAATTGGTTTGTCAGAAAGACCTTGGAGAGGGTCTTTAAAAACTACTACTGTATAGATAGAAGGAGAACTTATCATGGCACAGATTACAAAGAATATGATTATCGGCGATATTTTAAAAATTAATATGGGAGTAGTTCCTATTTTATTAAATGAAGGAATGCATTGTATAGGATGTCCTGCATCTCAGGGAGAATCATTAGAAGAAGCTTGCATGGTACATGGCATTGATGCTGATGCGCTTACAGTAAAGTTAAATGAATTTCTTGCAAATGTAGAAAATGAAGAAAATAAATAATATTGTATTAAAAATCTAATGAAGACAGCAATGTTATATATTTCTTATGAAACAATATATTAAAATTAAGATTGTTTTAAATTAACAAATAAAAAGCAATTGCACCAATGTATTAAACGTGGTGCAATTGCTTTTTATAATATATGTAATTGTTTAATTATAATGTAATAAAACCTGTAGCTTTGTCGATAACATAGTAAGCACGATTATCTTCAGGTTTGATATAAAGTTCAACAGATGTAACTGTTTTCTTTCCTGTTTTGGCTGTGTAATCAGCTTTAGCAGCTTCCTTTAATGCTTCAACATCAAATTCTTTTCCATAGAACTGAACTAATACTTTTTCAACTTTTTTAGCGGCAGCTTTTTTAGTTGTAGTCTTTTTAGCAGCTTCCTTCTTAGGTTCAGCTTTAACAGCTTCTTTTTTTACTGGAGTAACTTTAGCAGCTTCCTTCTTAGGTTCAGCTTTAACAGCTTCTTTCTTTACTTCAGTAACTTTAGCAGTTTCCTTCTTAGGTTCAGCTTTAACAGCTTCTTTCTTTACTTCAGTAGCTTTAGCAGCTTCCTTCTTAGGTTCAGCTTTAACAGCTCCTTTTTTTACTGGAGTAACTTTAACAGTTTCCTTTTTTGTGTCCTTAACTTCAGCTTTTGTATCAATTTTTTTTGCAGTTTCTTTTGCAACAGTTTTTGTAGCTTTTGATGTTGCCATAATGAAATCCTCCTTTTTGTAAGGTCGATTAATAAAAGCCCACCAATATTGTAAGTAAATCAACCTATATAAATAAAATTTTCTATAATATTCCGAAGATAATAATAACGCGGGCAAAAAAAAATTGCAATAAATGGAAAACAAATTTGGCAATACACACAAATAATAAGTCGTAATTTAAAAAAATGTATCAAATATACCAATAAAAAAGTGCCTTAAATATAGTAAATAATTGTTAATTACAGTCTGATGTTTCATACAATTATGAATTAATAAACATATAAAATAGAGGAAAACCGGTATAAATAATGTTGATATTGAACCCTAGGACAAATGCCTATTAAGGCTATTCACTTTGAAAAATTGTTTTTCATATTTGCAAAATCAGGTAATTAAATGTATTCAAAGTAACATAATATTTATTGTAAAAAGATATATATGTATGATAGAATAATATAGAAAAATGCAGAAAGGAGCGAAATATGGATTATGTTGTAGTATGGCTGGCTCTGTTTGTTATACTTGCAGTTTCAGAGTTAATAACAATGGGATTAACAAGTATATGGTTTGCTGTAGGAGCACTGGCCGCATGCTTAGTTTCGGCATTGGGGGCAAATTTGATTGTGCAGGCAATAGTTTTTGTTGTTGTGTCAATCTTAATATTATTATTTATTCGCCCATTTGCAGTAAATTATATTAACAAAGATCCTGAAAAAACAAATGTTGAGTCCATGGAAGGAAAGGTTGGAGAAGTGACGGCTGATATAAACAACGTACTTGCAACCGGAACTGTAAAGATTGATGGAATGGACTGGACAGCAAGAACTGATAATGGAGAAATCATAGAAGCCGGAGAATATGTAAAAGTATTAAGGGTTGAGGGTGTCAAAGTTATTGTCGAAAAAACGGAACTAAATAATTGAGCATGAAGTAAGATTGAGGAGGAGTAAAATGCCATTATTAATTGTAGTAGTAGTATTAGCGTTGATTTTAGTATCAACATGCGTAAAGATTGTACCACAGGCACATGCCTATGTTATTGAAAGACTTGGAGGATATAAATGCACATGGTCTGTAGGTCTTCATTTTAAAGTGCCATTTTTAGATATGGTAGCAAGAAAAGTTAACTTGAAGGAACAGGTTGTTGATTTCGCACCTCAGCCGGTTATTACAAAGGATAACGTAACAATGAGAATTGATACAGTTGTATTTTTCCAGATTACAGATCCTAAACTTTTCTGCTATGGTGTAGAAAGTCCTATTATGGCTATTGAAAATTTAACAGCAACAACTCTTAGAAATATTATTGGTGATTTGGAATTAGATGAAACACTTACATCCAGAGAAATTATTAATGCTAAGATGAGACAGTCTTTAGATGAAGCAACAGATCCATGGGGAATTAAAGTTAACAGAGTGGAACTTAAGAACATCATTCCACCAACAGCAATTCAGGATGCGATGGAAAAGCAGATGAAGGCTGAACGTGAACGTAGAGAAGCAATCTTAATTGCAGAAGGTGAAAAGAAGTCAGCTATTCTTAGAGCAGAAGGAAAGAAAGAATCAGCAGTACTTGAAGCAGAGGCAGAAAAACAGGCAGCAATCTTAAAGGCTGACGCTGAAAAACAGAAAAGAATTCTTGAAGCAGAAGGTGAAGCACAGGCAATTCTTAAAGTACAGAATGCAACTGCAGAAGGTATCAAATTAATAAAAGAAGCAGGAGCAGACCAGTCAGTACTTACATTAAAGAGCTTAGAAGCATTTGCTGCGGCAGCAGACGGTCAGGCAACAAAGATTATAATCCCATCTGACATTCAGGGACTCGCAGGCTCAGTAAAAGCAATAACAGAAGTAATAAAAGACTAATAATAAAAAAAGACAGGTTCTTAAGAAAGCTTGCTTTCAGAGAGAACCTGTCCCTTTTTTTGAGGATACTACGAATGCCACAAAAATTACCGCAAAATTGCCACATCAGTATAATTGAATAAGTGAATATGAAACTTTATAATAAACAAAGGCAGACGAATGATTAGAGGGGAAAAATGGATAAGATAATAAAAAAGACAATCATAGGAGTTATGTTATGCGTTGCCTGCATAACAATATGTGCATGCAATGGAAAAGAAAAAATAAAAGAGACAACTGCTGTAAATGATAATACATATATAGAAGAAACAACAAATCAAGAAGTAAGTACAAATAATGAAGAAAGTACACAGGACGCTTTAGATGAAGCGATTAAGCAGTTAGAAGAATTAAATGATATTTTAAAGGATTAAAAGGAAGGGTAAAATGAAAAGAATAGCACAGACATTTTTTATAACAATGACAATAATTATGATTTATAGCATGAGTGCATTTGCGGCAGTAGATTATAATGTTATGACAAATGAAGAATTAGATGTAATTATAGAAGACAATAATTCTATTATTGATACTAAAAGTGTAAAACTTACAGAAATAAACAATAAATGCATAGAATTAATAAAAAAGAATACAAAACCAACAGAAGAATTTAAAATAAAAATAAATGAATATACTGAAAATTTGAAAATATATACTGAAAGAATACGTGCACAGAAGGAAGTGTGCCAGAAGAAAAGCTTAAAGATGGAAAATGCAAAATTAAATAATAAGAAGAAAAGTTATATAAAAAAACAACAGATAAAATATATAAAGAGTCAGAACAAGCTTTCATCTATTTTGAGAAAAGCTACAAAAGAATCAAATGAAATGAAAAAATATATTAGAAGCAGTCAAAAAGTAACAGAAAGCAAGGTTATTACTACAACAGACAGAAGATTAAATTGCGATAACCGAAAAATACAGATAGCATCGTTAGAATTAGAATCTGTAGTTTCAGAAAATTAAAGATAACCGTAAATAGGAGGAAACAAAATGAACAAAGTTCATTTTTTATAAATGTTTCCGACGAATAGCCGCTGACCGAATGGAGGGGGCAATACATATTACAGGAGAGAGCATATAAATAAAGCTTATACAGAAGATAAATGTAAAAAATCTTCAATATATTTTATAATTCCTAGTATGAAAAATTAAACAGGGATGTCGCTTGGATAGATATTAAAGCGGCATCCTTATTTTATCTAATAAAAATAATAAAGGTTGCAATTTTTTGTATGTAAAAGTCGGAAATGTTATGAGCATTTCCGACTTTTTTAAAAAAAATGTTTCACTACATTGCTATAAAGAAAACAAATTTGATATAATTATTAAACAGATAAAAACAACAAACTATAACGAATTAAAAGGAAGAAACAGATGCAAAGGCAGCAAACATGGCAAAAGCAATACATATGAGGAGAAGCAAATGAGAATAGCTATTGTTGATGACAATGAAGAAGACAGAAAATATTTAACAAAAGAAATAACTGAAATTTTCAGCGAGAAAACAAAAGAAAATCCTCAAATTACACAACTTTCAAGTGGTGAGGAATTTGTAAAAGTATTAAGTGTGTCAGAACCGGGAGAATTTTTTGACATAGTTTTTTTGGATATATATATGAAAGAACTGACAGGAATTGATACTGCCAAAAAACTTAGGCAGATTGATAAAGTTGCAAAAATAATCTTTATAACGACAAGTAATGAATTTGCCAGTGAAAGTTATGAAGTTCAGGCACATGATTACCTTATAAAACCTTTTAATAAAGCGCGAATGCTTAAAACAATGGAAAGAATTTTTGAGGATGAAAAGAATAATAAAAAAATATTAGATTTACCGGATGGACAGATTATACCAATTGATTCTTTATTATATACAACTTTTTCAGGGCATTATGTAACAATTTATCTGATTGATGGAAACAAAATCCAATTAAGATGCACACAGAAAAATTTTGAAGCATGTATACAAGAACATAAGGAACTTGTTCAATGCTTTAAAGGAATAGTAGTTAATATTACAAAAGTAGACGGGCTTGAGGAAGACAGATTTAAACTGATAAATAAAGAATATGTTCCAATTAGTAGGAGAAAATATGCAGAAGTAAAGAAATCTTACACAGATTATCTGATAGAAAGATTAAGACAAGGGGAGGATATATAAATGTCTAATTTAAGAATATTTGAGATAATATTATATTCGTGTCTTAATTTAATTCCATACTTAGGACTTGCAATTTATCCCTTTATTGATAAACTACGTTTTTCAAAGAAAACAATAATGTTTTTTGCAATTATTCTTACAATATTTCAAAGTGCGATGGGAATATATGCAACAACCTGTTCGCAAAGTCAGAAAGGACTTATTTCCTTAATAAGTACAGTAAGTTATGCAGCGTTCTATTTTATTGCGATAAAAGATTATTTTGGAAAACTTGTATTTGTGCTTCTTATAGTATCAAATTTTGCTAATTTTATTGTAATGGCAGGAAAATGCATGGAAGGTCACATATTCCCACAAATGGCCATACAGAATAACCGTTGGACATTTTCATTATGCACAATAATTATGCAGATAATATTTGTACCAATTATATTTATGTATTTTAAAAAATATATAAAAGGTCTTGCAGACATTAAAATTAATGGAAAAATGTGGAGATACCTATGGATGATACCTGCCACATTTTATTTATTCTGGTATCACGGTCTGTATTTTAATACTAAATCTTCATTGGAACTTGCTTTAAATTATGTCAGTCTAATATTTACATTTTTAGTAAATGTAGGTGCGCTTCTGGTATATGGAGTATTAATCAGTGCAATGTTTGAATTTGAACATAATTTAAAACTACGTGATGAAAACAAACAACTTGCACTTCAGAATTTAAGATATGATGAAATGAAAAAACAGATGGATGCAACAAGAAGGGCAAGACATGACTTGAGACATCACATAAGTGTTGTACATGCAATGGCACAGAATAATGAATGCAAAAAAATAGAAGAGTATCTGGGAAAATATCTTAAGCATTCATATTTGAAAAATCCAATTGTATATTGTGGAAATTTTGCATTAAATACGGTGCTTGTATATTATGTGCAGGAGGCGGAAAATGCAGATATAAAGATAAATATAGATATTGCATTGCCAAATGAAATAAGTATTAAAGATGCTGATTTAACAGTATTGTTTGGCAATTTGATAGAAAATGCAATAGATGCATGTGAAAATGTTCAAAAGGATAAACGAAGTATAGAGTTAAAAATACATAGACCAAATGCTGGTTCAATAGTTTTTTCAATAGATAATACTTTTGATGGAAATATAAAAATGAGCGGAAATAAATTTTTATCCACAAAGCAAAATGGAAGTGGAATAGGAATTGAATCAGCAAAATATGTTGTAGAAAAGTACAATGGAGACATGAAAATAGAAATAAATGACAACAAATTCTGCGTAAGTGGAGTTTTATTACAATAAAAAGGAGACGTATTTTATGTAACCACTTGATGCCTAAAATTAACCGCTTGATGCCTAAACATAGAAAAGGGTTATCTTTTTATTTTATAATTTATATGTAAATTAGTTTCAGAATAATTTATTTAATTGACTGCACTAAAGATAGTACAGAAATAAACTATTCTAGTCTAGGGGATTTAATTGACTATAGGAGGGCATAGGATGAGAAAAAAATGGACACGATTTTTAAGTATGTCATTATCGCTGGCAATGATTTTAAGTAATAATATAATGCCGGCTACGACATATGCAGACACAAATGATAATGAAAGCGAAACAGTGATTTATGCAGATGATATGGCGTACGACAAGACTACTGGACATTTTTATAAGTTAAGTAGTGTTGGAACATACGAGCAGGTGAATACAGAAGCTAAGGAAAGCGGCGGCTACCTTGCCTGTATTTCATCAGCAGAAGAAAATGAGATAGTTACAAAAGTAGCATCAGTTGAAAGGGCTAGTGCATCATCTTATATTGGACTTATAAGAAATGCAGAGAACCTTCAGGAATGGTTGTGGGCAGATGGAAGTGAAGTAAGCTACACAAATTGGAATCAGGGTGAACCTAATAGCATAAATGAAACAGTAGCGGAAATTTACGATAGCAAAAGAAATACAGGTGCAGGGAAATGGAATGATTGTACTATCACTCTTAATAGCACAGGCGTAATAGAATATAATTCATGTATTCATCCTGAATCACAGTATGTTGTAAAGAATAAGACTTTAGTTGACTGCGAACAGGGAGGGTATACCGGAGATGTTTACTGTGGATTTTGTAATGAAAAAATAAGTGACGGCGAAGAGATTGAAGCTAGAGGACATTCTGAAGCAGTATTAGATGAAAGCACAGTTAAAGAAGCTACATGTACTGAAACCGGTTATTCGGGTGATAAGATTTGTCCTGTTTGCGACAAGGTATTAGAGCAGGGCAAAGTGCTTAAGGCAAATGGACACAAAGAGGCTGAACAGGTTAGAAATGCCAAAAAAAGCAGTTGCTATCAGAAAGGCTATACAGGAGATAAATACTGTGAAGTATGTGATGAAACTTTGCAGGAAGGAAAGGCAATTCCTAAGCTTGAGCATGAATACGAAAATGATGTATGTAAAAACTGCGGAAGAGTAAATAACGCTCAGGTAGACGTAACATATAGCTTAACGAAAACAATAGATTGTCCGTATACAGTATTTCAATTTACGGCACCTGAAAGTGGGGGATACACATTTACAGGAGATTCAGAATGGGATAGCTATGGATATCTTTACAGGGCAGATAAATTTAATGATTCCGTAATAAGTGCAGGAATGGAAATGTATTATGCCAGATTAAAGGATAATAATGCATCAAGACCACAATTAAAAAACTATTGGATAGGTAATGATGGTGGTAATAACCTGGCACCGAAGATAAATGTAGAACTAACAAAGGGAGAGACATATTACTTTGTTTTTGGACCTTATTCAACAGAATATGGAGATTTTAAGCTGACAATAACGTGTGTGCATACAAAAACGCATGTTGAAGGAAGAACGCTTGAAAACTGTGAGCAGGGAGGCTATACCGGAGATGTTGTATGCGATACATGTGGAAAAGTAATAGAAAATGGCACTACAGTTGAACCTTCAGAGCATACGCCGGGTGATTTAGAGAATGCCAGAGTGAACAGTTGTTATTTAGATGGCTATACAGGAGATAAACACTGTACGGTATGTAATATGCAACTTCAGCAAGGAGAAGTAATTCCTAAATTCGAACACGAATATGAAAATGATGTATGTAAAAACTGTGGAAGAATAAGAAATGTACAGAAGAATAAAGTATATGATACTCAAATAACTAAAGACTTACCAATTCAGGTAATAGAATATACTGCAGATAAGGATGAATATGTTAGTTTTTATTGTAGTAATAAAACAGGTTGGGACAGTTATGGATTCTTATTTGATTCAGAGAATTATAGTGATGAAATGATAAGAAATGAGCTTGATAAATTCTTTGATGAAGACGAATACAAAATACGATTTAATAATGCTCTTGACTCTGATGATGATGGTGGAAACAATGGAGCTCCACAGGTTGAATACGAGCTTACTAAGGGTGAAAAATATTATTTTGTAGTTGTACCTTATGGCTATAATGATGAGTATGAATATGGCGAATTTACCATAACTGTTGGTTGTGCACATTATAATATTCATGTAGAAAATAAAACAATTAATAGTTGTGAAGAAGGAGGTTATACCGGAGATATTATCTGTGATGATTGTGGAGAAACAGTAGAAGAAGGAGTAACCATAGAACCTCACAGTGAACATTCTTATTATGAATATAACAGAAAAGATGCAACGTGTAATGAATATGCAAAGACTTATTACAGATGTAGGTATTGCAATGCTAAGAAAACTGAAATAGATACTAATGCAGGATATGGTTCACATAAATATGAATTTGTAGGTAGCATAGAAGCAACATGTACAACAGACGGATATCTTGGAGATTACAAGTGTATATATTGTGGAGAAGAAAGTGAAAATCAGCCTACAAATAAAATTATAAAAGCATATCATGATTATCCGGAAGGAAGCAGAAATCAATATTTTATATATGATTATAATATGGTCAAGGCAACATGTGAAAAGGATGGTTATACCGGCGATGTATACTGCCCAATTTGTAAAGAAACAATAGAAAAAGGCAAAGTAATAAACAAATTAGGTCATTCATTTAAAGATGGTGTTTGCGAGGAATGTGGTGCAGAAGAAGAATTCGTAAAACAACAAAAAGACGGATATTTTGAAATTACTACATTTGAAGACCTGATATTATATTTGAAAAATATTTACAGTGGTATTAATGGAAAACTTATGAGTGACATTACATTCCCTGAAAACTATGAGGATGAAGATGATCTTATAGGAAATGTGAATGCAGTAAATATTATTTTTGATGGTAATGGCCATTCGATATCAGGAATCAACCAAAGAGGAGAAAACAGACCATTATTTAATTTTGTTTATTCTAGTGAAATAAAGAACATTAATATTAAATATGTAAATGAAAACTTTACAAGTGGAATGGCTGCAGACATAGCAATTGGAGCAAAAAATTCAGTTTTTAGAAACTGTAGTGTTAGTGGTAACAAAAATCTTAATAACCTTAATGACTGTTTATCAGCAATGGTTTGTTTTGCGGATAATTGTAAATTTATCGGTTGCACAAATAATGCTAATGTTACAGGTACGGGATCAGGTGGAACAGCAGCAGGAATTGCATATATAATAACTGAAAATACTATTGTAGAAGATTGTGTGAACAATGGAAAATTATCTATGCAAAATGGCATGGCAGCAGGAATTGCAGTCAATGTATATTCAAGCACAATTAAGAACTGTATAAATAATGGTAGTATTAATGGCTATAATATAGCAAGCGGAATAGTAATTGATGTTCAGGGAGAACTTATTCCGGGGACAACTGAGATATCAGGTTGCATAAATAAGGGAAGAATAGAAGCAAATAGTTACTATGATCATTATGCATCCGGAATCTGTTCTAAATATAAAGGTAATTTTGATTCACCGGGGAAACTAATAATAAGTAATTGTGTAAATGAAGGATATGTCAAAGGTGGTACAGTAGCCGGAATTATTTGTGAAGCCAATGGAAAGTTAGAAATAACAAGTTGTGAAAACAATGGAAATATTGATGGAGATGATAGCGCAGCAGGAATCTGTGAATATATAAATAATGCACAGAATCACAACAAAATAAAAATTAGTAATTGTAAAAATAACGGAGATATATCAGCAGAAAGTGCAGCCGGAATAGTTGATTATGGATATTACTTTGATATTAACAATTGTATAAATAATGGAAATATTTTATCTGACAGATATGGCGGAGGAATATTAGCATATGTATATGGTGTAAATGGTTCTGAATTAATTAATAATGGCGATATAAATGCATACGAATATGCCGGAGGAATTTGTGCATATGATGAAGGAAAATCAACGTATGATAAATTATACAATTCAGGAAAAATTGATACTAGAAATATTGCAGCAGATAAGAATAGTCTTGTAAATTCTGATGAAGAAATAAACGTAACTAACTCAGAAGAAAAACATGTACATAACTATGATAGCGAAGCAAATATTATTAAAGCAACATTAGAAGCTGACGGTTACAGGGAATTTAAGTGTTATTGTGGTGACAGTAAAAAAATTGCAATAAGCAGAATTGATAGTGTTAATATTTCAAATGAAAAATATGAATACACTGGAAATTCAATTGCATTACCAACAGTAACAGTTACTGATGCAGCCGGTGAAATTGTATCAGACCAGTATTATACAGTTACATTTAAAAATAAAACTACAGGTGCTGCGGTTACTGAAATTAAGGACGCAGGAACATATGAGGTTATAGTAACATTTAATACATTATATGAAGGTGAAGTTGCAAAAGAAATTACAGTTGTAAATAATTCCGGAACAACTCCGGCAGATACAACACCGGGAGGTACAAATAATTCCGGAACAACAAATGTAAGCAATTCTGATACAACAAACAAAACAGACAATGATAACTCTGTTACAAAACCGGGCAAAGTTAAGAAGGTGACAACAAAGGTTAATAAGAAAAAGAGTGTTATCATTAAATGGAGAAAACAGAAAGCTGTTACAGGATATCAGATTAGATATTCAGTTAACAAAAAGATGAAAAAAGCAAAAATTAAAACTATTACAAAGAATAATGCAAAAACTGTTCTTAAAAAATTGAAACCTGGAAAATACTTTGTTCAGATTCGTGCATACAAAGTGGTGAACGGAAAGAAAGTAGCAGGAAAATGGAGCAGCAAAAAGGTTGTAAAAGTAAGTAAATAATGTATAATCTAGAAAGAGGGTCAGATTTATCTGGCTCTCTTTTAAAGTAAAATTTGCAACGAATAGCCGTCGATTAAAGAGAGGGCAAATATCATATTATTAAGGGAAAAAGCAAATTAGATTATAATTACATAAAAATTAGAACAGCGTAAATAACATAATATTAGGAGAGAAAGCATGTCAGGATATTTAATAAAAGATACAACAAGAGAAGAAAGAAAAAAGATAGTTGAGGAGTCGCTTGGAAACATAGAGGCTAACTGTGACGGATGTATGGCCGGACTTGCTGAAATGTATAATGATTACATTGATGGAAAGAGAGAAATAAGAGATATCAATATGGAATTTAATGCAAGATATGTTAAAGGCGATATGGAAAAAGATAATGGAAGAAGTTGCCCAATGTAGATGGGCAAACTACTCCGTTATTTAAAATAATTATTACAATATTTACAATTTTTTCTGAAGTAAAAACAAGCGGTTCATACCATCCTGCCACGGATAAGGAAATTCAAGATAGCGAATAATCTCATAATGTTTTTCAAAACTTTGCTTCCATGAAGCAGTATCCAACTCACGATATCTAAGAACGCCATTCTCCTCGAAAAGATTATCATTTATCTGAGTGAATCCCCATGCCTTCATATCAGATTTCTCATAATATGGATTGAGTTTAACAAACATGAGCCCTTTTGGAGCGAGTAAATCAGTAAGTCTTTTGAAAGTTTTCAAAGCAACATCCTTAGGCATAACATCTAAAACGTTAGACAAAATAATACCATCAAAACTATTACTATTATAATTATCAAAAAAAGAAATATCGCCAACTTTAAAATCAAGATTATTATATTTGTTTACGGAAGCAAATTTTTTAGCAAATTCAATTCCTGTTTCAGATAAATCCACTCCTAGTCCTGAATCTGTATTTCCAAATTCATAGCACTGAAAAAGAATATCTCCTGTTCCACAACCAAAATCTAATATGTTTTTGCATTTGCTTGCAAATATATCAAGGCAAATATCAAACATAGGCTCAACAGATAATGATTTTCCCTTTAAATCTACAATTTTACAATTAGAATAAACATCATTCCACATGTTTATTGAACGGTCGTAATCACGCTTGATAAAGTCTCCATTATTAGCGGTATTGTCAGAAGAATCGGATAATTTGTTGATATTTTTTTGAAATTTTGATTCCATTTTAATTCACCCCACTTCTAAGAAAAAAATTGATTGATAATAGAATAATTATAACTTATTAAAATATATTTTGTTATATTTATTTTTACAAGTATACAATTTTATCTTTATTTTTGATATAGTGAATAGTGAGATTGTAGAGGAACTAATGATGAAAATGGGGAGAGGAAAAAAATTATGACATTACAGGAATTTATTACCAAATTCAATGTAAAATTAAATAAACAACAGTTAGAAGCAGTGCAGAGCGTTGAAAAACCTACACTGCTTTTAGCTGTGCCGGGAAGCGGAAAAACCACGGTTTTGGTTACCAGATTAGGATATATGATTTACTGCTTAGGAATTCGTCCGGAAGAAATCCTAACAGTTACATATACTGTGGCTGCAACAAATGATATGCGAAAAAGATTTGCATCTATATTTGGAGACGAACTTGCTGCAAGACTTGAGTTTAGAACCATAAACGGAATATGTGCAAAAATAATAGGATATTGTGAAATATGTGTTGGGAAAAAAGCATTTGATTTGTTGACTGATGAGGGATATAAAACAAAGCTTTTGTCTGCAATTTACACAGAACTCGTTCATCAATATCCGACAGAGAGCGATTTGAAAAACATAAGCACATTAATTACGTATATAAAAAATATGCAACTTTCAAAAGAAGAGATAGATAAAGCTGGTAACGAACAGGACATACCACTTTTAAAAATTTATAGCGCATATTGTGATGAAATGAAAAAGCAATCACTTATGGATTATGATGACCAAATGGTGTATGCACTGACTATGCTAAAAGTATCGCCACAGATTTTAGAATATTTTCAGGAAATGTATAAATATATTTGCGTAGATGAGGCACAGGATACCTCTAAAATTCAGCATCAGATTATCGCCTTACTTGCAAGTAAATATAAAAAAGTATTTATGGTAGGAGACGAAGACCAAAGTATTTATGGGTTTAGGGCAGCCTACCCTGAGGCACTTCTTTCATTTGAAAAAAATTATAAGGACGCAAATGTATTGTTAATGGAAGAAAATTTCAGGTCAAATGCAAAAATAGTTGATGCTGCGGATAAATTTATACAGAAAAATAAATTCAGGCATGAAAAACATATGAAAGCATTTAGAGAATCAGGGACTGAAATACAGAAAATTCATTTGAAAAACCGACGTGCACAATATAGTTATCTGGCAAAAGTAGCTGAGAATACAGATGTAGAGACAGCGGTGCTTTACAGGGATAATGAGAGCATTATTCCGGTGGTTGATTTGTTAGAAAGAAAAGGAATTGCATATAGAATTAAAAATGCTGACCTGACTTTTTTCTCGCATAGGGTTGTGATGGACATAAAAAATATTATCAGATTTGCAATGGAGCCAACGAATACAGAAATTTTTATGCAAATGTTTTACAAGATAAATACTTATATGAGTAAAGCCGTGGCAACACAAGTATGTAAAATAAGTCAGGAAAGAGGAATTACAATTTTGGATGCAGCCATTGATTATGGAGATGTTCCCGCGGGTACACGTAAAAGTGTAAAATCGATGCAGACACATTTGAAAAGAATGCTTGAAGAAAGTGGTGGCAAGGCAATTTATAGAATTATACATTCTATGGGATATAAGGAATATTTAGACAGGTCAAATATAAAGGATAGCAAATTAAGTATAATTCAGGCAATCGCATATAATGAGCCGTCTGCATTAGCTTTAATAAACAGATTAGATGAACTTGCGATGCTTATAAAAGAAAAGCCTTACGATAATGGATGCAAATTTATTTTATCAACAATTCATTCAAGCAAAGGTTTAGAGTATGACAAAGTATACATAATGGATGCAGTTGATGGAATTTTTCCTGAAAATGTTATAGCAAATTATGAAACATGCAAAGCAAAAGGCGAAGAGGCAAAAGAGTATGAAGAAGAAAGAAGACTTTATTACGTAGGTGTAACCAGGGCAAAAAATGAACTTTGCATATTTGAATTTGACGACGGTTCTACATTTACAAATGAGTTGCTTGGAATCGAAAATAAAAATAGTGCAAATTCTAGTGATATATATGGAATACCAGGTAGATTGTCAACCCGAAGTATGTCAAAATCATCGTCTTATAAAAATAGCATAGATTTAACTAAACCAACTTCTTATCAGAAAACGGAAACGAAACGCAAAAAAATTACGGAGTCTGAATATGCCGATAAAATAGAAGAAATTTATTTGACAGGAACAGTTATGCATAAGAAGTATGGTTTAGGTAAAGTACTTAAAATATCCGGTGATTTGCTTGAAATCGAGTTCGATGGAAGAGTAACAAAATGCAAATTAAAGTTTATGATGGAACATTCGCTGATTGAGTAAATTACGCAGGTTGTCTTGTGGAAAAGAAAATAATTGTATATAATTGTGAGAGTGCTTGGCACGGAACCATCCGTAGGCATCAAAGTCGGGGAAGTTTGCCACGACAACATATAATGATGTCGGCACAATTTAGTTAAAATAAACATTTGGAGAATAAAATGGACGAAAATTTGAAAAAAGAGATAGAAAATCGAAGAACATTTGCAATTATTTCTCATCCTGATGCAGGTAAGACTACATTAACAGAAAAATTCCTGTTATACGGAGGAGCAATAAATACAGCTGGTTCAGTAAAGGGAAAGGCAAATTCAAAGTATGCAGTTTCTGACTGGATGGGCATTGAAAAGGAAAGAGGTATTTCAGTTACTTCTTCAGCCTTGCAGTTTAATTACGAAGGATATTGTATCAATATTTTGGATACTCCGGGACATCAGGATTTCTCGGAAGACACATACAGAACTTTAATGGCAGCAGACTCAGCAGTAATGGTAATTGACGCTTCAAAGGGTGTTGAAGCACAGACAATTAAGCTTTTCAAAGTTTGTGTAATGAGACATATTCCAATTTTCACGTTTATCAATAAGATGGATTTGGAAGCAAGAGACCCATATGAACTTTTAGAAGAAATTGAAAATGTTTTAGGAATAAAGACTTGTCCCATAAACTGGCCAATCGGTTCAGGTAAGAGATTTAAAGGCGTTTATGACAGAGATACAAAGAAAATATCAATGTTTCAGGCAGTATCTGTCGGTGGTGCAAAAAGTGCAGCAGAAACAACTTATGATTTAGAAGACGAAGCGTTCAAAGGTGAAGTTGGGGATGAATTATATGACCAGCTTATGGATGATGTAGAATTGTTAGACGGAGCAAGTGAACCATTTGATCAGGATTTGGTTGATAAAGGTGAATTATCTCCGGTATTCTTCGGTTCAGCTTTAACTACATTTGGTATAGAAACATTTTTGGAGCATTTCTTAAAAATGACAGAATCACCACTTCCAAGAATGTCAGATATAGGATTAATAGATCCTATAACAGAACCATTTTCAGGATTTGTATTTAAAATTCAGGCAAATATGAATAAGGCGCATCATGATAGAATTGCATTTATGAGAGTATGTTCAGGCAAATTTGATGCCACAAAAGATGTGTTCCATGTACAAAGTGGAAAGAAAATGAAATTATCAAGACCACAGCAGATTATGGCACAGGATAGAAAAGTAATTGATGAGGCTTATGCAGGAGATGTAATCGGTGTATTTGATCCCGGAATTTTCTCTATTGGCGATACAATTTGCACTCCGGGCAAAAAGTTCACTTACGAAGGAATACCTACATTTGCACCAGAACATTTCTGCCGACTTGTAGCACTTGATTCTATGAAGCGTAAGCAATTTATGAAAGGTGTAACACAGATTGCTCAGGAAGGTGCGATACAGATTTTCCAGGACTACAATCTTGAAATGTCTGAAATTATCGTGGGCGTTGTAGGAACACTTCAGTTTGATGTGTTAAAATACAGAATGGAAAATGAATACAGCTGTGATGTAAGACTTGAGCCATTACCTTACGGTCACATCAGATGGGTTAAAGATCCTGCAACAGATTTGAACAGCATAAAATGCCCAAGTGATACTAAGAAAGTTAAGGACATGAAAGGAAATCCTTTGATTTTATTTACAAATGAATGGTCAATAAGACTTTTATTAGAAAGAAACGAAGGAATCGAGCTTACAGAATTTAAGAAGAATTAGCATAAAATATGCGCTAAAGAGTGTTAGTTAATATATTTGATGCAGCACATATAATGCGAATACGGGATTTGAACCCGCGCAAGGAAGTGTTGTTAATATATTTGATGTAGCACATATTTATAGATTTTTACGATGCATGGGGTAATCCCTAGTTTATTAGATATAAAACGGATGAAATCTCAAAATGAGTTTTCATCCGTATTTTTTTTGAAGTAATGAAAGCGTTGTGATTATGCATTTTATTTAAAATTGATAATGCTTCTGATAATTTGAGGATATAAAAGAGTTGTAATTATGTATTTTATTTAGAATTTGTAATTTTTTAATAATTTTCGAGGTTATAAAATTATTAAAAATTGACTTTTCTAGTTATGTAAACTAAATTACGGATTAATATAGTCTTTTTGTTATATTCCGTAAAATTTATTAATTTTTATGTAAAAGAAATTATTGATTACGGATGATATGAAAAAAGAAAAAAATCATCTGTAAATATTGATTCCTAAACTAAAAAAATAGACTATTTGTAATTATTTTTTACGGATTATTTTACAATTTTAACTATAATCCGTAACATTCTTAATTCTACAAAAATTACAATGAAATATGAAAAAATTTTTACGGATAAAACTTAATAATTTAAATTTAGTTCGTAAATGTTAGTAAAGGCAATTTGTATAGCACAAGAATGAATATTTTCCTCAATAAACCTTTAAATAAACCTCCCCAATAAACCCAAATAAATCTGAATAAACCTTTAAATAAACCTCCCCAATAAACCCAAATAAACCCGAATAAACCATCGAATATCCCCACAAAAAAATAAATGTGATATTATTCTTTCCTGAATTGTTATATTATTAGAAAGATCTTTCAAAGCAACAAGGAGGAAAGCAGTGGAAACGCAAAAGTACAAAGAATTTGTATCGGAATATGCAAATATGGTATTTAAAATTGCTTATAATTATTGCCGAAACAAATATGATGCCGAAGACATAGTCCAGAATACATTTTTAAAACTTTTACAATATAAAGGCGAATTTGCTGATGGTGAACATGCAAAAAGATGGCTTATAAGAGTGACTGTAAATGAATCAAAAAACATGTGTACATCATTTTGGCACAAAAGAATAGTTTCGCTGGAAGAATCCAAATCAGATGCCGAATTTTCTTTTGAAAATGATGAAGAATCAGAAATATATGATGCAGTAATGAAGCTTGGCGAAAAATACAGAATAGTAGTTCATTTGTATTATTACGAAGAATATTCAGTAAAAGAAATCGCAGAAATATTAAATATAAAAGAGACTACAATTCAAACAAGACTTATGAGAGCTAGAGCAAAAATTAAAAGTATGGTCAAAGGAGATTGGTTAGATGAATAAATATAAAGGAATGTTTGACAAAATAAATATTTCAGACGAGTGTTTAAGAAAGGTGGAACATATGGAAAAGAATAATCACAAAATAAAGAAATTCAGAATACGTTATGTGGCGGTTGCAGCAGTTATGCTTGCTATATTCGCAATGACAGATGTTGTGTCTTATGCGGCAACCGGAAATGGAATAACAAAGCATGTCCATGTATTTTTGGAAAACAATAGCGATAAAAAAGAACTTAAAGAAAATGGCAAAGGAAAATACATTTACGAGGGCGAAGACAAGAAGTATGAGCTCGAAATGAATGAAGACGAAATGGAAAAAGAGGGCATAAATGCTGAGGTAAATGTTGATGAAAGTAGCGGAGAGGTAAATATAGAACTAAAGGCAAATTAATCAAAAAAATAAATTTAAAAATAAATATATGTCGACAAACAAAAACAAACAAAAGAAGTCCACAGGAGAATTAAAATTATGAAATTCTCTTGTGGGCTGTTTTTATGCTTAAAAATAAGTGAAAACAGAACAGAGTTTCGAAAAAATAGCAAAATCGAGTCCTGAAAAAGGGACAGTGAATATGAGAAAATGGATTCATAAAAGGAAAAAAAATAGCAGCTATAAAGGAGGAAAAATTGATGGCAGATAAGATTTATTTTACAATTACAGGAACAGGATTTTTTGAAGGTGACGAATTTTTTGAAAAGGATATGGAAGTGTTTCTTGAGAAAGAACCGGACAACAAATATGACCACGAAGCAATTCTTGTAAAAATGCCGGGAATTGGAAAAGTTGGGCATGTGGCAAATAGTTGTAGTACAGTCATTGGCGAGTCATATAGCGCCGGACGTATTTATGACAAAATTGGCGACACAGCAGTTGGAAAAGTGCTTTACAAAATGCCAAGAGGAATTTTGTGTGAATTAGTAAAACCGGTGGATGAAATTAAATTTTAAAGAAGTTATTGGAATTAGAATTATGGTGTAGCTGAAATGGAAAATGATAGTACAAGTTGAGAGATTGAAAAATAAGGAAGGCAAATATAACAATGCAAAAGTTGTATAAAATAGCCACTTATAATATAATTAATAAATATTTACAATGTGATAAAAATGAATAAATAATTATTTGATTTACTAAAAATATAGGAGGACTAAAATGGCAGAAGGAAAAGATTTGTTGCAGGTTTTGTGGAGCGGAGCAGATGTATTAAGAGGTAAGATGGATGCAAATGAATACAAAACTTATTTATTAGGATTGGTATTTTATAAGTATTTATCAGATTCATATTTATCAAAAGTATATGATTTATTAAACGATGAAACACCAGATGATTTAGAAGAAGCGCAGGAAGTTTATGAGGATGTAATGAATAGTGAAGATGCCGAAGAACTATTGGCAGAATTGAAAGAATCATTACGTTATACATTGGACCCTGATATGACATATGTAAGCATATTGAAAGATGCTAAAAACAATTCTTTCAACAGAGAAAAATTACAGTCAGCATTTAATAGAATTCAGGAATCAGACGAATTATTTAATGGATTATTTGCAGATGTTGATTTGTATTCAAACAGGCTTGGAACCGGAGACCAAAAACAGAGTGCAACAATAGCAGAAGTGATAAAAGTGTTAGATGGTGCAGATTTAATACATACAGAAGGCGATGTGCTAGGAAATGCATATGAATACTTAATAGGACAGTTTGCTTCTGAAACAGGAAAAAAGGCAGGGGAATTCTATACTCCACATGGTCCGGCACAGATACTATGTCGAATTGCAATGACAGGACAGGAAGATAAAAAAGGATTACAGGTATATGACCCTTGTATGGGTTCAGGATCATTAATGCTGAGCTGCAAAAATTATGCAAAAGAACCGGATTATATAAAATACTATGGACAGGAACTTATGCCATCAACTTATAATTTGGCAAGAATGAATATGTTTTTGCATGGAGTTTTGCCGGAAAATCAGCACTTAAGAAATGCTGATACATTAGATGCAGACTGGCCAACTGATGAAGAAACAGAATTTGATGTAGTTACAATGAATCCACCATATTCTGCAAAATGGTCTGCAGCAGAAGGATTTAAACAAGATGAAAGATTTATGGATTATGGTGGAAAGCTTGCACCAAAATCAAAAGCAGATTATGCATTCTTATTACACGGATTTTATCATTTAAAACAGACAGGAACAATGGCGATTGTTTTACCACATGGAGTTTTATTTAGAGGAGCAGCAGAAGGAACAATAAGAGAAACACTTTTGAAAAATGGTTCTATATATGCGGTAATTGGCTTGCCATCAAATATGTTTTATAATACTTCAATTCCAACATGTATTGTAGTATTGAAAAAGCATCGTGATGGACGAGATGTGTTGTTTATAGATGCATCAAATTTGTATGAAAAAGAGAAAAAGCAGAATGTTATGGAAGAAGAACATATTGATCGTGTTCTTGAATTATATAATAACAGAGAAAGTGTAGAGAAAGAAGCATACCTTGCATCTTATGAAGACATTGTGAAAAATGATTACAACTTGAATATACCACGATATGTAGATACTTCAGAAGAAGAACCAGAGATTGATTTAAAAGCACTTACGCTGAGAATGAGAGAGACAGATAAAGAAATAAAAGAGGGTAATAATATGCTGTTAAGTATGTTAAAAGACCTAAATTTTGATAGCGATGAAACTAGAGAATCAGTAGAAGAATTCATAAAAGTCTTAGAGGAGGTGTAAAATATGGCAGATATACCAAAAATAAGATTTAAAGGATTTACTGAACCTTGGGAACAGCGTAAGTTGATTGATGTTTGTGATTATGTTGATTATAGAGGTAAAACACCGACTAAAACTGATTCGGGAGTTTTTCTTGTAACAGCAAAAAATGTTAAAGATGGGTATATAGATTACGGAGTTTCACAAGAATATATTTCCGAGGATGATTATGAAGAAGTAATGCATAGAGGTAAACCAGAAATTGGAGACGTACTTATTACGACAGAAGCACCTTGTGGAAACGTAGCTCAAGTAAATAGGGCAGATATAGCACTTGCACAAAGAATTATAAAGTATCGTGGACAGAGTAATATTGTAGATAACACATACCTAAAAGACTATTTACAGTCTCCAGAATTTCAGAATATTTTAAATGCAAAAAGTTCTGGTGGAACAGTTAAGGGAATAAAGGGAAGCATACTTCATCAGCAGGAAATTAAATATCCAAAGTACGAAGAACAGTTTAAAATTGGCAGTTACTTCAACAACCTCGACAACCTTATCACTCTTCATCAGCGTAAGTATTCTATAATATATAATAAATTAATAACTTGGGAACAGCGTAAGTTGGGAGAACTGGCTGAGATAGTTGGTGGAGGAACCCCAAGTACCAGTGTGAATTCATATTGGGATGGAGATATTGATTGGTATGCTCCAGCAGAAATCGGTGAACAGATTTATTTGGAATCCAGCCAGCTTAAAATAACAGAGGAAGGTTTAAATAAGAGTTCTGCTAAGATTCTTCCCATAGGAACAGTTCTCTTTACATCACGTGCAGGTATTGGAAAAACCGCTATTTTACAGAAAGAAGGCTGTACAAATCAAGGCTTTCAGTCCATCGTTCCAAATAAAGAAAAATTAGATTCGTACTTTATTTTTACAAGGTCTGAAGAACTTAAGAGATATGGTGAAACAGTTGGTGCTGGATCAACATTTGTTGAGGTATCTGGAAAGCAGATGGCGAATATGGAATTGATGATGCCAAAGACGATGCCAGAACAACAGCAAATTGGCGAATTTTTTGCAAACCTCGACCACCTTATCACCCTTCATCAACGTAAGTGTGATACACTAAAAGAGTTAAAAAAATATATGCTACAAAATATGTTTCCAAAGAAAGGATAAGGGATTATGGCAGAATTAGAAGCAATAATTGAGAGAAGACTAATAGACCAACTATGTAGTGGTGAATCACAATGGACGTATAGACCGGATATCAGAAATGAAGAGCAATTATGGAAGAACTTTAAGTATATTTTAGAGCAGAACAATAAAGCAAAACTAAATGATACACCATTAAGTGAAAGTGAGTTTGCAAAGGTAAAGAATGATTTATCACATGCTTCATTTTATGATGCAGGGAAATGGCTAGTTGGCGAAAATGGAAAAGTTTATGTCCATGTACAAAGAGGCAATGAAACATTACATTTAGTCGTTATGAATAATGAGCACATTGCAGGCGGGACAAGTGTATATGAAGTTATAAATCAATATCAGGCGTTCAAAACAGAAGAAAATGACGAAAGGGACAGAAGATTTGACGTCACATTGCTTATTAATGGAATTCCTATGATTCATATTGAACTGAAAAATAAAGAACATTCATATATGGACGGATATAGGCAAATAAAGAAATATATAGCAGAAGGTAAATTTAGAGGCCTCTTTTCAAATATTCAAATGTTTGTTGTAAGTAATGCGGTAGATACAAAATATTTTTCGGCAGCAAGAGATACGGAATTAAATAAAAAATTTATTACAGGATGGATAGATGAAAAGAACTATCCTGTATGTGATTATATGGATTTTGCAAAGGCAGTATTAAAAATACCGGAAGCGCATGAAATGGTTACAAAATATACAGTTTTGGATAATGACAAAAAGAAATTGTTAATTCTGAGACCATATCAGATTCATGCAATTAAGGCAATGCGAAATGCATCAAAACAAGGAAAATCAGGATTTATTTGGCATACAACAGGTTCAGGAAAGACAATGACATCATATAAGGCTACAAGAAACCTGCTAATGGATATACCATCTATAGAAAAAACAGTTTTTTTGATTGATAGAAAAGATTTAGATATGCAGACAAAGATGGCATTTCAGTCTTATGCAGATAACGATACAATTGATGTAGATGATACAGATTATGTCGATACTTTAATTAAAAGAATGACTGATGGTAATAGGCAAATGATTGTTACAACAAGACAAAAAATGCAGACAATGATTAGCAATCGTTTGAAAGAAGGAACGAAAGAATTTCGGATTATAAAAAATTTAAGAGTTGCTTTTGTAGTAGATGAATGTCATAGAGCAGTAACTCCTGAAACAAAAAGAAAATTGGAACAGTTCTTTAATAATTCTTTGTGGTATGGATTTACCGGAACACCTATTTTTGAGCAGAATAAATATGAACAAAAGGGAGACTTACCACAAACTACAGAACAGCTGTATGGAAAGTGTTTGCATAGTTATACGATAAAGGAAGCTATCCATGATGAGGCAGTCTTAGGCTTTATGGTAGAAAATCTTGGACCAAAGAATAAGGATGTAGATGAATCTGCCTATTTATCCGAAAAGCATATGAGAAATGTTTTAGACGTTATATTGAATCAATCTGCCACAAAATTGGGAATGCAGAATGGTAAAGGAAGAACATATGAGGGAATATTAACAGTTAAATCCATTTCAATTGCACAAAAATATTATGAATTGTTAAAGAGAATAAAAAATGGACAAGATGAGTTAAAGATAAGTGAAGATATTCAGAAAGCGTTACCGGATTTTCCTAAGTTTGCAATTACATACTCAATTTCAGAAAATGAAGAAGCATCTACTGTTAATCAGGATAAGATGAAAGAATCTTTAGAAGATTACAATGAAATGTTTGGAACAAATTACAAGCTTGAAGCGATAAATGCCTACAATAGTAACTTAAATGACAGATTAGCAAGAAAGGAAAAGAAATATCTTGAAAGAAGTCAGCAACTTGATTTGGTAATTGTTGTTGATAGATTGTTGACGGGATTTGATGCACCTTGTTTATCTACATTGTTTATGGATAGACCACCAATGACTCCACAGAATATAATTCAGGCGTTTTCACGAACTAATCGATTGTTTGATAGTAATAAGCAGTATGGACAGATTGTAACATTCCAATCGCCTAAAGAGTTTAAAGATGCTATAAACAATGCATTGACATTATATTCTAGAGGTGGTGATGGAAGACCAGTAGCTGAGGATTGGGAAACTGTACTTGATAATTTCAACATATCTGTTAAGGCTATTCATGCTTTAGCAGAAACACCCGAAGAGATATCAGCATTGTCAAGACAACAAAAGAAATCGTTTGTTCATCTGTTTAGAGCATTAGACCATGATTTTGCACATCTTAAGGCGTTTTCAAATTACAATGAAGATATATTGAAAGAGTTAGAATTTTCACAGGAAGAATATGAAAACTATGCAGCAATGTATAACAATGTAATGGAGGAACTTAAGAAACCTTCAGATGACCCGGATGGAGATGGACCTGAATTAGATGAATATGATTTAATGGCTTATAGTAAGTTGCGTATAGATTTTGAATATATTATTGAATTGCTTCAAGGAGTTGTTGAGTCTTTAGACCAGACAAAAGATGATTTTAAAGAATCTGATTTTGAATATAATATTAATGTATTAAGAGGTATTATCGATGATTATTATAAGGTTAATCCACAAATAAGTGAGCTACTAAAGATAATTATTGAAGATATCGAAAATGATAAGGAAAAGTATATAGGTCAGGACATATCCGTTATATTTAATCAGATGAAGTATAAAATTATCGATGATGCTATAAGGGAATTTGCTCAAAAATGGTATTTAGAAGATGAGGATGTTAAGTTTGAAGCATATAATTATAGAGATGGAATGCTTGCAAACGAAAACGTCCTAAAAGAAAAAACGGATTATAAAACTTATAAAGAAAAATCAGAAGAACCTATGCCAAAATACAAGTTTAGAAAAACTATGGTAGAAGAGTTTAAAAATGATTTAATGGAAGAAATAAGCCCATTGATTAATGAATAATATAATTATCAAGAAAGTAAAAGCTTGGAATTTTTTGAGTTTCCAAGCTTTTATTTATTAAAATCGGCGTGCATATTTTATTTAAGAAAGGTTAGATAATGACCTCATAATAATATCAATATCCTTACTTTCAAGTTCCTGTATAATATGGAGATATGTTTTTTGAGTTGTAGTCATACTAGCGTGTCCCAATCTCCTTGCAACACTGGCAATTGAAACTCCGGCAAATAGCAAAAGTGATGCATGCGTATGTCGTAATCCGTGAATTGAAATTACTGGAATACCGGTACTAATACAATGTCTTGCTAAAATATCATTTAGCGTAGAGTTGTATACTTTATCTTTAACGAAAATTGGTTCGTTTTCAGGTAAATCTTTTATAAGTGAAGAAAACTGCATTACTGTCTGCCAATCAAGTTGGATTTTTCTCATAGAAGAAAGATTTTTTGTAGGAAGAAAACCACCGTTACCTTTGTAATTCCATGTCTTAGAAACAGTTAACATTTGATGAGACAAGTCAAAATCTTTAGGTGTTAATGCTAATGCTTCTGAAAATCTCATTCCTGTTTTAGCTACTAAAAGTATAAACCAATCCCAATTTATATTCTCTGATAAATCTAAAGACTCAATTAACTTATGTAGTTCAAATTGGTTAAGATACTTTTGCTTTTTTGCTCTAGGTTCTTTGCCTTTAATGATAGCTTTCCTTGTAGGGTCGCGGGAAATTAAACCCTCATCAACAGCATCTAATATTGCACATTTAATATGATGATGAAAATCCATAGTTGTTTGTCGTTCATGGTTTTGTGCATAATCGTTTAGAAGTTGCTGATAAGATATTCTGTCAATATCCCCAACAGTAAGAGTCGGAATTAATTTTACTAACCATTGATGTGCCATCTTATATTTGTTCATTGTTATAGGTCTTATAGCACCTTCCTTGTAAACAGTAATCCATTTTTTGTAGTAATCACAGAATAAAGTGTCACTACTGACTGTCGTTGTGTTCATTTGTAAGTCCTCCTTTTCATTAGTCTATAATGCACGCCGATGAAGGGTGATGAGGTGGTCGAGAGATGAAAAATACTCTGCAATTTTTTCTTGCTCTTCTACCGATGGAATAGCAAATTGTATAGATGATAATATCGGATATTTCAAGTTCCACGTATCAGATGTTAAACCTTGCGACCATCTTTGGAATATCTGCAACGTTGATTTTTTCTTGAATAATTCCATAAAAAATTTTCCATTTGCCTCAGGTGTTGGAGTAAGAATTGTATAAGCTGGGCTTACAATTCCGTTATATTTAGAGTTCCCAACAGCTCCTTGCCACATTCTCATTGAGTTATAAGGTACATCACCTTTTTTGACAATTTTATAATTACTTCTATCTTCAGAAGCAGTATTTCTTTTCTCAGAATCTATTTGCCGAATAACACCGTTTGCAATTGTCACCGACAATAATTCTTCATCACCTTTTGCTCTTTCTGTTCTTTCTTTTAGGACCTCCCCCAACTTACGCTGTTCCCAAGTATTACATATAAAAAATAGAATATAATGATGTAATTTAATAAAAATCAAAATGTGAAAGAAGCTATTTTATAGTTCGATAAAGTAAAAAATAACGGAATCGAGTCCTGAAAAAGGGACAGTGAATATGAGAAAATGGAAGCATAAAAGGAAAAAGAAAAAAATTGCAGCTATAAAGGAGGCAAATTATGGGATTTTGGAACGGAAAAGTAGATGGACCTTTAGACAAAATGTTTGACTTTGACAGAGATGGCAAATTAAATGCTTGGGAAAGAGCAATGGAACTAGGGTTATTAATGGATGATGAAGATGACTACCAGGATGAGGATGATGATAGTGACTTTGATGATGACGAGTTTGACGACGATGATGAAAGGGAAGAGCTGATGGAAGAAGATTGGGATTCGGATTACGATGAAAGTGATGAGTGGTAAAAACGATTATAAAATTAAATTGACATAACGTTATATATATAATAAGATTGAGTTAACAATTTCTACTTCAGTAGATTAAGATAATTTGGTCTGATGCATTATATAACGCTAAATAGGCGTTATATTTTTAAAAAATAATTAAAAAAATTGACATTATCTTATAAAAGAGGAGGAGCGAAAATGAACAAAAATAAAACAATATTTAGCGAAACAATAGGACAAACGTATGTATCAAAAACATTAAAAAATACAATAATTCCAATTGGAGCAACACAATTAAATATCGAAAGAAATGGATTAATTACAGAAGATAAAATAAGAAGTGAAAAGCGACAAGAGTTGAAGAAAATAATGGATGATTATTACAGATACTTTATTAATAATACATTATCAGGAAATTTAGCCAAAACTATAGAATGGGGAGAATTATTTCGTGCAATAGATAATAATTATATTAATAATTCAGATAAAACAAAAAATGAATTAAAAAACATTCAAAAGAAAAAAAGAACGGAATTAAATAAACTCTTTAAATCTAATGATGATTATAAAAAGATGTTTAATGCAAAATTATTATCTGATATTTTACCTGAATTTATAAATAAACAAAAAATAAGTAATACCGAAAAAGAAGAAAGATTAAACACAGTAAACTTATTTAATAAATTTACTTCATCCTTTACAGATTTTTTCATAAATCGAGAGAACATTTTTGCAGATGATAAGTCTACTTCAATTTGCTACAGAATTGTAAATGAAAATGCATGGATTTTTTATCAAAATTATCTAATTTATAACAAGATAAAAGAAGATGCGGAAAAAGAAATTATAACAATAGAAAATAATAATGTAGATGGCTTAGATGGATTTACATTAAATAGTATTTTTAATTTTGATTTCTATGGTATGTTAATGAATCAAAAAGGAATAAGATTCTACAATGATATATGTGGAATTGTGAATGCACATATGAATTTATATTGCCAAAAATATAAAAAAAAGGCTGCAAAATATAGACTCAAAAGAATGCATAAACAGATATTGAGTATTGATGAGTCAACATTCGAAGTACCTAAAATGTTAGAAAGTGATAAAGAAGTTTATGACTTGGTCAATGGTTTTTTATACAAATTAAACGAAAAAAAGGTTTTAGATAGAATAAGGAAAATCAGTGAAGATGTAACAAGCTATGATTTAAATAAAATATATGTATGTGAAAAAAATTATGAAAATTTATCTTTGTTTATGTGTAGAAATTGGAGCGTACTTAGAGATTCTATAAAAGCATTTTATCAGGAGAATACAACAGGAAGTAATGCAGGAAAAGAAAAAAAGATAGAGAAATTAATGAAAGAAGATAAATATAGAAGTTTACAGAATATAAATGAATTAATTAATAAATATAACAGTAATTCTATAGAAAGAAAGGCAGAAGAATATATTGTTAATATAAATGAAAAATTAGAAAATAAAGAACTTGTTCAATTAACAAATAAAGAAGATATAAGTTTGATAGAAGATGAAGAAAGCGGAGAAGAATTAAAGCGTGTTTTAGATTTAATAATGAGTATAAACCATTGGATAAAAATGTTTATTATTGATGAAGAAGTAGATAAAGATATGGCGTTTTATACTGAAATAGAAGATATATATTATGAGTTAGAACCGCTTAAATCTATATATGACAAAGTACGAAATTATATAACTCAAAAGCCTTATAGCAAAGAAAAAATAAAACTCAATTTTGGAATCCCTACATTAGCAAAGGGATGGTCAAAAACTAAGGAGTATGATAATAATGCTATTATTTTAATTCGTGAAAATAAGTATTATATAGGAATATTCAATGCAAAAAATAAGCCAGACAAAACAGTTATTGAAGGACACAAGAAAAAAAACGACAGCGATTATAAAAAAATGGTGTATATGTTTTTAACGAAACCACGTTTAATGCTTCCAAAGGTATTTCTTTCTAAAAAGGGAATTGCGACGTATAAAACTTCTGAATATATACTAGATGGATATAGAAAGGGAAAGCATAATAAATCTAGTAAGAATTTTGATGTAAATTATTGTAGAGATTTAATTGATTATTTTAAGGATTGTATTAATAAAAGAGATGAATGGAAAGGATATAAATTTAAGTTTTCAGAAACATCCACATACGAAGATATAAATGATTTTTATAAAGAGATTGAAAAGCAGGCATATACAATTCAGTGGACCTATATAGATGAAAAAGATATAGATGAGATGAATGAAAAGGGACAATTATATTTATTCCAAATATATAATAAGGATTTTTCAGAGAAAAGCACTGGAACTAAAAATCTTCATACTATGTATTTTGAAAATTTGTTTAGCGAAGAAAACTTAAAAAATATTGTACTTAAATTGGATGGAAATGCCGAAGTATTTTTCAGAAAATCAAGCATTAAGCAACCTATTATTCATAAAAAAGGAAGTATTTTAGTAAATAAAGGTTACAATGAACAAAAAGAAAATGAAGAAAGAAAGACTATACCTGATGAAGTATACACAGAACTTTATAAGTATTTCAATAAAATTGGAAAAGTAAAATTATCAAATGAAGCAAAGAAATTAATAGATGAAGATAAAGTTGAATACTTTACATCTGATTACGATATTGTAAAAGATTATCGATATACTGTAGATAAATATTTTCTCCATTTACCTATAAAGATAAATTGTAATGCAGAAAATTATTCACCTGTAAATGATATTGCATTGAAGAATATTGCTGAAAATAATGATATGCATATTATTGGTATAGACAGAGGAGAAAGAAATCTTATTTATGTTTCAGTAATTGATTTACATGGAAATATTATAGAGCAGAAGAATTTCAACATAATTAATGGAGTGAACTATAAGGAAAAATTAAAACAAAGAGAAAGTGAACGTGACAGTGCCAGAAAGAATTGGAAACAAATTGGAAAAATCAAAGATATAAAAGAAGGATATTTGTCTTTGGTTATTCATGAAATAACAAGCTTAGTATTAAAATATAATGCGATAATTGCTATGGAAGATTTAAATATGGGATTTAAGAGGGGGAGATTTAAAGTTGAACGTCAAGTATACCAGAAATTTGAAAATATGTTGATAAGTAAATTAAATTATTTAGTTGATAAAAATAAAGCAGTAAACGAAGAAGGAGGAGTATTAAAAGGATATCAAATGACATATATCCCTAAAAGTTTGAAAGAATTAGGAAGACAATGTGGATATATTTTTTATGTTCCGGCAGCATATACCTCAAAAATTGATCCAACTACAGGTTTTGTATCCGTTTTCAATTATAAAGAAATGGATGATGAAAAATTTGTGACAAGTTTTGATTCAATCAAATATGATAAGAACAGACAAAAGTTTGCTTTAAAATTTGATTATACAAATTTCATAACGCACAATGTTAAATTAGCAAAAAATGAATGGACAATTTATTCTAATGGAACAAGAAAAATAAGAAAGTATAGGAATGACAAATGGAATTCACCGGACAATGTTAATTTAACGAATGAAATAATTAAATTAATGGAGCAGTATAACATTCAATATGATAATGAACAAGATATATTAGAACAGGTGGAGACATTAGAAACTAAAAATAAAAATAATTTCTGCAAAGAAATGAAAAAATTAGTTAAGTATATTGTGCAAATGAGAAATAGTTTACCTGATAATGATTCAATTGAATATGATGAAATTATTTCACCGGTATTAAATGAGTCAGGAGAATTTTATAATTCAGAAGAAAAAAATAAAAAATTACCTCTGGATGCAGATGCAAATGGAGCATATTGTATAGCACTTAAAGGATTGTATGAAGTAAAACAAATCAAAAATAATTGGAAGAAAGGCGAAAAGTTTCCTAGGAAAACACTAAAAATATCTCATAATGATTGGTTTGATTTTATACAAAATAAAAGGTATTTATAATGGATGATATTATTAAAATTTCAAATATAAATGATTTTATATTTTGCCCAGTTTCCATTTATTTTCATAATTTATATGGAAATCAGGAAAAGCTGATGTTTCAATCGAAATATCAGCTTAATGGGACAAAATCACATGAAACTATAGATAAAAATAAGTATTCAACAAGTTCTGATAAGATTACTTCGTTAGAAGTATATTCTGAAAAGTTTAGAATAATTGGTAAAATTGATATTTATGATAAGAAAAAGGAGCTTTTAGTAGAAAGAAAAAAACATATAAAAGAAATCTATGATGGATATGTATTTCAATTATATGCTCAATATTATTGTATGACAGAAATGGGATATAATGTTTCAAAACTTCAAATTAGAAGTTGCGATGATAATAAAATATATAAAATCAAATTACCTGATGAAGATAAATCAATGAAAGAAAAATTTGAAAATACAATTAATGATATGAGAAATTTTGATATAGAACAATATCATCAAGTTAATGGATTAAAATGCCGAAATTGTATATATGAGGATGCATGTGATAGAGCTATGAATCGAGGGGAATAATATGTTAAGTGCAAATGATTTTAGCAAAAAACAAATAATATTCTTGTTTACTAATACAGGTGAAAAATTATCATTTTCAAATGATAACATTGTAATAAAGGACAAAGAGGGAAAAATAAAACACCAGTCTACATGCTATAGATTATTTATGGTATGTGTGGTTGGAAATATATCAATAACTAGTGGATTGATTCAACGCAGCAAAAAATTTGGATTTGCAATTTGTTTGATGTCAACTACGTTTAGAGTATATGAAATAATAGGAAGCAGAATGGAAGGAAACACAATGCTTAGAAAACGTCAATATGAATACACTCAAAATGACATAGGCAGAAAGATAGAACAAAATAAGATAGCAAATCAAATGGATACTTTGAAAAATATAAGAAAAAAGACTGAGGAAATAAAAGAAGGAATAGAATTTCTTCAAGATATGATTGACAAATTAAATGAACCTTTAAATTATTTGGAAGTAATGGGAATAGAAGGAAATGCTGCAAGAGTTTACTTTACGAGGGTGTTTAACAATGTTAAGTGGAATGGAAGAAAACCTAGAATAAAAAATGACTATATTAATGTTACATTGGATATAGGATACACAATGTTGTTTAATATTGTAGATGCAATATTACAAATATATGGGTTTGATACTTATTATGGAGTATTTCATAAATGTTTTTATATGAGAAAATCTTTAGTATGTGATTTGATGGAACCTATGCGTCCAATTGTGGATTATTCAGTTAGAAAGGCAATTAATTTAGAACAATGTAAAAAAGAAGATTTTGAAGTGTATGATAACAGATGGGTATTAAAGTATAAAATGAATTCGAAATATATACAGTTTCTCATGAAAGATATTCTGGAATATAAAGATGAAATTTTTGTTTATATACAAAAATATTATAGATTTTTTATGAAAATGAAAAGTGTTGAGGAATTGCCGAGGTTTAAAGTACATTAGAAAAAAGGGGAGAAGAATATATGATAGTGGTGAGTTACGATATATCAGATGATAAACTGAGAACTAAATTTTCAAAATATTTATCCAAATTTGGTCATAGATTACAATATTCAGTATTTGAAATTGACAATAGCAAACGTATAGTTGATAATATAGTTACTGATATAAAAAATCGTTTTGAAAAATGTTTTACACAACAGGATAGTGTTATTATATTCAAACTGTCTTCAAGTTGTGAAGTACTTAGATTTGGTTATGCAAAAAATGATGAGAAAGATTTCTTTATAATAACATAATGCAAACCTAAGTCTTAATTAATTAAAATAAAAGTTATTCAACAAAATTATGTGCAAAATAAATAAAAAAATATATAAATATAAAGAAAATTCAACTCAAAATTGTGAATAATGACAATGTAGGAGTTTGAATAACTTATAATTTCTACTGATGTGTAGATGGAAACCGATGACACAAATCCGTGGGAGTTTGAATAACTTATAATTTCTACTGATGTGTAGATTTGTGCTGATGAGATGTTTAGATTGAAGTTTGAATAACTTATAATTTCTACTGATGTGTAGATATGTTATATTCATCGTTAATCATATGTGTTTGAATAACTTATAATTTCTACTGATGTGTAGATTATATTGGTTTGACCTTGTATAGATTTGTTTGAATAACTTATAATTTCTACTGATGTGTAGATTACCCTTATATACGACAATAATGGTAGTTTGAATAACTTATAATTTCTACTAAAATATGGTAGATAGAACCTTGTAGTTTCGAATAAATATAAAAATTGGTTGCAAAAGTAACTGCTAGTTTGCAAAAGTAGTAGCATGGAAAAACTAGCAGTTTAAATTGCAATTAAATCTTTAAATATTCCCCTACAAGTCCCATCTATTGGACACCAAATATGAGATAATTACCTCAATAAAAGAAAAACATTCTTTTACCACACAATTTGTAAAATATTTATAACACATGATTGGAGGTTAATTATGGGAATTTGGAATGGAAAGGCAGATGGACCGTTAGACAAGTTTTTTGATTTTAATAAAGATGGTAAATTAAATACATTTGAAAGAGGCATGGAATATCGCTTTATGAACGAAACAAGAAATCAGAATAGCCAGAGAAAACAGTATGGAGATTATGAAGATAGTAGTTCCAGATATCATAACAATGAGGAAAACAATGGCAGGACCTACAGCAAGAATAATGATAAGAGTAATAGCAACAACAATAAAGCTGACAACAATAATGACAAGAGTAATAGCAACAACAATAAAGTTGACAACAATGACGATAACTATGGCAAACAAAATGGTGGAGGTGATTCAACCATGAAAAACAACAAATCAACTTCAGTTATAAAATTTATCATAGCAATAGTAGCCATATTTGGATTAATATACGGCTTTAAATCAATTTACACTAACATAAAAACATGCGCAGAGCCAGGTTGTAATTTTAAAAAAGAAAAAGGATTTGATTATTGCTATCGTCATATGAAAGAGCATGGGCTTGATTATGATTTTTCTGATTTGGAAAATGATACAACAGAAAATGATGAAACCTACGAAGAAGAGACAACCCGTTATGACATCATAAATAATACTCAGAAACCAACTAGCAACAGCGACACATATGAAAGAGAGACAACAAGAAAAACTTATAATTATTCAAATAGCTCTAAAAAACATTATTATTATGATGACTCATACGACGATGGATATGATGATATAATATCAGATGACGACTATGATTATGACCGCTATGATGAAGATGATGATTATGCAGATGGTGTTGACGATGCAATAGATGAAATGATGGAAGATGGAGAAGGCGATTGGTAGATTTGAAGAAAGTGCTTAAGTTTTATTGAATTAAATCCCAAGTTTATCCGCTTAATATAGAAACACAAAGTGCTACAACAACACAAAAAATGTCATAAAATTTTGCAATAAAAAATCCATAAAATCTTTGCAAATAAATTTTAAATCTATTCCCTCAACACCCATTTTATGCTATAATACTAGTAAGAAATCGAGACAGGCTAGGACGGTGGCTTGCTCATATGGAAACTCAGGATTGCATTGACGAAGGTATGTAATTCTGGGTTTCTTTTTTGACAAAATTTATTAAAAAAATTACGGAAAATGGAGTAAGGTCGCAACTTAAATAGTAAATAATTGTGACCGTAAGTTTTGCATATGGATTTAACGCAGGGAAATATAACAGGAAAATTAATTAAATTTGCATTGCCTCTTATGTTAGGAAATATTTTGCAGCAGTGTTACAATATTGCGGACACATTGATAGTTGGAAGATATGTGGGAAATGATGCGCTTGCAGCGGTAGGGGCATCATATACTTTGATGATATTTCTGACTTCGATAATATTGGGATTAAGCATGGGAGCCGGAGCTTTTATTTCTATGGAATTTGGGAAAAAAGATTATGACCGAATGAAAAATGGAATTGTATTAGCATTTGTGTTAATAGGCAGCATTACTTTGTTAATAACTTTTGTATTTTTCGCGGAAAATAATAATATAATTAAGTTTTTGCAGATTCCAACTGAAATAACGAAGCTTACAAAACAGTATCTTCTTATTATTGGAATAGGAATAATTGGTACATTTTTTTACAATTTTTTTGGAAATGGGCTTAGGGCAATCGGAAACTCACTAATGCCACTTATTTTTCTTGGAATTTCAGCGGTGCTTAATATTGTGTTGGATCTTGTTTTTATAATTAATTTTAAAATGGGAGTGGAAGGAGCAGCTCAGGCGACTGTAATTTCTCAGTACGTTTCAGGAATTGGGATAACAATTTATGCTTTGGCTAAATCATCTCATTTTAGGATTAAGTGCAAGCACTTAAAGTTTGACATAAGCATTATCAAGGAGTTAGCAAATCTTTCTATATTAACAGCTTTGCAACAGTCGGTTATGAATTTTGGAATCTTACTTGTGCAGGGATTGGTAAATAGTTTCGGAACGGTAGTTATGGCGGCATTTGCGGCAGCAGTAAAAATAGATACTTTAGCATATTCACCGGTACAGGATTTTGGCAATGCAGTATCAACTTTTGTTGCGCAAAATTATGGAGCAGGTAAACACAGAAGAATAAAGGATGGCTGGAAGCAGTCTATGATTGCAGCATCTGTTTTTTGTGTGTGCGTGAGTGCAGTAGTGTTTATATTTGCTGAAAAATTTATGGACCTTTTTGTGACTAATGGTGACGAAATCATAAAAGTGGGAGCAGGTTATCTTAGAATAGAAGGAACATTTTATATAGGAATTGGGATTTTATTTTTGCTGTATGGATTTTACAGAGCAGTGCAAAAGCCGGAAATGTCATTGGTTCTTACAATCATTTCGTTAGGGACAAGAGTTGTGCTGGCGTATGCATTATCAGCGATTCCAAAGATTGGTGTTATTGGAATATGGATATCTGTACCTATAGGATGGTTTTTGGCTGATATGACAGGGCTTTTATATATGAAAAAATTACCACTGTTAAAAAGTAGATTTAGAAAGAAATATGACTTGCATATATGAAATATTATCGAAATATATGAAAAATAACCAAAAACTCAATTGACAATTTGGCTATTTATACTATACTTAGATTGTTGTAAGGGATTTAAGGGGTAGATTCTAATGCAATTATTGGTTGAGGTGAGAAAGGATGGGAGTATGGCTAAAACACTTACGGAAAAATTTGAAAGCGAAAGAAAAGAATGCGTAACATCTGAAGATTTTTTAAGATTAATTAACAGATGGAGAAACATTCAGGGAGAGAATGTAGTAGGAGTTGAGTACTCAAGAAAAGCAATGCAATGTCTGAAGAAATGTTAGTTTACATTTTTTGAGGCATTTAAACTACTAGTTGATATCGCGGAGAATATTAATATGTCGCTTAATATTACATAAAATGTTTAAAGTCATCTTATTATTGATAAATAAGAGGGCTTTTTTTATTGATATAATTTGATAAAATAAAAGCATAGATTATAGCAGAGAAGGAGACGGGATAATGATTAAACATTTTGTTATATTTACATTTGAAAAAGATTTTTTTAAAGAAGAACATTACAAAGAATATTGTGAGGCATTTGCCAAAATAAAGAATGCATTTGATGGAATAAAGGATGTAAAGATTCATAAAAATTGCGTGGACCGTCCGGCAAATATGGACCTTATGATTGAGATGGATTTGGAAGACGAAAGCGTTCTTGGACAATATTTAAGTTATCCTGAGCATGTGAGAATGGGTGAAAAATATAATCCACATGTAACAAATAGGGTTTCATTTGATTATAAAATGTAATTTGATATGTATCAGGCGGATATTTATTAAGAGCGAAAGAACGATGGAATATTAGCCATGAGTTTTTTAGCTGTATCAGACAGATATAAAATAAGAATGGAAGTTATATTTATGTCATGTGGGAAAAAATAATTGCCGGAAAATTATGAATTTTGATGGGAGGTAAAATGGAGTTAAAGAAGGAACAGTCAAACGACAATTTAAAATACGACCAGTTAAGTATAGAATTGCAGGAACGAATTAAAGACGACAGAAAGCAGGGAAAAATTAATCCTTACAGATGCAATGATGATATGGTAATCAGAAGAAATATGGAACACGACAATCCTAATTTATGGCGACCGGCATTTGTGCGTGATATTGAGAAAATTATTCATTTGCCATATTACAATCGTTATGCGGATAAAACGCAGGTGTTTTCATTTTACAGTAATGATGATATTACAAGAAGAGCTTTGCATGTTCAGCTTGTGTCAAGAATTGCGAGAAATATAGGCGCGGTGCTTGGACTTAATCTTGATTTAATTGAAGCCATTTCTTTGGGACACGATATTGGGCATACACCATTTGGCCACGCAGGCGAAAGATTTTTAAGCGAATTACTTCAGAATGAAACCGGACGTTTTTTTAATCATAATGTACAGAGTGTAAGGGTTCTTGAAAATATGTTTGCAAGAAATGTCTCACTTCAGACTTTAGATGGAATTCTATGCCATAACGGTGAATTTGAGCAACAGGAATATCGTCCGCACTTTGGAAAAACATTTGCTGAATATGACAGGGAAGTAGAGGACAGTTATGTAATCGGTCATGATGCAATTTCACGTCTTGTACCGCTTACACTTGAGGCATGTGTGGTAAGAATATGTGATATTGTTGCATATCTTGGAAAGGACAGACAGGATGCAAGAATTGCAAAAATAATCGATAAAAATTATCAATTTAAGACAAATAAAATAGGCGCGGAAAATGCCGCAATAATTAATAATATGACTGTTGATATTTTGGAAAACAGCTACGGAAAAGATTACATATTGTTAAGCAAATCTGTATATAATGATTTGAAAACTGCAAAAAGAGAAAATTACGAAGTTATATATAACAACAAGAAACTTGAAGAGCAGTACAATGAAATTATTAAACCAATGTTTAAGGAAATGTATTATAAATTATTGGATGATGTTCATAACAAGAGCACAGATTCAATAATTTACAAGCACCATATTAAGTTCATAAATGAAAATTTAAAGTACTATAAGCATAAAAATTATCTTGATTTCTGATTGCCTCATTACCTGATTCTTTATACAATGCTGCTGCATCCTGAAGTGTCTGGAATTCCTGGATCAGATCATCCACATCTGCTTCTGTGACCGTTTCCGTTTCCAGTTTATCTTTAAATGCGTTGAGTTTTTCCTTCAGTTCTACTGACTCCTGAAGCTCAGTTACACGGCTGTCCATATTCTGATTGATCATATGCTTGGACAACTCTCTGAGTGCATCACTTGCTTCTGTCTCTACTGCAAATGAAAATGCGTCTTCCCATGTCTGATCTGCATCGGCATCTGTATCCCAGATATTCCATGCATAGGATGCATTTGCAAAAATAGCTACTTTACTTGGCTCTGACTGCTGCATCGGGTTCAGCATGATTCCCTGAATCTTAGACGCATCAACACCACCATGAAGGAATGTGCTGTTACCACCCATGATCAGATGCTTATGTGAGTTATCTGAACAAGGCCAGTTGATCCACATGAAAGGACCTCTTCCTACATTATTTGTAAATGTAGTAGTAAAATTATTTGTAACCTCACCCCAGACACGTCCACCGGTCATAACGATCTGTACATTTTCCGGTACACTCTTCAGGGTCTGAAGTTCACTGGAACTTCCATTTCCCATATAATCATACGGAACGAACGGAAGTGTCATCTTCATATCAGGGTATTCCTGCTTCACCTCTGCCAGCCAGGTACTCATATCGTTCAGAAGTCTTACTTCATTTGCTGCTCCCGGATTTACAAAGTCATCCGCAAGAATCGCAATCTGACGTACTCCTGCATCAATTACCTGCTTAAACTTTGCTTTCAATTTTGCAAGATCTTCATTATAGTGTGCATCTGTATCAAAGCGGAAGTTATTTCCACTCGGAAATGGATGCAGGGCATACACAAATCTGCACTTGGAAGCATTTCCAGCTTCTGCAAGTGGTCTGATCTTACTCTCTAACTCTTCATCTGTATAGAGTTCATCCCAGTTTGCTCTGTGTTTCGGATCATCCTTTGGTG
>OLNU01000071.1_pt1 | contig 103545 bp, 82 predicted proteins | sample 1672241 | NCBI WGS metagenome assembly OLNU01 (sample SAMEA3136663, study PRJEB25190) | human gut metagenome | biome: human gut; feature: human-associated habitat; material: faeces | place: Austria | collected 2013 | reverse complement strand
TTTCGGATGCATGGCGCGCGAATCTTGCCGCGAACTGGCGATTTTCCCGTCCGAGGCCCCTTTCGGGATGCATGGAGCGCAAAACTTGCCACGGATTGCCGCCCGGGAACGCACCGCGGCGAAATCTTGCCACGGCAAAGCGCCCGGGAACGCATCGCGCGAGAACCTTGTCACCGTCGGACGCCGGGGGAACGCATTTCGTGGGCATTTTGCCATCGTCGAGCGCCCGGGAACGCATCAGGGCACAATCTTGCCATCGCCAGGCGCCCGGAAACACATCAATGAAGAACTTGCATAACCGGCATCTAACAATTGTGTATAAAACACTCACCCGCAACCAAGCCGAGTACAATAAGGAGATTGGATTTTAGGGAGTTTTAGAATATATGACCAATTCAAACGAACCACCGCGCCGACCAGCGCGTCGCCAACCAACCCGCCGTTCCACCGCACCTCGCACTTCCGTGCCCAGTGCACGTGACGAGCTTGAGCGCGAACGCGAGTTATACAGCCAGCACGACCCCACGGCTTCGTTCATGCACGAACGCATGCAGAACAAACCAGCAGGTCAGGAACGCGGCGCATCGTCTGCATTCCCTGCGTATGCAGGCGCCGGCAACGATCATATTGCCCATTCGCGCGTTGCCACGAACCAGCCTGCCCAAACAAACCAGGGGCACACGGCCAATGGCAACATGTCCAACGTGTCGGCCTGGGATCAGCACGCTTCCGCAAATGCAAGCCAGCGTATGCCGCGGGTCGAGGGCCAGCGCCCCAACATGCAGGGAAGTCAGCGGATGCCGCGCGTTGCAATGCCACAAGATGCCAACCAGCACGTAGGCGCAGGCGACCCTTCCGCAAACCAGCGCATGCCGCGCATGCAGCAAAACGGCAACGAGCAGGCGCGCCCATCTCGCCGCGCTGCCAACAGCCAGCGCGGTCAGCGCCCCAGCGCCCAGGCAAGCCAGCGCATGCCGCGCGTTGAAGGTCAGCGCCCCTCCGCGGCTCAACGCCAGCAGCGCCCCGTTCGTCGCGGTGCCGCAGCTTCGCAACCCAGCCAGAGCATGCGCGTTCAGGCAGCACAGCCGCAGCAAAGCCAGCCTTCGCAACAGATACCAGTAGTGCAAAACATGCGCGGCAACGACCCGTCTGCCTATTCGCGCGCTAAATACCAGCGCACCAAAGAAGGCGCCCAAAAGGCTTCGCCCACCAACGCATCCACATACCAGGCAGCTCGCTACCTGGGCAACAACAACTATGCGCCCAAGCAGAAGGCCGACTTCTTTACGCGCGGCAGCCTTATCGCCGTTGCCGTTGTTGTGGTGCTTGCCATCGTTGGCATATTCGCCTTCAACAACTGGATGGGGTCGAAGCCGGTTGAGGTCACGCTAAACGGCGACCAGGTAACCATTTCGGGCGCCGAGCGCAGCGTTGGCGGCCTTCTGGACAACAACGTAGTTTCGGTAACACCTGGCAACTACGTAGCCGTCGATGGCAGCACCATCCGTCAAGGTGACGGTACCCGCTGCACCGCAAAGGTGAACGGAAACGACACCAACGATATGGGCATGCACTTGAACGGCGGCGACAAGATCGAGATCTCCAATGGCACCGACATTACCGAGCCCTACACCGACAGCGAACCCCAAACCCTTCCGCACAAAACGGAACTGAAGGGCGTTGGCGCAGTTCACCTGTACAGCAACAATGCCCAGGACGGCGAACAGGTAACGCGCACAGGCAAGGAATCGGGCGTCACCACCACGGTTACCACCAAAGAACCGGTCGACAACATCGTTCAGTACTACAACGTGAACAGCAACGGCGACAAGGTTATTGCGCTCACGTTCGACGACGGCCCATGGGATAAGCAAACCGATGAGATCCTGGACATCCTTGAACAGAACGACGCCAAGGCCACCTTCTTTACCGTTGGCCAATGCATTAGCGGGCACGAAAAGGAATTGCAACGCGCTGCAAGTATGGGCTGCGAAATTGGCACTCACACATGGGACCACGCAGAGGGCAGCGGCGAAGGCGTAAGCCTTATCAAGATGTCGACCGACGAACGCAAGCAGGAAGTGCAAAAGGGCCTGGAGGCAATCAAGAACGCCACCGGCCAGGAAGCAAGCACTATTTTCCGTTGCCCAGGCGGCAATTTTGACACTTCGGTTGCCACCGACCTTGAAGTCATTGTTACGGCGGAAATCGGCTGGAACGTTGATACCACCGACTGGAAGAAGCCCGGCGCCGACGTTATTGCCCAGCGCATCCAGAGCGCCGGCCCCGGCAACATCATCCTGATGCACGATGGCGGCGGCGACCGCAGCCAGACCGTTGAGGGCCTTCGCCAGGCGCTCCCTAAGTTGAAGGAACAAGGCTACAGCTTCATCACCGTACAGGAACTGCTGGAAAAGTACCCCTATCAAGAGGGCCAAACGAATTAGAGAAAATCAGTATAAAAAAGAATAAAAAATGTACCACTGCGAACGAGCCGTGGTACAGATACATAGCATGGGGAACAATCGAGATGAAAGATTGTTCCCCGTTTTTTATATTTTCGATAAGTAGATTTACTTTTCGATTGCATAAACGCTGTACGTAATTTTTACGGTCATGTCAGACTCAGCGATGATTGCATCGAAGATGAGCTGTGTTTTATAGCTCGATACCTGTTCCACACGGGGTGATAAGTGGTATGTCGTTTCAATGGCAGCAGTATCAGATTCCACCATGCAGTCCATGGCTTTGTATGCTGACGTTTCGGTAGGGAACGGATGTGCTGTGTAGCCGGATTCGTTGCTGGATTCACGGATTAAGATATACGTAGGTTCTGTCATAACAGATACGTCCTTTCTGAAATGTGAAATATGGTTTTACACAGACCTGCACTCAGATGAGGTGCCGTATTGAACCGCTCTCCCTGTTCCTTGGGCACGGAAAGCAAGGGGGAGCGGTTCCTCTTCGCCTATGGCATAGCGGCTGACGCCGAACCTCGTACGCACGCTTCATTGCAAACGCGGCTCAGCTCGCAAAGTGGGAATCGAGCACCTACCCTTACTTTCCTGCCTGGTTGGTGCTAGTTCGGACTTCTACCGATTTCGCGATATAGGCAGGGCGGCGCTTGGTTTCAATGTAGATGCGTGCGATGTACTCGCCGATCACACCCAGCGTTACCAAAATGAGCCCGCCCATCAAAAGGAGCACGCACAGAAGCGTAGGATAGCCCGATGGCATGGCGGGGTTGATAAATTGCTCGACAATGACTTCGACCAGCAGAACCAACCCGACAAGCGTGGCAACGAGACCCGCCACCGCGGCAATTTTCAGCGGAAACGTGGTAAACGAAAGCACTCCGCCGATGCCGTAGCGCATTAGTTTCCGGAACGACCACTTCGTTTCGCCCTCAACGCGATTTGCCGGCGTGTAGGGAAACGGCAACGTCTCGAAACCTACCCAGGCAAACATGCCTTTCGAAAAGCGGAAGCTTTCCGGCATGGAAAGAAGCGCATCGGCCACCCTGCGGTGGAACACGCGAAAATCGGAGGCATCGGGCATGACATTGAGCCGAGAAGTTGCATCGAACGTTTTGTAGAACGCGTGCTTGAAGAAGCTCAGCACCGCGCCTTCGTTTCGATGCTCTTGGAATGCGGCTACGCAATCGGCGCTAGGGTTGGCCTGCAGCATGCGGTACATTTCAAGCAACGTTGCAGGAGGCTGTTGCAAGTCTGCGTCCATCAGGCCAACCGCACCCCCTTCAGCATGTTGAAGGCCTGCGAGCAGGGCGCTTTCCTTACCGAAGTTGCGGGAAAAATCGACCACGACGATACGTTCGGCCGATGCAGGAGTGGGCAGCTCATGCAGCAGGTGCGACGTACCGTCGGAGCTGCCGTCGTTCACCAAAACCAGCTCGTACGACACTCCCGAGGTGGCAAAAGCATCATCTACCGCGCTGAACAGCAGCGGCAGCGATCCTTCTTCGTTGTAGCATGGCACGACAATGGAAAGATCCACCGCAAGCCCCCTTTTCGCTCGATTACCGCGTCCGATTGTACGCCTAGCAGCAAAACAAACCCAGCGTGTTGCCGAAATGCAACATCCTAGAAAAATAGGGGCAGGGCCCAGATTCCAACTTTGCGAGCCGAGCCGCATTTGCGATGAAGCGCATACGCGAGGTTCAGCGTCAGCCACTATGCCACAAGTGAAAAAGCGAGATCTGCCCTATTTCCTCATCTGCCGGATTTCAGTTTCACGAATACATTGTGCAGAGCGCCGTTCTTGGCGGCATGAATAGCACCGCCTAGCGCCAGGCACTTCGACGCATTACGCTGCTGCAGGGGCTTCAAGCACAGGCGCAACGCCTGGCTGTCGGCTTGCGCACAGGTCACCAACTCGTTGAACAGATCATCGGCAAACACACCTTGCAGCCATTCCTTCTGCGCAGAGCCGTTCATGCCGCTTTCCTTCTGCTTGTTGCGCTCCAACGCCGAAAGAATATAGCGCGCATACAGTGCACCGAGCGTGGCCTTGGCGCTGGCATCAAGCAAACCCCATGAATCCAGCTGGTTACGCAACATTTCAATGCGCGCGCGGTGCACCTCGTAATAACGCGGCACAAACTTGCTGGTTAGGTTGCCTGCCTCGCGCTTGGCGTAACGATACAGCGGTGCGCCAATCACGTTCAGGCCAGGCAAATCTTGGAACACGCGGATGTTGAATTCAATATCTTCGATAAGCGGCAAATCTTCGGTAAAGGTAAAGCCGCCCTGCTGCAGGTAGCTGCGCTCGTACACCTTGTTCCAGGCGTAGCCGTAATGCGTACCCTTTTCGAATTCCAAAACGTGCTTACGCAGCTTGGTTTTTCCCAAATGCGCCGATTCCTGGCTGAAAGTGAATTCCTGCACTCGTTCCACCTTGCCACCAGCGTCGTAGAACTCTTCCACATGACCCACCATAACCACTGGCGCTTCGTGCTGCTGAAGCGAGTTATACACACTCTGTAGAAAGGTGAAATCGTAGCGATCGTCGGGGTCGGGAAACCACACATAACGCCCCCGAGCAGCGGCAAAACCCGTATTGCGCGCCGCCGAAAGCCCTCGGTTCACCTCGTGCGAAACAACGCGAATGCGCGCATCGGCGGCGGCGAACTGCTGCGCGATGGCCAAGCTGCCGTCGGGCGAGCAATCGTTCACCACGATGGCTTCCCAATCGGTGAACAGCTGGTCTTGCAAATCGCCCAAGGCGGCGGCAAGGTAGGGCTCGGAGCTATACGTGGACAAAACAACTGAAAAGAACGGGGCGGTAGAGGGTTGGGCTGGTACGTCTGCGGTGCTCACCGAGCCCGTAGCTTCTACAGCACCCGTACCGCTACGGGCAGCATCGGCGTAGACGACAGCATCGCCGCGCCCATGCGCAGCGGCAGCGTCCGCGGCATCGACGCTCACGGCACCATTACGCCCCCGCGAGGCGGACGTACCGTTCGCTTCGCCCTTGCCGTGATGTCGTTTTCCCATATGCCCAGCGCCCCTCATGAACTCTAAACGCTTCGGCGTCAGCGCGCGCCGCTATTCCGAATACTTGCTTATGTCAGATATCTTAACAACTACAACGCCGTCGATGGTTGTCACCGAATCATTGGCAGGATACAGCGACATGTTCGCGAATTCACTGGAGCAAATAACCTTGGCGCATTCGTCAAACGAGCAGTAATTGAAGCTCTGCCCCGCAAACTGCTTCATTATCACGTCCCAAGAACGCATGTTGTTCTGGTAATGATTGTCCCAAACCATGCCCCACTTCGCATAGCTGCTTGCGTGAACGTAGGAATCGCTGGTGTTTGGAAAGTTGCCCGCTTCGGGCTTGCCGGCGATCAATACCTTCGAACCCGCCTGCACATCGGAGTTCGCATCAAGCACGCCGGCAATTCGGGTGGCCAAAGAAGCGGTTTGGTTCTGGCACGCCTGCATAACCTCGGCATCCGCATTCGACTGCAGCGCATACGACCACGCCCCTACGGCGATAAGGCAACAGCAACCGACGGACATTGCCTTCGCGGGCATGCGCAGGCGCACATTGCCTCGGTCGGGCGAATCGAGCAAAAGCTGCACCAACAGGGGCAGAAGCAGAAACGAAGTCATGAAACCGCCCAGCATAAGCGGGGTGGGATACCCGTAGCTGGGAACGATAACCGGGATAACGTTGGCGGCAAAGGGGATAAGCACAACGCAGAGCAGCGCCATAGCGCTCGCCCCCAAACGCTTCACGCTGTTGATCGCAGCAAGACGGACAAACGCAACCGCCGCAATAATCATGCCAACAGCCGCCACGTACACCCAGCCAAAATGGTTCCCGAAAATGCCGTGGCTGAACAATGCGTCGGAATAGGCAACGTAAGCGCTGGGGACAGACGACGTCAAAGAGCCCAGGATGCTGCCAGCGCCAACCGAGGAGGCTCCGCCGTAGGTAGAAAGGCTGATGCCCAGCGCAAACAAAGACAGCTCGGTTAGTGCGTAGTACAGCACGGCGCCCGCCGCGCATACCGCAACGGCAACGCCGAAGAACACCGCAAGCTGCTTGGCGCTGAGCGAATCGGCGCTGCAGCCTTCTTCGCAGTAAGGGTTTTGGGTTTCGGCGCCGCTAGCGTCGCATGCCAGCGACGCCAACGGTTCGGGGCCGCCGCCCATAAGAGCGCGAATCATCACCAGCAGCACCACAACACAAAACACGCCCAAGCTCGCCTGATAGCAGCCGAGCGAAAACGCCAGCAGCGGAACCGCCCCAACAAGAGCAACCGGCTTGCCAACAGCCCCAACGCGCCCAATCAGGCACGCGGCCAGCACCGCACACAAAAACGAAAGCGCATACGAGTTCGAGCAGTAGTAGTACGTAATGCAGCAAGAAACGAAGGGCGAAGCGATGAACAGAATCGAAGAAGCATACCGCAGGCAAACGTTCCTAATGCCAAGCTTGTCTATCAGCGCAACGATGCCCAGCGCAAACAGCGCAATGGTAATCGCGGAAGTCAAAACGGGCGAGCACAGCCCAAACTTAGCGTAGGCAGCGAACAACAAGCCCCAACGCCCCAGGCTCATATCCCAGGCGTGCGGAGTAAAGCTTCCGTACCCATTGGGATTGCTCAGGGAAACAACCGCATCGGGGTTGGAAAGACCATTCAAGTACATCTGGGCATGGCAAACCATACCTACCGCAAAGCACGCCACCAGCAGTTTTGCGTTGCGCGTAAACCAGAGCTTAACTTTGGGAACCCCCGTTTTCTCTGCCAACAATTCTCCTTTTTGCTCCAAAACAACCTCCCGATGCTTCGGGAGAATAGGGACAGGTACCAGATTCCCACTTTTCGAGCTGGCACACGCCTGCAGTGAGGCTTGCATACAGAGCATAGAGCTAACCGTCATGCCGTAAGCGGGAATCTGGTACCTGTCCCTATTCTCCCACCACAGAAAGTCTACTCCCCCTCAAAGCTGTTCACCTCGAGTTTCAGATCCTGTTACCAACAAAGCACCTACACGCAACGAAGACGACGGTATTCGACTAGCACACCACGGCACATAAGCCCATCAACCCAGCCTGGTTTTATCTCTTTTTGCCAAAGACGCACCGACAGAACAGGCAACCCGAGCCATAACCTTTATCATAGAAATGTTAAACAAAAACGCACGCTGCGCAGCAATAGCGAAAGGATCCGCCGTGCCCGCAATTAGCTTGCTTATACCTATTTACAACGTGGAGAAATACCTGCGCGAATGCCTGGATTCCGTGCTGGCCCAAAGCTTCACCGATTTCGAGGCAATCTGCATTAACGACGGCAGCACCGACAGCTCCCGCGCCATCGTGCAGGAGTATCTTGATGCGGACAGCCGCTTTCGCGTAATTGACAAGGCTAATTCTGGTTATGGAGCATCCATGAACCAAGGGCTTGATGCCGCAACGGGCGAATACGTGGCCATACTGGAATCCGACGACGCCTTCACGCCCGACGCACTGGAAGTGCTGCATGACCTGGCAACCACGCACAACGCACAAGCGGTAAAGGCCGACTTCTGGTTCTATTGGAGCAAGAACGAAAAGCTGGAACCCTGCCATGTTATAAGCGAAGGGCTCTGCGGAAAGCTGGTTAACCCTCAAAAAGATTTTGAACCTTTCTATGCAAAGCCCTCTATTTGGTCGGGCATGTACAACCGCGCCTTCCTGCAGGAAAACGACATTCGCTTCCTGGAGACGCCGGGGGCATCGTACCAGGACGCTGGCTTTGCCTTTAAGGTATGGGCAGCAGCAGAGCGCGCTGCGTTTAGCTCTACACAGATTTTGAAATATCGTCAGGACAACGAAGCCTCATCGGTTAATTCCCCCGGCAAGGTGTATTGCGTATGCGACGAATACGCCGAAATGCAGCGATGGCTTGATGAGCGCCCGGCAAAGAAGCAACATCTACAAGGCGTGCTGGAGCGCATGAAATTCAACAGCTACCTGTGGAACTACGATCGCCTTTCCGCTGAACTGCGTGCCGAGTTCTTGAAGCGTGCCGCGCAGGAACTGAAGGCGGATTTGGACGCCAGCCGCGTTGACCTGGCGCTGTTTGAGCCTTGGGCCGAAGCCGACCTTCGCGCGCTCATCAAAGATCCCGAAACATTTGCAAAGTGCCGCACCGAATACGCAGCGCCTGGCAAGCTGAACACCTTCAAGCACTACTACCGCATTGGCGGCCTGCCGCTCATTGCGAAGCTGCTGAAGAACAAGGTGGCGAAATAGCAATGACTGTCGAAGAACCAACAGTCATCCGCACTGAAGGAGCCCCCGAGCACCCTGTTCTTTCCATAATCGTGCCTGTATATAACGTGGAAGACTATCTGGATGCCTGCCTTGATTCGCTGCAGGCACAGACCTTCGGCGATATCGAAATGGTTTGCGTAAACGACGGCAGCCCCGACGGCTCACGTGAAATCCTGGCAAAGCGCCAGAAGGAAGATGCGCGCATCGTTATCGTGGACAAGCCAAACGGCGGCCTTTCCTCTGCGCGCAACGCCGGAATTAATGCGGCATGCGGAACCTACATTGGCTTTCTTGATGCGGACGACCGCTTCACGCCCAATGCCTGCCAGCGCATTGCCGAAGCATTCGCCGAAATCGATGCCGACGTGGTTACCTTTGGCGGTTATTGCAACCCCGCAGAAGCCGCAACTCCCTGGATTACGCTGAAGCTTAGTCCGAGGGATGTGGTGTATGACGGCTTCCAGCCTGCCTTGATGTTCGAAGAGCAGAGCACCCCCTACATTCGCACCGCTTGCCGCAAAGCGTTCTTAGACGAATGCGGCATTCGCTTCGAAGAGGCGCTGCCCTTCGGCGAAGACCAGGTGTTTTTCTTCGACATTTACCCCAATTCAAGGAAAACTACGCTGATGAGCGACAAGCTGTACGAGTACCGCATTGAACGCGAAGGGTCGCTTACGTCGAAAACCAATGACGACTTGGAAGCCAAAAGCCGCAAGCACTTGCCCATGACTCAGCGTATTTTCAGCGCCTGGAAGAAGCGCTTTGGCTTGGAAGAATACAGCTCAGAAATTGTAAGCTGGTCCATTGAGTTCGTGCTGTATGGACTGTTCTGCCTGCCGGAAGGCGTACGCAACGAGCTGTTGCCCGAATACGCCCGTATTTTCCGCGAGTTCTGGGGCAACGGAAGCGCCAGCGCATTGCATCTGAAGAAGCACGACCGCAAGCTGCTGGAAGTTGCCCTAAGCGGGAATCCCGTAAGCAACGCCCAAGCAATACGCCTGCGGGCAGGCTGGTTCCTGGAGAAGTACGGAACGAAAGCCGTTGTGGGCAAAGTGTTGGGGATGAATTAGAAGCGGGAGTCCGTCATTTTTCTATCATTTATGCAATTTCTAAAGCAATAGCAAACTGGCGGAATCGGTAATACCCAATAGAGAGAAGAATTCGCAAAGCAGGAAAACACCACCCGCATAGCAAGCGATTTACTGTAAAGGGACGCAGTTCATGCACCCCTTTACAGACTTAGGTCTTTACAAGAAAAGGAGGTTCGACGCATCAAACCCTTTCAGATGATACCCGCAAGCATGCACCGCAATTAACAGAGCATTCTGCTAGATTCATGTAAAGCACGACAGAGTCGCAGAATACCTACTTAAGCAGCCGCACCGCACGTTGATTGATCATTTCCTCAATCAGCCTAAGGCGCTTGGCGGGGAATCCCTTTATAGGCTTTCGGGAAAAGGTAAAATCCAACGCCTTTCTGACTTTGATGCGCGTTTCATGAGTCATGCACTCTTTGGCATCAGCGAAGAAATCACCATATACACACGGGGTCTGCGCTTCGGCATACAGACCCAATGACCCCAACGAAGACCAGTCGTCCCCATACGCTTGATAAAACAGCGCATTGCCATGGTCAAACAACGGAGCCGGGGCAATAATCTGGTTGGTTTCGTTTTCAACCATAAAGCCAAAGTTGTTTAAGTGCCTATCGGTATTACAGATAAGGGCATCAAAGGCAAGCATGTCACTAAAAGCTTGCCAATACGCACCACCTTTAGCAGCGTAATAGTCTTTAACAGCAGGAAAACCGCCGCTTTTGACTAGATTCGCCATGGGAACAAAAGAATACTCTTTACTCGTAAAAAGCTCGCATGACGAACAAAGCGTTTTCTTCCATGCATGGAGCTGGTAATCAACGCAATTCATGCCGATAGCCTTAGCCAAATCCGATGAATAGTATTCCGAAAACGGCTCAAATCCAGAATTTGCGAAACCAGTAGTGCCGCCTTTCCAAAGATAAATATGACCACTAATCCTGCGCCAACATTTTGGAAGCATGCCATTTGTAGTGAATTCAGGAGACGAGCAAAAAGAAGAGCGGACGCCACTGCCATGCCCAGTGAAAGCAATTTGCGCAAGCAAACGGCTCATAGGATTGTCGTAAAGATTAACTTTCGCAAATTGTTGCTTGTTATCGGGTGGTACAACCCAATAACAATCATTCAATGAAAGGCCTTTGCAAACCAAGATAATCCCCAAAGTCCTGTTTGCGTTTAATCCATTTCTCGCCAAAAAGGTGCTAACAAAGGCGCGATTCTTGGGAATAGTCCGATGTCCAATCCACGATAAAACGCCCTTATCGCTGATGTCTAAGCCAATGGGAAGCAGATAGCGAAAAGGTTCATTTACCCATGTAACCTTAATTGTGTTTGCTGCAGACTCGGGATCACCCGTAAAGCGGAGCAGCGGCGTATCAAAATGTCTAATTTCAAATTCCATTCAGCAATCCCCTCCAACAAATCAGCGCTCAGAAACTAGCCCAATCACACCGAGTAGCTTATCAGCCCCGCTCCCCTTAAGGCATTGAAAGACAGGAGCGCATCAAGCCCATAAATCAGAATAAGCGAAAGGTACAAAATATGCTGAACGATACCCGTCCAATGCACTATCCCGCATGCAGAATATTCCAGCATTGAAACATACCCAAATCTGTATTCATGCATATTCAAAAGGGAGGGTAAGGAAAAATGGACTTAGAACGATATGGGCTAGAGTTCGAACGTACAGCAAGACAAAGCGGGGAGTATAACAGAAAGGCCTAAGCTACGCCTCGTAGGCAGCCCAGGAAAATGTCCGCGCCCTAATTATACATACTCCTGTATTTTTAATTCCATTTTCTATATCGTTGGCTCCATGATGAGGATGCACTTCGATTCGAACAGCGCATCCTACGAGGACCGCCCTTCGGCAGTCCTCGTGCATTACGGAAAGATTCGACAAATAGATAAATCGAGCCGCAGCTCAAAAGTACGTCTTACCGCCTGAACTTAGCGAACCTACGAAACCCATTTCAGTCGACGCCACACCCGTAGCCCGAGTCCATCACATCGACATTTCTACACCCTATAGCTTTTCAAGAGTCTATCCTTATGGGTTTAAATTGTTTTACGTTTAAACCCCGAACACGATATGCCGTTTTCCGCAACCCACTTTGTACGTAAAAGACCGTAGGCTATGCCAGCTACAGGCGACCAACATTCGATCTTGGGTTCTTGGGCAACCTGAGAATCGTCAACATTTAACAGAAAAATGGCTCTATAAGACAAAGAAATAGCTCTGCACAACGAAAGCTTACCGTCAAAAGACACCATACCAAGAACCTTAAGTCCTTAAGCCAAAAGGCCCTAGCGAAGATGACGACACAAAGGCATCCGCTCAAGCTCAACAGAGAAAACTCAACTCATTTTTATATGACGTTGAAGCTCATTGCATGAAGATGCTCATCGACTTGAAACAACCCGCCATCGTCATCGAGATAGCGCAGCTAAATGAATTAGCGAACGCTTAGAAGACCATCGCAACAACCAACCTCGGAACAGTGTCTAGCGAGCGCAAAATCACAGATTAATAATTTTTCCTCTCCCTGATACTGCCGCTCTAAAAGGCCATTAAAGCAAAACTCACAAGAGCCGTTGCGATAATAATTTGGAAACTTCCCCTTCTCAACAAAATTAAACTTAGAAAGAAGCGGCCGGAATTCATCAATATGCTGCTGAGGAACCGTTATAAACGGATCGTCTACCCCTAGATAATCAATCGAGCTCTCTAACAGCATCGAGCCCAACCCTCTCCCTCTGTATCGAGGAGAAACCCGTAAAGTACAAATCTTTTTTTCGGATGATTCCTTTTTCAGGATAGCGAGGCCAGCTATCTCTCCTCCAGAGAAACACAGGAGAAATTCCCGATTGCCCAACAGCAGGCCCTTGATCGCTTTCGTGAAAAACCACTTTGCAAAACCAGGATATTCATCTTTTAAATCATACAAATAATAGTAAGATTTCATTCCAAGATTTATTTTGGAAAAAAAAGTCCCATTAGAAACATTTATTGTTTTCATGACAACCTCCGTACACCTAGCTTGAAAAAAGCGAACAGGCCAATCCGAGAAGGCTATAAAGAACATTTCCGACTATACAAACCACAAGGAGCATAACAACATAAATAAATATGATCTTATTATTTCTGTATAAAAAACTTATTTTTGCATACAGATCCCAATCTTTAAAAGACTGCTCGGCGACTTTCTTCCAATGGTAAGCTATTGCATTCGAAAACTGATCTTTCCCGCCACATTCATTACCCATCGGTAGATACTTCGACCACACATCCCTCTCGAGTCTTCTGACTGTAGCTGCGTTATCGTTCAAAAGATCAACAGTTTCGTCTGTTATAAGGAAGAAATCCAACCGTAAAATGTCCGGAAACCCACCACATGATCTTATTTCCTCCCTTAAAGAGCTGGAAAGACTTCGACTGTGATTAAGCCGGCACTCCATGACTTTAGTAACTGAAAGTACATCATGAAAAAGCATATCAAGAGGATCGTGGCCTCGCTGTCTCACCATTGAACCATCTAGGTAAGGAGTTGATAGACGGAATCTAAAATAGCTTCTATTGCATTTTTGATTTTTCATCTCGTCTTTTAGATCAACCAAATCTGCAACGTTAATACAGATTGTTGTGCCTTTGTTCTTTCCCTTCCCCGCGGTCTCAAGAGATGCATCTTTCTTGCCATTTTCAAAATCAAGTTCATAGACGATGAAGCAATCGCATTTGTTGCGATCTTTTTCGCTAAGATCTTCGTCTGAAACGAGAAATGCCTTTCCTGCAGACGAATTGATTATTCTATAGTTATCGTTAAAAACAGCATTTAAAGTTACGTTGTTATTGAGAACAATACCCAAATCACTTATTTCATTCGTGGAAAGAGGAAACGGGACATAAACATAAAGATGCTCGATGATCGAAGCGTCTTCGAGCATTATTCCAATGTCGAGAATTGGCTGAGCCATTCCTTTGTTCTTTTTGGCTTCATACGCATACCAACAATTGAAATGCACCTTTATCCCGCAACGGTCCCCCTCTCCCTCATTTTTCTGCTTCATCCATATTGCAAAGCTAGCCATTTTGAAGGTCCTCCTCATGCATGGAAGAGCAATTATTAACACGTTCTGCTCGAATGCGGTCAAGCAATCGGACTTGCCGCTGAGATAGGTAAACAAAAGATTGTGGCGGCCTCGTTATCCCTATCCTCGAAAGAGGAATCTTGTATTTGAAAAATGAAACGGACTCGAATTGAAAAGCGACGGCTCTCGAGCAAGACGTGAAATACTTCAAAAACCCTTCCTCCGAAATTCCCGAAATGGACTCGGTATCGAGCCATATTTCTTCCGGTTTCCCGACAAGAATCGATTTAACACTTGCCCGTCCCACAATTGCCTTCTCGCCTCTTGATTCATAAATATACAGCGTGGAGGGCTCATGCTTTGGCAGCACCCTTCGATACTCACAGATTTTTTCGCCGCGCCTAATCCTATCCACATACTCTTTCTTTATCGAAACGAGGATGGCTGCTTCTCTTTCCATGAGCACGGTTCTCCTTGATGCATGGACGGGGACGTAAAACCCAAGATCTCATGCCTTTGATTCAAGATCCTGAAAATATATTAGCAATTACTGCATACAGGCCGATAGACAAGCGATAGCGATAGAATGCATAGGCCATGAATGAAATACAGCAGTGCTAAATGTTGACGCAGATCGATGCAAGGCGATATTACGGTGAAGTGGTCCTACCCACCAGGGAATCGAACCACAGGCAACTTCGAACCGTTGAGCCGATTTATCTATGGTTTTTCGAATTGCTCCAATTAACAAGCACGTCATGGTGCTCAACATGCCGCAACGAATCTTCTTCCACTTTAAGAGACTTATAAGCAATCTGATTTGCCCTCGCAGACAACCCTGCAGAGATAGTGCTGATCACAAGCACCAGAATAGACAAAGCAATAGATGCAATTTCCATAATGTTCTCCTCTCACCGATCGACAAGAACATTATGCTCTGATCGGCAGCTTTAGATGTCCAGCATACTGGACATCTAAAGCTGCCGATCAGACTTCATACCATTGATGTTGCGATAAATCGGCGAAAGCCTACATCCCATCCGAATACATCTCAACAAACTTATCCGGATCATCGATCAAAAGCCTTACCTGCTCCCAATCTCGATCGCAAAACATTGTCCGATCCAAAGACCCTTCCTTCTCTGCTCGAGAGAACTCTTCGGACATCTTCTTAACAAAAGCAGGACGACTCTCATCGGTAATTCTGTTGAAATTCCAGCGGTATGTCCCTAGCTTAAGCAGATTAAGAATAGGAGCAAAAGCAGCCACTCGCTCTGGATCTCTTCTCATGAACGATTCGCTCAATGCGTATTCATCGCAAACCGCAAAAACCTTCGCGGAAGATTTAACGGATGAATTTGCATTGTCAACACGGTAGTGCAAATAGCCCTTTTCAAGGATGGCAACACGTCTTGCAGCCATCCAAACCTGATGAACAAATGATGTGTCCTGATATGACGCACCGGGAGTTTCATTAAAGCGTATCCCGTTGCTCACTATCAGATCTCTTTTATAAAGCGCAGACCAAATAACAGGCAATGCGGTTAAAGGCCCTTGATAGACCCTAGGGTCAAAAACCTCTCGATACCTGAATTCGTCAAAGGGGCGCTGAAGGACGTCTCCTGCTTCAGAATGCTCGTAATAGTTTGCCTTTAGTAAATCAAGCTTCTTCTTTTTAGCAAAACGATACATATCTTCGTACATATGCTTATCAGCAAAATCATCTGACTCGCATATACCGATATATTCGCCTTTAGCTGCAGAGAAACCAAGATTCATCGTATGCCCATAGCCACGATTCTTTTTAGTGAGGATCTTTACCCTCGGGTCTTTCTCTTCATATCTGCGCAAAATAGAAAGAGAGTCGTCGGTTGATCCGTCATTCACGCAAATGATCTCTATGTTTTTCAGAGACTGAGAAACAAGGCTATCAAGACATTCTGAAAGATAATTTTGCACATTATAAACTGGAACAACAACAGAAACGTAAGGATGATCTTGGTCAAATCGCTTGTTGATGAACATAGGAACCTCGTTATCGTAATTTGAAGACTGATGCAATTTTACGCGGAACAGCCGTAAATTTACGACCGACTCTAAAGCTAACAGAGGATTTCAAGGCATCTAGCCTTTCGTTTAACTCGGCAATCAAACGGCGCTGCGCCTCCAACAAATCGGAGTCTTTCTTGCCACGGGCCTGAAGAGAAGTCAACAAAGACATCATTCTTTCTTTGCGGTATTCTTCCGAACTTTCCCCTGACATCAAAAGCAGAACCCTTCCGTCGGGGCAAGTGGACCGCAATTCATCAATAGCCTGAGGTCTCCGCTCTTCAAACTCTTTAAGTAAATCCGAAATAGCATCGAACAGTTTGCAGAAGTTAGTGCAAGACATGCTTAAATCCAAATTGATCGCACAAAAGGATAAAGCCATCTGCAACGCATCTTTTTCGCAAATGCCCATCCAATTGCCAAGACCAAGGCCTCTTCCCACAAAATCCACCTTTGAAATATCTGCCCTGAAGGAAGGACTGTCAACCGCTAGTGCGTCAAAGTCAAAGAGATGGAGGATCGAGTTGCATTGCACCTGAAATCCAAATATATACGCCTGAATCGGAAGGTTCCGTTTCCCCTCTTTATTTGCCTGGTAGAAGGAAACGAATTTATCCCTCAAATACAGCTTATTCCAAGGAACAGGAGAAACAGCCAAATACCAGCTTCCCTGAAGCGATGCCGGTTCAATACGGTATCTATCAGCCAATGCACATTCGGTTGATGGCTTAGAGACGGACAGTAAGTCTGAAACGCCCAGCAGCCCGTCCTCGTCTGCAAACGAAATCACATCTGGAAGACCCAATGAAACAGAGGGAACGGGCTCAGAATAAACATTTATCGAATCGATAACCTTACCGAGAAAGCCTTTCGTATATCGGCAAGCCGAAGAAACGAAGCTAACATAAAGCGACCGGCAGGACTCGAGAGCAGCTTCCACCGATGGATACAAGCAGACTTGCTCCCCATCAACAGGAACAGGAAGAGCACTTCCGATGCTGTTGCCCTCCCGACAAACCAACTTTAATGAAAACCCCCTATCAGGAGAATGCATCAAAGAATCAACAAGCCCCCGCAGATCAGAAGGATCATTATTCACCAGAACTATTAGATCAAGAACATCTTCGACGCCTTCTACGGTTTTTCCGCGGTCGAACCCAAGCATCCATGTTGCCTTTTCTCTAACATAATCAGGAGTTCGCGCTATCGCCTCCTCAAGATGATAAGAGCTAATTAACTCATAATATTTTTGAGAGAACCGACCAAGTTCACCTGGGTAGAGATATTGCGCATCTTGATAAAGAAAGTTCGTAGACCAAATACACAAATCGCTTTCGTACTTAGAGAGAAGCCCTTTTCCCTTCCAAGAAGAAAACACCGACTCAACAACAAGCACATGCTTCATTATTCGACCGAAATAGTCTTCTATAGATGCATTTACAGCCGAAGCATCCCTTGTCCTGTAAAAATAAAGCTTGTCCTTCAAGTAGCCAATTTTTTTCGCGTACGGAAATACATCAAACTGAAACGCATGGTCCTCTCCCAGTTTAAGAGTCGAATCAAGCATACAATGATTGGCTTCGAGAAAGCTCCTACGGAACATCTTGTTGCACATCAAAGGCCGCGAACCAGGCTCATCGAACAACGCACGAATCGCATTATCAGCGTATATCACATCATTTTGGGCAAAGCTGTCATCGGCCCATTGAACAGTAGGAAAGGTCTTACCACCAAACACAACGATATCAAGACCATTCTCCTGAGAAAATGCAAGAAGCTTCTCGCAAGCGTCTTCACGAATGTAATCGTCTGAATCGACAAATAGGACATAATCTCCTACCGCGATAGACAATCCTTTGTTCCTTGCAGCGGAAACACCAGAGTTCACCTGACGAATGACCCTAAAACGATCATCCGATTTAGAGTAGCTCGACAAAATAGCCGAAGAATTATCAGTAGATCCGTCATCGATACATATTATCTCGATTCGATGCAGCGACTGACGAGCAAGCGACGAAAGACACTCTTCCAAATATGGAGCCACATTGTATACGGGCACAATTACTGAAATTTTCGGAAGATCGCACTCTCTATATTCTTCTTGAGACATTCGCATCCTTCTCCGGTTTAACGCAATAGCAAAATAGAATTTTTTGATTATTAAAACATGCACTATTGAATTATCTTGTAAAGTCTCATATCTCCATCGGCCATCACTATTTCAAAACCAGGCGTCTCATCGGTTATGCGATTAAAACCCTGCCATTGATCGGGATAATATGACCAGAAAGAAATTCGCTTTGAGGGATCCCCTCCTTGGTCAAGGAGAAGAACATATTTTGCGCCGATTTGTCTTACAGCTTTAGCAACTTCGGGATTAGACGCAACCTCATCAATAGACTGACGAACTATCACACTATCAATCGATTCTCCCGTCGATGGGAGCGCAAACTGCCTATAAAAAAGGTTCTTTGCATCGTACAGGGCATACAGGAATTCGCTCCCGTCGTTTGGTTCATTCAGGATCAACTCATCTTTAGGCACCTTTTGTAAAGCCTCCTTGGCGAACTCTTTTTCATCGCTCGTCAAGACATTGTCTGCATAGGCATTGTTTTGACACTCAATTTTTTGGGAGATGTTGCCAAATGCGGTCACGACAGTTCCGCAACCTTCAAATACAAAATTCGGCCCATATAAACACAGTACGAAAAGCACAATAAGAGTGCCACTGCTTAGCTTACCTCCAATTGCAATTTGACGATTGCCTTTGTTTTTTTCGGCAATCGAATCCAGAACAGCAAAAGCCCATTTAAGGCCAAGTAACGCCAAGGGAATAGATGCAACTGAGGCAATAGCTGCAAGCCTATAAGGATCAGTGTACCAAAACCCCGAAAGAACATGCTTTATCAGCCCCTCGGTCGATACAGAAGAGATATAGATGAGGCACGAAACAATATATGAAAAAGCCAGCCAAGCAGTCCTCCGAGACGACAAGGCCCTTAAACCACCAATGAAAACCAGCACCGCAAGCCAAGGTTGGGCAGCGCCAGCGTTAAACGAAAGCAAGGCACAGTCGACTATCGCTTGCCATTTCCCGACCGTCGCGGGCCAATTGAACTCAACTGTGTTTCTGATCATTGAAACAGGCAGGCTATATAGCCCAAACCAAATGACAGCCACTATAAATGCCAGCAACAAAAGGACGGAAAGGGACTTCCATCCTACATGGCCCTCTTTTGAACAAGCTGCGAAAAAACACTCACAAACAAAATAAGGAATTACAAAAATAAGTTCGGCAAAAATGCTATTTGGTTGAGAAAAAAGAAGGGCAACAGTGCACAGCAAAACCACGCCAAAACGAAGTAAACGTTCTTTCGCCTCGATTCCAAATGAAACAAACCGAAGCGACGCTATGAGTGCTGCAGGGAGCATAGACATTGATAACAAATTCGGATACAGCGGCCCAAACGTCAAGAACCCCCAAGGAAAAGGCGCTACCGATAGCGCTAATAGCGTACCGGCATAAAGAAGCTTCTTCTCTTTTCCAAACAAGCAATGCATCGCAAAACACACAGCCAAAGGAAAGATCAAAGCCGAAGAAACAAAATTCAGAGCGTTAACGGCGACTGTAATAGGTGCTGCTGTAGCAGTTACAGCCATTGCAACCAAACAATGCCATACTGCTGGATAAAAAGACGAATCCGATGCAAAGGGGGACGCTATTCCCTCTCCATATCCCGCCCGAAAAGAAGAATAAGTCCCACTATCGACAAACGTACGAACTACCGATAAATGGAATCCATTGTCGGATGCCTGGAAGAAGGAGTCGGCACCATCAAGGTTCCTCACGAAGAAGAACCCCACCACAGCAATTCCAACAACAGCATAGGCCGCAATCAGCAGAAGCTCATCTTTAGAAACAGTTGTCCCAACACTGTTTTCTCCCAAGCGTCTTGCGAGCACGCTAACAATAATAGAGACGGCTAGATAGGGAAGAAATAAAGAGGACCATGAACAGGGAATATTGAAGATTGAGTATATAACTGCAGCGACTGAATAAAAGAAAACACCAATTATAGGAGCAAACCCAACGCTTGCAATAAGGGACCGTTTAACTGAATAGACAATCAAAGCCCCTGGCAAAAACAAAAAAACAACTAGTACCGCCGCAGAAGAGAAAAACTCGGTCCACACAATATCCCCTAAATAAAACAGCAATTAAAATAACAGGAAGAGCAGAGACGGCAAACCAGTCCAGTGCTCAAACGAACCACAAGGAATAATTCTTAGCCGAAACGCCCGGTTACAACACCTGGGAAAGAATTTACGCCATTCTCTCTCTACCCACATACTCTACTAGCCTCCGCTCCCAATCAGGCGGATTGAAGCCAGCTGCTCGGATCTTGGAGAGGTCCATCGCCGAATGCTCAGGGCGAGGAGACACGGGACCCGCAACGCTGGCATAGTAATCAGCCGTAGTAACTGGCACTACCTTGTCGGCGTTCCCATTTGCAAGCTCGAACACACGCTTTGCAACCTGCGCCCAGCTTTTTGACTCACCCGAACCGGTAAGGTTATAAGTGCCGTACGGTGCGGGACTGCTGGGCTCGACGTCGCCTTCGCGGTAGCCGAGCAGCCAGAAGATACCCTTGGCCATATCGCGCGTAAAGGAAAGACGGCCCACCTGGTCGTCCACCACCGTCACCTGAGGAATCTCGCCGGCGGCAACGCGATCCGAAAGGCCCATCATCGTCTTCACGAAGTTATGGCCATCTCCGATCACCCAGCTGGAACGTGCGATATAGTGCCTAGGGCACCCACCGACGGCAAGATCGCCCGCTGCCTTCGACTGGCCGTACACGCCCATCGGGGCAAAGGGCTCGTCTTCTGGGTGGAGCTCGCGAGCACCGTCAAACACATAATCGGACGACACGTGAACCAGCGTGATGCCATGCTCTGCGCAAACGCGAGCCATGAGCGCAGGACCAGTCGCGTTTGCCCTCCAACAAGTCACGCGACCTTCGGGTGTTTCCGCTTTGTCGACAGCGGTGTACGCTCCGCAGTTGACGACCGTCCCATATAGGCTCCAGTCAATGCCCCGGTAAGCTGCAGGGTCGGAAAGGTCGAACGTATCGATGTCGCAATAGTCGAACCATCCGGCCAACCCCCGCTCTTCGGCCAACGCGCGCACCGCGCGGCCCAACTGGCCATTGCAGCCGGTAACCAACGTGCGCTTGGGCGTCATTGGCAGTGCGTCCTTCAGCATAGGGTGGGCCTTATCAGCTTCGGAAAGCTCGCACTGCTCAAGCGGGATAGGCCACTCAATGTTCAGGTCGGGATCTGCCAAGTTCACAAACGTGTAGGTCTTCTTTAGGTCGGCTGACCAATGGGCATTCACCAGATAGGTGTATGCCGTGCCGTCCTCCAGCGCCTGGAAGGAGTTGCCCACGCCTCGGGGCACGTAGATGGCCTTCGAGGGATCGATAACGCAGGTATACACCTGGCCGAAGCTCTTCCCGGGACGCAAATCCACCCAAGCGCCGAAGACGCTGCCGGTGGCCACGGAAATGTACTTGTCCCAAGGCTCAGCGTGGATGCCACGCGTTACGCCACGTTCGGCATTGAAGGAGATATTGTTCTGCACAGGCCCCAAGTCGGGCAGGCCGAGGTCAACCTGCTTCGCACGCTGCCAGTTTTCCTTGAACCATCCGCGGGAATCGCCGTGCACGGCCAGGTCGAACACCAGCATGCCGGGGATATTCGTGCGTTCTGCCCTCAACGGCTTCTCGAACTCAAAAGACATGTCCAACTCCCCCTACTGGCCCTGCGCCTTGTACTTTGCCTCGGTAGCCTCCTTGGCGGGACGCCACCACTGCTCATTTTTGCGATACCATTCAATGGTCGCGGCAAGCCCTTTGGCAAAGTCGGTATGCTTAGGCTCCCAGCCCAGCTCACGACGCAGCTTCGAGGAGTGAATGGCGTAGCGGCGGTCGTGGCCGGGACGGTCGCGCACCCAATCGAAATCGTCGGCGGCCTTGCCCATGCCCTCGAGGATGGCGTGCAAAACGTCGATATTGTTCTTTTCGCCGTCGGCGCCGATGAGGTACGTCTCGCCGTAGCGGCCCTTCGTCAAGATAGTCCATACGGCAGAAGAGTGATCCTCGGTATGGATCCAGTCGCGCACATTCAGGCCATCGCCGTACAGCTTTGGCTTAATGCCGCACAGGATGTTAGTGATCTGGCGGGGAATGAACTTCTCCACATGTTGGAAGGGACCGTAGTTGTTTGAGCAGTTGGATATGGTGGTACGCAGACCATAGGTTCGCGTCCACGCACGCACCAGCATGTCGCTAGCTGCTTTGGTGGAGCTATACGGGGAGCTGGGCTTGTAGGGCGTTTCCTCGGTAAAACGGGCAGGATCGTCCAATGCAAGGTCGCCGTACACTTCGTCGGTGCTTACGTGGTGGTAGCGCACGTCGTGCTTGCGGCATGCCTCAAGAAGGCGGTAGGTGCCCTCGACGTTGGTGCGCAGGAACGGCTCGGGATCGGCGATGGAATTGTCGTTGTGGCTTTCGGCGGCATAATGCACAATAGCGTCGCAGCCAGGCACGATGCGCTCCAGCAGATCCACGTCGCAGATGTCACCCACTACCAGCTCTACCCTGTCGGCGGGCAGACCGGCAATGTTTTCACGGTTGCCGGCATAGGTGAGCTTATCCAGCACGGTAACATGCACATCTGGGTGGTTATTTACCACGTAGTGCACGAAGTTACTGCCGATGAACCCGCAGCCACCCGTAACGATGATGTTCTTGGGTTGGAAGTCCGCCATCCCCTAGTCCTCCTTCGTGGCAATCTTGCCCTCGGCCACGCGCTTCAGGTGCTGCCCGTAAACGCTCTTGCCGTAGCGGTCAGCGGCAGCCACAAGCTCTTCGCGGCCAATCCAGCCATTCTCGAAAGCAATTTCCTCGGGAACGCACACGGGCAAATCCTGGCTACGCTCAACAGCGCGCACAAATTCGCCCGCTTCATAGAGGCTTTCCATGGTGCCGGTGTCGAGCCATGCATAGCCGCGGCCCAGAGTGACAACGGAAAGGGTGCCGTCCTCTAGGTACATCTGGTTCAGCGTCGTAATTTCCAGCTCGCCACGGGCGGAGGGCTTAACCTGCTTGGCAAGCTCGCACACACGGGAGTCGTAGAAGTACAGGCCAGTAACTGCGTAGTTTGACTTGGGCTGCTCAGGCTTTTCCTCGATGGAAACAGCATTGTAGTCCGCATCAAATTCCACTACGCCGAAGCGTTCGGGGTCGTCTACGTGATAGCCGAACACAGTAGCGCCGCCATTTGTCTCAGCATCTTGAACCGCCTTGCGCAAGTGGCGACTAAGGCCGTTGCCGTAGAAGATGTTATCGCCCAAAACCAGTGCGCAAGGCTCGCCGGCAACAAATTCCTCGCCGATGATGAACGCCTGCGCCAAGCCATCAGGCGAAGGCTGTTCCGCGTAGGAAAGCGACACGCCAAATTGGGAGCCATCGCCCAGCAAACGCTGAAAATTGGGCAGGTCGGTAGGCGTAGAAATAATCAGAATGTCTTTGATGCCCGCCATCATCAGCACAGACAGCGGATAGTAGATCATTGGCTTGTCGTACACCGGCAGCAGCTGCTTACTGGTAACCGAAGTGAGGGGATACAGACGCGTGCCCGAACCGCCAGCCAGAATAATGCCTTTCATACAACTCCCGCCTAATTACCTGAAATGACTATTCTTCCTTTTGTTTATCATTGCTGTAGCGCTCAAATTTTTCGATCGCTAACTGCTGAGTTAGCTCACGTATCTTTGTATCCGCCTGGGAAATACGCATAGTGAGGCTGAAGCTTTGCACCAAAAGCACGAAAATAAAGAATAGGAATACGAAATTAACTGGTGCCATTGTCCCAACAAGATCAGACAGCAAATAAAAAATTTGAGGAAAAATGCTGACGACCAGAAGAAGAACCGCAAAACAGAACCAAAAAATAGAATCCTCAAGCTTTACCTTGGAAGTTCGAACCTTCTTCGCAATAAACCCAAGAAGCAATAGCGAAGCAAGGATAAGCGTGATACGTAACGCCGCTGTCATTTTGCAACACCACCTATGCGCTTACGAATAAGCTGCATAAACAGAATCGAGATAGCCATCCTGAGCATATATTTAGCCGACGTCCATGCGTTCAAGTAGCTTTCGCCGGCAAACCGTTCAGCCATTCTTACCGGAACCTCCACTACCTTAGCATCTGCTCTTTTTATCAAATATGAAACCGTATCGGGTTCAGGCCCGCAATTTAACCCACAAGCCATCAGTTCGATCATTCGCGCATTGAACGCTCTCATGCCGGAAGTAGGGTCTTTAATCGTTTTGCCCGTCGTAAGCCTAATTGCCCCTTGTATTAAATTGCTACCAAGCATTCTCATCGACCGGGGCTTAGATTCATTTACGAAGCGAGAGCCTATCGCAATGTCGAAATCGCGAATAGCATTTTCAAGCACAGGTATATATTCAGGTAGATGCTGGCCATCTGCGTCAAATTGAATTGCGCAATCATAGCCATGTCGATACGCGTATTTCATACCCGCCTGAAACGCACCCGCTAGACCTAAATTTGTCGGCAAATCCAAAAATGGATATTTGTTTTCACGGCAAATGCGAACCGTTCCGTCTTTCGATCCGTCATTAATGATTAGGTAATCGACCCCTGGAGCCTTTGCCTCAATCGAATCAATCGTCGCTTTTAGCGATTCTTCTTCGTTGAAAGCAGGGACAATCAGCAGTGTTTTCATCTGAATCGACATCTATCTTTCCCGCAAACTAATTAAACCTTTGCGCTCCCGAATACACTCTATTGATCATCTTCGCAATCGGTCTTGGCCAAAAACGTTCAAGCATCTCAAGGTCCTCAAGCGTTCTCGCGTTATCCGCGATGCATGCTGAAGTTTCAGACCCATCATGCACACGATGATACATCCTAACATGGGAATCGTATACAAAAGAACCGTCCAACCGAGAAAACCGCTCCCATGCGTCCCAATCCAGATTACTTCGGAACCCACTTTCAAACAACGGCATCTGAAGGTTGCTTACATCGTACGTGACCGATGGGCAGCAAATCGGATTACCGAAAGAAATAGGCAGACGCTTAACTAGCCCAGTAAACGTCAGCCTCTTTAAACGGTACGGAAGCATCATCCATTTTTTCGCATTTAAAAGAGGAGATCGCTCCACGCTTCTACCGTCTCTAATCTCGCCGTAATCAGAGAAATAAAGGAGGGGCTTTTTCATTCTATTGAGCATCGAGACTGCGTTGGAGGAATAGTCAGACAGATACACATCATCCTGATGGGCAATGGTTACATATCTCGTTGAAGTACAACCGATAGCAAAATTCCAATCGGCGGCAATCCCCGGTTCTCCACACCGCGAATACAGAGGAATTTGATATTTGCATGCAACCGACTCAATTAGAAGATTTGGAGTAGAAGTTGCAATCACAATCTCAGAGGAAGCACTTTGATTCACGAGGGACTTGACGCATTCCTCCAAATAGGGACTCTCCCCATATGCGCACACGACAAATGAATGGCTCATAACCGTCCTTTTCTTTTCCTTACTCCATAGAAAAAAATGCATAGAGAGCACAGACAGCAAATAACGTAGGAAAGAGATATCGAGAGGCTGACGCCATTCATTCCGAACAATTCCATCAACATAGGAGAGATGGCAGTGCAAAGAGCAACCGAAACAAATGAGGAAACAACTGCACCCTTTTGCATCCTAAGTACAACCAGCATATCAATCATAAAAATAGCAGCAGCTGTCATTCCAACGCAAACGACAACAAGAAATGACACTTCATAATATTGAGCGATATCGGCTCCGTAGATCAGGCCAAAGAAGAATTCACCGAACAATGCAAAAAAAGTAATGCACAGAACGACAAGAACCGAGAGACAAGCGAAGAAGCGAATAGAGATCAGAGAAATTTTTTTGTATTTTTTTTCCTTCCAGAACTCGGCAATCGGACCTAAGAGCGGGTAATAAAGATAGCCTGCAAGAAGCTGAACAACCACAGATGGGGTAGCTATTGCTGCATAGATTCCCAAGTAATAACTACCGTAAATTGTTCCGTAATACTGCCGCGCATAAGTAACAACATATGTACAGAGCAGCATACTGAGAAGACCGGGAACACAGACAGCAAATAGAGCTTTGATTGGCTTTTTTCCGAAATCGAGTCCGAAGTTTTCAAGGCGTGACGATTTCCGATAATCAAAAACCACCACCACGGCAACCGTCGCAATGCTGATTAGCCAAATCGCCAAAGCAAGGTTGTTGGTCAGTTCGATGGTTATAGAAAAAATCAAAACCACTAGCACACCGCGTATCATCTGAGACTTTCCGACAATGTCAAGCCTGTTGTTACGCTGGTCTATACCATGAAATACATCAACGAAAGAATCGGCAATCTTGAAAGCAATATAGGCGACAACAACCTCAAGGCAATATGGCGCAACCGTCAATAAAGCATACCCAATAGAAATCAAGCAAGCAGCAAAGGAGGTCACGGCTCTAAAGGACACAAATTGCGAAGTAGAGAAGGTGCCTTCGACATCCGAAACCTGAATAGGCCGAAGATTAAACAGCGCTATTGTTGCCGTCAAATTGCCGATCGCCATCGCTATTGCTAGATTCCCAGACAGCTCTAAACTATCCCCTAGAACAACAACCAATACCGTTGTTAGCCAGTTTGCAACTGAGTATACAAGCGACCCCACGGCATTCCACGCAACACCATGAGCAAGAGAGAGCCCTTGATCCTTCATTCGGAAAGCACTTCATCCTAACCAGCATCACGACTGCAAAACAAAATAGCAAAAAAGCAATAGCAGTCCGCAAGAACAAATCATTTTATTTCGCCCTAGACTTCAGTTTTAAAAACGATGGTATAAGGCAATCGATGACCTTATATCTTAAAGAAGGAAAATGCTTTGTAGCTGCATTAAAGAGTCTCCATAAGATAAAATACATCTCCCAGCCCGCTTCAAGGGCAGTGTCCGCAAAAGGGGTCATCGATAGATACTTCGAATACTCCAGCCTGTACGCATGCGTGTTCCCCTTGCGCCACGGCCGTTCCTCTCCCAGATAATGCACGATTACGGGATCTTCCCTTGCGTCCATATATTCTTTTTCACTTGAAAATTGCGGCATCAAGCGATGCAAAAACGAATAAGGATAATAAGAGAAAACATTCGATGCATTATATTTGGGCGGGATCGCATCTATCTCCTCAGACAGAACAACATTAATAGCATCCTGATCGTTTGCGAATAAGTAACTACCGTTTTTTGCGCAATAATCAAGTATTCTTGTCTCCACATCGTTTTCGCGCCACTTCTTCAAATCCACCAGAAGCACTCCGGCGTTAAAATAAGGTAATTGTTCAATGCCAAGTTCTTTCCTCCTCGGCCTTGAAGCAGTCGGCTCCATAGCCATAGAAAGAACACCTTCGGCGGGATTGCTATCCCATAGATTAAGCAGAGATCCTCTAACGATTGTGTCGCCATCGAGATACAGTACCTTGTCGATATCCTGAGGCAAAAGCCTTGCAATAAGCAGCCTTGCCATAACAATCCCATTCCATGCTCCCGTATCAACGCCAAAACCGGCAGCAACCACGGAGCCGTCAATGTCGATAAAGTGGATATGCCTCCCATATCCGGCAACGAACCGCGAAAGGATCTCCTTGTTATCACTTGCGATGCCGTCGCCGAATACATAAAAATCAACGTGGTTAGCATCTTTATTGTTCTCGCATATTGAACAGATTCCTGCAGCTAGTTGAGGTATGAAATTGTTGTTTACGGTATACAGAATGTTCACTTCTTGCCATCCAAACACTATGAGCCAAAAGTCCATTCAGACTTATCGGGAAAGACAATCTTTTTCGGTAAATGCGTATGCCTTTCCTCAATGGGGGGTAGGGCAGTCCAATCACCATACATTAACTCAAGGTATCTCTCCGCATTGCAGGGACCAGGAAACTTCAAACCCTCAAATTCCAACTCACAGACAGGAAACAATACCTCTTCCCCTATTGGAGGGGCATATCCAGCAAAAGGAAGACACTCCAACACGCCCGAGCCCTCAGTCCCCCTCTGCGCCTCGAAATCGAAACGCTTCTGAATTCTTTGAGGGGTAACGAATGGCTTTACCAAAAAATGCCCAATGCGACATAGTAATTTCTCTAACTTACCTATTAAGCCTATATGGGGAACTTCAACATTGCCTAAATAGTACATATACATTAGTTTTTGGAGGTTCGCACATCTGCGTTCCTGCTTGGTGCGGCGTTCTGGATCATTGTGTAGATAATCATAAGGAAATATATCAATATATATGCCCTGCGAGCCTCCTGCCTCTTCGGTTGTCTGAGTGGCAAAAACCGTCTCGTCCTTGTACATTTTCGCGAATAAAGACGTGTATCCATCATCTTCGGATGTATGGATAGAATAACCCTCCGGAAAGCCATCTTTAGACAAAGCAAGAAGACGCTCGTAGTCCTTTCGCGGAAGCCCAACATCGATATCGTCATCCCAAGGAATAAAGCCCTGATGCCTCATCGCTCCCAAACATGTCCCAGAATCGATAAACCAGGTTATATTATTTTCATTACACCATTTTTTAAATACTAAAAGAATTTCCAGTTCTGTGACCTGAAGTTTTTTCAAGGCAGCCTGCTGCGACATCGACATATTTTCATCTCCTTGGCTGATACCCAGTTTATGCATGTTTCGCCAAAATCCATTAATCCAATTTTACTGATTTACATTTAGGTATCTACCTCAGAGGCGCGGCATCGACATCGGCAAGCTCTAATTCCTCGGCCTTTCCACGACTAGCAAATTAGCAAAAGATTGCACAAACGCCGCCGAAAGGAGGATACGGACAATTTCCTAGCCCGACCACAAAGCACAGCCCAAGCTCCCGCGGTACTCGTTCGGTCCCATCCAGCCCAAGGACTCCTTGATCCGCCCGACCAGTCCCGATGGCTGATGAACCCCTCATCCGCCGCGTTGTCGGAACTGCATGAACCTGAAATCAGATTCATAGGGGACAAGGCCCCATACGCAGCGTAGACGCCCAGCACGCCAGATCCGTTCGCCGCAGAGTCCAACGGGCTCGCATCAACACTCAAAAACCGATTTCGGCCGATCATAACCGTGTTGGCAAAACCATAGGAATACTGCTCCGTCTATGACAAGAGCCCACAACGCCACTGGACTACGCGCAAGGCTATTCGAACTCGGCGTCTATTCTGGTTTGGTTGATACGGTCGGGAAGCGAATTGCGATATACCCAGACTACCAGGGTGCATGGTCACCACTAATTGAAGCCCGATGCGTTTTCAGGACGCCGGCAACACCTACAATAAAAGGCCCTTATTCAAAAACAAGCTTTTACGAAGCCTTCTTTAAGCACCAATAGCAAAACTTGTTGGTACGCTCTGATTCCGGGCGAGCGCTTCTTCCATGCAATTCTTGCTTCAGAAAGTGAGCTTGGGAATAATCTCTCGCATGGCCGCATTCGCCTTCCTGCTGGAAATGCCCAATGAATTTATAACAATGCTAATAAAGGGGCTGGGGTTGCCATTTGATAAACGCTTATTCCTCTGGAGGGAAGAAAGAAAACGTAACAATCAGTTAGTGTTCAATAATTAAATTATCTTTACTAAAATGAACAGAGGCATTATGATTCTTCCGTGAAACGAAAGGAATCATAATGCCTCTGTCTCGAAATGCTTTCTCAGTTATTTCTTCTCTTCTCGGTAGCGGATGCTCAAGTCAACGTCAAATCGCTGACGCATCAGGGTTATCGCTTGGTCTTGTTAACGAAACATACAAAAGCTTGTTTGAGCTGGGGTACGTGGAGGACTATGCGGTTACCGATTCGGGTATGGAAGCGCTTCTTCCGTATAAAGTAGATAATGCAATCATCCTTGCGGCCGGCCTCTCAACCAGGCTTGCGCCTATTTCCTACGATCGCCCGAAAGGGACGTTGCGCGTCCGCGGAGAAGTGCTAATCGAGCGCCAAATCAGGCAGCTGAAAGAAGCCGGAATCAACGACATCGTAATGGTCGTCGGGTACAAGAAGGAAGAGTACTTCTATCTTGAGGACAAGTTTGGCGTAACGCTCGTCTCGAGCCCTGAGTATATGGAGAGGAACAACCATTCTTCAATCTGGGCGGCAAGGGAGTATTTGGGGAATTCGTATGTTTGCGTTTCCGATTGCTACTTTGCGGATAATCCGTTCCGTCCGTATGAATACGATTCCTATAACGATGCTATATGGTCGGATGAGACGCCAGACAAGTACTTTCTTGACGTAAAGGGAAAGAATAACAGGATTCTATCTGCTTCTTTGGGCGGGTCAAACGGCTGGATCATGGTTGGCCACGCGTATTGGGGCTCAGATTTTTCTTCTCGCTTTTTGGCGATTCTTCAAGATGAATACTTTCGCCAAGAGACCAAGGAAAAGCTGTGGGATGAAGTATTCTTTGCACATGCTCAGGAGCTCTATATGTGCGCACGATTTCTTCCGAAAGGCTTCGTCTTCGAATTCGATTCGTTGGACGAAATCCGCAATTTCGATCCTGAATTTATCTGCAATGTTAGCTCGGATGCATTGGACAACATTTGCGCTACGCTTTCTTGCGAAAGAGACCAAATTGAATCGGTTGACCCAATCAAACAGGGTTTAACAAACCTTTCTTTTTTCTTCTCCGTTAATGGAGAAGGGTATGTTTACCGCCATCCAGGACCCGGAACGAACAAACTAATCAATAGAAAGGCCGAGGCCTTTGCTCTCAAGAAGGCTTTTGATCTCGGTCTCGACAATACATTCGTACATATCGATCCCGAAGAGGGATGGAAGGTTTCTAGGTATGTGCCCAACTGCCATGAGCTTGATTACGGGAATCTCGAGCAAGTGAAAAACGCCCTGCAAATGGCTCGTCGGCTTCATCAAAGCGGAGCCGTATCGCCGTATTCTTTTGATGCGTACCTGGAATCGAAGAAGATTGTGCGTTTGCTTGAAGAGAAAGGCTGGAGCTTCCCTCCCGATTTCAAAGACCTTTCATTGGCAATGGATCGTCTTGTTGGCCCCATGAGGGCAGGGGCAGGGAGTCCCGTGCTTTGCCACAACGATTTTTATGCGCCAAACTTCCTCGTAAACGGTGCCCAGATGTCCCTTATCGACTGGGAATACGCCGCTATGGGTGATTACGGTAACGACTTCGGCAATTTTGTTGCCCAGAGCAATTACTATTCGGTTCGCGAAGCCCTAGATTTGATGCCCCTTTATTTTGGATTTGAGCCAAGCGAGGCACAGTGTTTTCATTTGCTTGCCTGCACCGCGATGATTGGCTGGTATTGGTATGTTTGGGCAATGTTCAAGGAGCTCAGCGGCGCTCCGGCAGGTGAGTGGCTTTACGTCTGGTATCGTTCCGCAAAGGAATTCTCATCGTATTCCTTGAGCCTTCTAGACGATGCAGTGGGGTCCCTGCCTGAACTTCGCGAAGACGAATTCGACGCACTCGTTCAGCTTGAGCGAAACCTTGGCGATGCGAACTGCGTTTCCGAAGTTGAGAGTATCAGCAAAGAAACCTTGCTATCCTTAGCTGACAAGAAAATGATTTCGAATGAGGGAATCACACCGCGCGGAATTGCAGCTCTTGAACCATATCGAGTTCAGCGCGCTGTGCTGCTCGCCGCTGGTTTTGGAAGTCGATTACTTCCAGTTACCGTAAACACCCCAAAGCCTCTTGCGCGTGTAAACGGCGTTCGAATAATTGATAGGCTCATAGATGCCGTTATTTCTGCTGGTATCGATGAAATATATGTTGTCCGAGGCTACCTTGCAGAAGAATTCGATCAGTTGCTTGCGAAGTATCCAAATATTCACTTCATAGAGAATCCTTTGTATGGTTCAACGAACAATATCAGTTCCGCTGTGGCATCTTGTCACTTGTTTGAAAATGCCTATGTGTTTGAGAGCGATTTGTTGTTAACGAATCCACGGCTAATAACGAAGTACCAGTATCGCTCTAATTACCTTGGCATAGCCGTCAACAAAACGGATGACTGGTTTTTTGACGCTGATGAGAACAAGGTGATTACCAATCTCGCAAAGGGCAAATCTTCTTCCTGTTGGCAAATGGTCGGCGTTTCTTACTGGACCAAAGAAGACGGAGGAAAGCTTGCAAGTGATATCCCTGCTATTTTCGGGCAGCAAGATGGAAAACAAATCTTTTGGGACGATGTTGCCTTGATTAGAAAACGAAAGGATTATTGCGTGCATGTGCGTCCATGCCGTGAAGAAGACATCATCGAAATTGACGATTTTGAGGATCTTCAGCGAATTGATCCTTCGTATGTCGTAAAGAAAAAGGGCCAATAACGCAGAGAGTGGAAGAAGGGTTGAAATGGAAGCAAAGAAGCAGTCGGAAGAATACTTCGAAAAACGATCCCTCAAGAAGGGTGCGGTCGGTTGGCCTTTGCTGCTTGGACTGGGTGTCGCGTATGTGATCTCAGGAGACTTCTCGGGATGGAATTACGGTATCGAATATGGAGGCTGGCTCGGGCTTGCTATCGCCTTTGCCCTTATGGGGCTTATGTACGTTTGTACGGTTCTTGGGGAAGCGGAGCTGTCTTCCGTTCTCCCAACGGCTGGTGCTGGATTTGCTTTTTCTCGTTGCGCCCTTGGGCGTTTTGGCGGTTTCGTGACAGGGCTCGCAATCTCGGTTGAGTATATTTGCGCGCCCGCTGCAATTTCAACGTTTATTGCAAATTACTTTCTGGCGCTTGGCCTGCTTCCAGAGGACTTTCCGACAATAGCTGTCGTTGCCGTTGTGTTCGTTGTCTTTATTGCGATTCATATTCTTGGCGTTGGCGAGGCCCTCAAGCTCATGCTTGTTGTCACTTTGGTCGGGTTTGTTGCTCTCCTTGCTTTTGCGGTCGGTGTTGTTCCCTCGTTCAATCCTTCGAACCTCTTCGACATCTCTCCAGACGCTGGGTGCACGGCCCTCCTTCCTCACGGCCTTACGGGCTTGATGGCTGCGCTTCCATTTGGCATTTGGTTCTTTCTGGGTATAGAAGGCGTTCCTCTAGCTGCGGAAGAAGCTAAAGATCCGAGAAAAGATATTCCGCGCGCAAACATTGGAGCAATGCTTGTTCTGATATTCACTGGTTTGCTCGTGCTTGTATTCGCCGCTGGTGTAACGGGCGCAAACTTTATGGGCGGTTCCTCGGCTCCTCTCGTTGATGCTTTGAATTCGGTTGGAAACGGGTCGTTTGCTTTGTTTGTAAACGTAGCTGGCTTGTTTGGTCTTGTTGCTTCATTCTTTTCCCTGATTTATGCGGGGTCAAGGGAAATATTTGCTCTATCTCGTGCAGGGTATCTGCCCACATTTCTTTCCCTGACTGGCGGAAGGAAAACGCCAGGAATGGCGCTTTTACTTCAGGGGGTCGTTGGCTTCTTGCTGGTAGTCCTCGTCCAGGACGGTGATCTTCTGCTGAATATGGCTGTTCTTGGTGCATGCATAAGCTATGCGATGGTCAATCTGTCTCATATTGTTTTGCGTCTTCAGCGTCCAAATATGGAACGTCCGTATAGGACCCCTGGCGGTAAGGCCACAACAGGTGTTGGTCTCACTCTCTCTTGTGTTGCGATTGCCTCGACATTCTTCGTGGATACGAGTGCCACATTTGCAGTTGTTGTTGTTTTGGTCCTTGGCGTTGTTTATTTCTCTATATATGCAAAAAAGCACTTGGTTGGAAATTCTCCAGAAGAAGAGTTTGACAAGCTTAGAAGCGCCGATGGAGAGCTAAAGTAAGGGAGCTATCTTTAATAGACGACAAAGTGGTAGTGCCAAAAATGTCAATGTGATCTGTGTCAAGTTTTCGGACATGGAGGATGAGGAACTAGACGGCAATGGGAAGCGACTCCGATTCAGGCTTCGCGTGCTCGAAGAACGGCTACATGGCATACGCGGGCACCTTGTAACCGATGGTCGAGGGGGCCTTCTCCGGTTGCAGTCGGCCTTGATGAGCTCGATGACGGCATGATTGGCGGCCCTGGTAGCGAAGCTTGCCCTGTAGTGCATCTCGTTCTTCAACGTGGCGAAGAGCGACTCGGCCATGGTGCTGCCGTGGCAGTTGCCGGTACGGCTGCACGACAGGCACACGGTCGTTTGGCGCGCGCCCACTCAGCGAGCGTCCTGTGGCGTATTGGGAGCTCCTATCGCTGTGGAAAATGGCGTTTCCGGCCACGTACCTGTGCGACATCGCCGACTCCAGCGCCGTCGCCGCGATGTCGGTGGTCATGCGGTCGGAGAGCAACCGCTAACCACCATGCGCGTGCACAGGTCGACCACGGTGACTAGGAAGAGCCAACCCTCCCTAGTACGAAGGTATGTGATGTCGCCAACCAGCTTGTAGGTGAAAACTGAGCTCGTGAAGTCGCGGCGCGCCAGATCGGGGCGATGGGTGGCCGAATTTAGCATCCTATCGAAGAATTAAGGGCTGGCGAAACCATAGGAACGCCCCTCCCCCTAAAAACGAAAACCCAAAGGATTAGCTCCAATAATTCTTGTTCGATAACGCCGTTCGGCGACAAATATCTTCGATTAATCGGGGCAACCAAAACCCGAGCAATAAAGAATCATTCGTCCCAACAAATCCATCGATAGCCTTGGAACTGTAGTCGTTTGTCGGCACAAATGTTACGCAGAGTTATAGAAGGATGCTTCTTTAACTCTGCCAATCCATGCCTTACATCAAGTTATCACCTGCAGTAAATCTCATATCCATAAAAATCGATTTTGATCTGTCTCCGCGGATTGCCAAAAACATCATGTTAATGCCTAATATCGCGACAAATCTAGCTTTCACTTTTATCAGCATGCTTCGCAACCAACCGAGAACCTCGACGATGAAGCCTACCACCGCCACAAACCACCGCTTCAACTCGCCGATACAATCCGACCCATCCAGCAATGCCAAGCATCACAAAGAAAGGCGCGTATAGGAATAGATACCTCGCACGACACTCAAATATCATCAAGAATATCGCCAAGGCAACTAACGCAAGATAGGCCGTCAGTTCTCCCTTCTCGGTTTTCTTTCGTAAAAAACCGAGCACCATACCGCAAAGAACCATCAGCCACATCGTCTGGTTCATACCTTGGAAAACTTTTGCATTTGCCGTTCCATCATCTACACAAGAGAAGGAACCAACCCCGTAATAAGAAGCAATGCGTCCGCCATCACCATGTAAGGCAATCCAAAAATGCCCCTCGTCACCCCAAGCAAAGGTTCCATCCGCAAAATTACACAACGTCTTTTCCAGCGATAATTCAACCAAGCCCAGAGGGCCCATTTCCGCTATTCGGCTCCCCCACTCCTGAATGTTCATGGCTTGTCGACTTGCCTTATCGGGGCATAACCGCGATGCAACAACATCGTCCTCAGAATAAACACCTTTTGTTTGAGCGTTTGCGCCCATCATCAAAAAATGAGTCATCGAGTAAGCTCTCTCGGGATCCAACTCGGGTCCTAGATTCTTAACAGCAGCAGTTGCGCCAAAAGCTATAGCAAGTCCGAGAACAAACGGCAACAATGTAGCGAATGCAGGATTCGCACTCAGTCTTTTTCTTTCAGCATCCCTGCGAATGATGCCCAGGCACAACTCAACAAACAGCAGCGCGAACAAGACAAAGATCGCCGTTGGCTTTATTGAATAGCCCACAAAAGAGAAGAAGGCTATCAACGCCCATTTGACTCTTCTATTGTCCAAGCAGCAATAGCAAAACAGGACAACGGAAGGGCACAAGATGCCATATGAATCCGAATAAGGCACTAAAAACCACGGAGAAAAACCTACAAAACAGAAAGAAACAGCAAGCGTTGCATATCCAGCCGCATATCCAAATATTGATCTTGCAGCCTGAGAAGAAAACCATAATGCCAGAGTCACGCAAAGGCAGCCGCCAAGCACAAGGCTGAGATATCCAGACTGAAGCCCAAATAACGACCCTACATAAGCAACAATGCGAAACAGGCCATAAAGAAATACTTGGTTAGGATACTGAGAAAGATAGGGCGTCATGGCATCAGGGGAATCGACCCTTACCATTGCGCCCACGTCCCATCCAGTTTCAAACCACGTTGAGCGCACAATATAACACTGGGCTAGCAGCAAAATAATCGAGCATACCGACGTCAGTAAGACAAAAGTTGATTTTTTCGCAAGCAGCTTTCTGGCATCAGCAAACTTCCCACGCAGCAAAAAAGCCATAAGAAGAACGGCCGCAACACCAACTATCCCAACAGTAAATAATAGCCACTGCCTATCTGCCGTATACGAATGCTTGCAGGCATAATCAACTGGACCCGAAAAAAACAGTACTACGAGAAGGATGATTCCAAAAAAAACCGCGGCGATATTTCTTATAATTTTGGGTGCCTCTGTCTCTTTTGGTATTTGACCGAAAGTTCGCGTCGTCACGCTATTCCTTCCAAGTGCGCTCCGCCACAATAAAACGCGGCCTATGCTTCGATTCAAGGTACAGCTTCCCGATGTACTCGCCAATCACACCAAGGGCAAGAAGCTGCAATCCGCCAAGCAAGCAAATCATACAAACCAAGCTCGACCAACCGGCAACCGTTGCGCCCATGCAGGCAGAAACAACCGCCCAAAGAACGCCAACAAGTCCAACAAAGCTAAACACAATGCCAATCGCTGCTATAAAATGAATAGGCTTAACAGATAGACTGGTTATTCCGTCAAAAGCCAGATGGATCATCTTGCTTAGAGGGTAATGGCTTTCACCTGCTATGCGCTCTTCCCTGCTATACTCCACGGTACTGCTAGGGTAGCCAACCAAGGGCACCATGCCACGGAGGAACAAGTTAACTTCATTGAATTGAGCCAAGCCATCGAGAGCTCGTGCGCTCATCAAACGATAATCGGCATGGTTGAATACGGCCTCTACGCCCATGAGATTCAGCACTTTATAAAACCCTTCGGCAGTAAATCGCTTAAACGCGGTATCCGTGTCTCGCGAGCTGCGCACGCCATACACCACGTCAAAACCATCGTTGAATTTCAGAACCATATCGTGGATCTTTGAAATATCGTCTTGCCCATCACAATCTATAGACACCGAAATATCGCATTTACTGCGGCATTCCATCAGTCCGGCAAGTAGTGCATTCTGATGTCCACGATTTCTACTGAGGGAAACGCCCTCGAAAATTGGCTCTCTTGCCAATTCCTGAATTATCTCCCAGGTTTTATCGCTCGATCCGTCGTTGATAAACAGGATCCTGCTCCCTTTAGCAACAAGACCATCACTTATCAGGCTTGCAACAGCCTCCTTGAACATAGGAGCCGTTATAGGAAGTACATCTTCTTCGTTATAGCAGGGAATCACGAGCCAAAGCGTGGGCAAACTATCAGCCAAAGCTGATTTTTCTTCCATCAAAAAGCACCCTAACAAGTAATCAATGCCAATGCCTATCACGGGAAACCAAGCGAATCCCGAAAGCCATTTTTGCAACAACCATCAAAATCGCTCAGGCCCGACAACCGAGCCTGAACACTAATTCATTAATTATAGATAACCACAGTTGTACCAGCGTAGATATTGCTATAAATCCACTGTGCACTCGGATACGACATCCTTAAGCATCCATGGGAAAGGCTGTTGCCGAGCTCCGCGTCAGAATTCAAAATGGTGTGGAAGAAATAACCGTTCCAAATTTGCGTACACCATTTCGCACGGCTGTCGGTGCTCAATGACATCCTCTTACCACCAGTTGTTCTGTAGTATCCGGTTATTGTTGGAGTGCTAGGAGCACCGGTCACGCAGCTCCACCAATATTGAAGAGTCCAGTTGTTGGCAGACCCACGAAATACGCCAACACGGTGGGTAGAGCGGTCAACGCCAATAAGCCACTGAGTACCGCTTCCATATCCCCAGATTTTATTTTGCATTGCCTGCCTGTCAGAAGGCATCGGCGGCGTATAGACAGTTTGTTCCAAACAGAAGCGCTGGTTTGCCGCACCAGTCTTTTTTTCAACACGAATACTTGCGCCGTCAGAGGGCGAAGGGGATCCAACAGCAAGCACAACATCTCTGTTCTGAGCGGACTCGAAAACAAAACCGCCTTCTTTGTCATAAGCGACATACCATTTCTGGTTCAACCCATTGTGCCAAGAATACTGAGCGACCCGTGTGCCGTCGCTCACCGTTCCCCCGCTAACATCCAGCACCTTGCCATTAGCGGCATTACTAATGCGATACGTGCCATCTCCGTTACCACTTAGATTCCATTTTTGGTTTCCGCCATTGTTTGACGTCCATGTGGTAACAGTTGCCCCATCCTGCGTTGAAGCGTTATTTAGATCTACGACCTGTCCATAGTTCGCACCGGAGTGAAATACGTACGTTGCCGTTTTCACTAATTCTGTTGGCTCGAAAATAAACTTTTGAGCAGTGGAGTTATTCCTCTCGTAAACCTGAACATTCGTACCGTTTGAGTTGCTGCCTCCTTTAACGTCAAGCACCTTTCCTGTAGCAATGTTCTGGAGAACAACCGCCCCAGCATCAATATCAACCGGCGTCCACATCTGCTCCCCGGATCCATCGCTGAAAGAAGATTGGACCACATTGCTTCCCGATACGGACAGGTATTTACCCGAGCAGAGAGATTCAAATGTATAAGTATTCTCCATCCCGGAAACAAGCTTGACTTTCCATTTCTGGTTCAGATTCGAATTGGAGCTGTAAATAAGAGCATTTGCGCCATCAGCCCTTGACGCATTATCGATATCGACTACTTTGCCTTGATCTTTTCCATATGCAATTTTAAATACTCCCTCTTTAAGAAGGTCGGTCCTCTTGGTCAAGAAAAAAGAAATATTCTCGCCTGCTCCCCCGTCTCTACCAGAAAGAGAAACGTTCGAATCAACTTCAGCAGAACCAAGCATTAAACCATTAGCCGCGCACGCAAACGAGTACGAGCCATCCTGGTTCTTCGTAATTTTCCATTTTTGACTCATCGAGTCTGAAATGGCTCCTTGCTGAGCAGGTACGCCCGGAATAACGCTACCGTCTTTGAGCTCAAGAGCCTTTCCTGAAGATGCAGATATCAACCTGTAAAAGCCATTTTGGTATTCCAACTTGAAGAGCTGATTGAGGTTCGAATTCTTGTTGTAGAGAAGAGATTTAGCGCCATTGTCAGAAGAGGCATTGAAAACATCAACGCATAGAGAAGAATCGGCGACAGGCGAAATCTCGTACCATCCTTCAAACCCAAAATCTTCCGATTCGGATACCGGGGCGATATTGGTCGAGACCAGGCTGAAGCGCTGGTTGGCGCCGCCGTTGTAGCGGTACATCTCGGCCTTGGTGCAGTTGGATGCGCCGCCCCCGGCCAGGTCGATGCAGTAGGACGGGTCGATGGCCGAGCGGATGCTCAGGCCGGAGCCCTCACGCTGCACGATCCACCTCTGGTTGAGCGCCCCGGTCGAGTCGTACTGGAGGACCGCCGCTCCGTTGGATACGTTGCGGTTGTCGTTGTCGAGGACCTTGCCCGACCCGACGCAGGTCACCTTGTAGAACCCGGTGTCGTCGTCCCTCTCGAAGCGGAATATCTGGTTGTCGGCCATGTGGGACTCGTACACCTCGAGGCGGGCGCAGTTCGCGGTGGAGGCGCCGGCGACGTCGAGCACCTGCATGGGGTCGACCTGAGAGGACACGACGTACTCCCCGTCGGACACCACGCGCTCGAGCGCGGCGGGCTCCAGGGAGAACACCTGGCCCCGCCCGTCGGCGACGGTCGAGGCGAAAGCGTTCGACCCGGGGCCGGCGGAGGCGTCGAGGGTCAGCGCCAGCCCGTTGGCCTTGCAGACCAGGCGGTAGCCGCCCTCGCAGCGCTGGACCGCCCAGCGCTGGTTGTCCGAGGCGTAGTCGGACCATTGGAGAATGTTCGTGCCGGGCACTATGTTGCCGTGGTCGACGTCGAGGACCTTCCCGCTGTTGAGGTTGCGCACCTCGTAGAAGCCGTCCTCCTTCAGGGTGAAGCGGAACTTCTGCGAGGCCAGGCCAGCCGAGGCCGTCGCCTGCACGTTGCCGCCGTCGCCGGTCGCAGAGCCGGACACGCCAAGGGCGACCGAGCCGTCGGAGCCCAGCGACACCGAGTAGACCCCGTCGTCGACCGTGCGGCCGCCCTCGACCTCGGGCGCGACGGTCGAGACCAGGCTGAAGCGCTGGTTGGCGCCGCCGTTCACCTTATACAGGCAAACACTCACTCCTTCGTAAAATGAGCCACCGGTCACATCAAGACAATAGTCGGTATTAATTGCGGGTTTAACAACAAGAGCACCACCGCTCTCGGCAATTTGCCATAGCAGCGTCTTGTCATCTACCGAATACTCCTTCTGAACAACAGCTTGGCTGTATCGCCCACTCGAGCCGACCAAGCCCAAATAGCGAGAGCTCTGCATGTTTTTGATTCTTACGTACCCACTACCGCTATCGCGCTCAAGCACAAACTTTTGTTCTTCGCCCATAGTTGAAGAGCAGATTTTCAGCGAAGTTTCGGATGCCGAGCCATTAGAGCCGACCTGGAGAACGCCCATTCCATCCAGCTCCGATTTAAACAAATACTGCCCATCCGAAACCGAATTCGGTGCTTTATTAATTGAGACGAAATTATCTTCTATTGGATAGATATTCGACTGAATGTAACGAAGACAGTCAGCTTTTTCGCTCTTGTACCGATTCTGCCAACCGGTCCAGTAGACGGATTGCTTGGGATAGCGCTTCGCAACGTTATTGACGACATAGTCGCAGAGGGTAGTTACAAAAGCTTCGTCCGACATAGAGTCATTGATGCCAGAATTCTTGAAGAACCAATTTGCACCATAGTAATTGCCATTGTTGATATACGAGGCACCGCCTCCCGCGCCAAACAAGTTGACCATGCCCCAGCAAAGGCCCTTAATGCAATCGGGGCGGTTGTCCAGGTTGATTCCAAATGCTTTAAGGCAACCACGAGCACCTAACGACCCGTTGTAGGAATCAATGTATGCCCAGCCATTCTGAAGGTTGGAAAACTCGGTGGGGTTCGCCTTGTATGCAGCATGCCACGCGGTATTGAGGTCGTTGCCCAATTGGGTGAATGCGCCGTTGGAGCGAGTTGCGCCCGTCACATCCCATCCGTAGCGATCGCCAATAACCTTTAAAGCGCTGTAGGTTGAAGGGTTGTAGTTATACGCAGCTTTCAGGAAGCTACCCAGGCCATACCTGTTGTCAAACTGAAAATAGCCCATGGCATGATAGCCATCGCCCGAGCTAAGGCCTTGGTCATAATTGCAGCTGCTTTCATATTTGCAGAAATACAGCATTTCAGAGCTGAAGCTCATTGGCTGAAGGTTGGAGCCGTTAGCGTATGCTTCGATTTCGTTGGTATCGGGCGGATAAACATCCGCAATGTCGGAAGGATCATCAAGGCCATCAACCCAAATCGCCAGCTTGCCATCACTATAGTCAGGGGCAGACAATTCCTGCTCGTTGGCGAATTCATCATCGACACCAAATCCAGCATCTTCCCCGCCAGAGACAGAACCACTGGAATCCATTCCGCCTTCGGAATCGCCTGGATCCGGCTTTGAAGCAACCCCGCCATCCGCGAATTCGGACTCATTGGAAGTCGATGCATCGGAGCTAGACTCGGTTGAATTCGAGCTTGAATCCGAAGGGTCCGCAAATGCTGAATAAGGAAGAAGACCCATAACTAGAGTGAAGGAGAAAAATACGCTTAGCAGCTTTTTTCCGACAGCCATACGAATTGCCTTTCGTTAAACACACGTTCTTAACATCATACAGAAGATTCACAAAGCCTCAGGCCCACAGCGTTGAACGAAACATTATTTAAGCTAATTGCTCCAGGAAACAGCGTCAAACACGCATATCAGGGCGACTCAATATTTCTTTCTGGTTTCGCATGCGTCATTATGTAAGTCGCAAATGGCATGCCTTGTCTTACCTTAAACCGCAATGGACAGCATCCCGTTAAGTGAAATACGAACATATGCCCGCCCTGCTATGGGCTCAGTGACGTCACGGAGGTGAAGCAACGCACCGTCAAGGTCATTCATGGGCATTACAAAACCCTAGCGCACACACTCGATGATCACTCGTCCTGGAATATCTGAATCCTGCTGGAGCAAAGAAAGTCAACTTGCAATAAAGCCGCCCGAAAGCGGCGCAAGAGACGTCAATAGGGCCGGAACGACTCAGATCAGTCCCGCCAACCTCCTTATCGGAGCGGTGACGGCTCTACCTATCTTATAAGAGCGGGAGCCCAGTATTCCTTCAAGCTCGCCCTCAAGCCGCGCTAACCTGTCGCGCATTTTGGCCATCTCAGCATCTTGTTCGCTGTTTCTCTTCCAGGAAGCCCATTCAAGCCAATCCAGATACCAAGCCTGATCGTCCAAAGCATACTGTGCCATCCTCCGAGAAAACAACAAATAGTCCTCCAGCTGCGAAAAAACCAGCATCCTATACTGTTCTAGAAGGGAGCTGTCGCACCCTGCCACTTCCGCCTTTTTCGACAGGGAAAAATGTGGCTCAATTTGAGCCTTGGTGTAGTCTGCGACTTCCCTTAATCCGCTTATCGTTCTCATAGAATTGCTATTTGCCACAATGGCATCTACAAAATGACGCGAAAAAGTACCCTCGAACAAATCAGAAACGCCTCTCCTGCACAAGGAGATCCACAAAGACTCAAAAGCATAAGCAAAGCAAAGCGGGCTTTTATCATTTGTCGATTGAAGACTCGCGCGATTCGTAACACGATAATGGACCAGCTGCCTATCCAAAGGCGAGATCCTTTCAGCAAGGGCAAGGGCCGTGCAAGTAAACAAGAGGTCATTGGTTCTCTCGATTTCCTGAAAGGTTATTTTCTTCTCAAGAATAAAATCCCTTTTAAATAGTTTGTTCCAGGTATAGTTCCCGAACAAACCAAAAAGATTACCTGCTGCCTCCTTTGGCGAAAAGCATGAAGATGGAACCTCGCCTTTCTTGAAGACCCAGGCTGCCTGGCGGTTTGCATCGCGGTTCTCGTCATAGAGCCATGCGCCAAACGCCACAATATCAGCGTCGTCTTCACTTGCTTTCGCCAATGCAAGCTCAAGCATATTCGGCTCGAAAAAATCATCCGAATCTAAGAAGGAAAGGTATTTGCCCTCCGCCATGGCGAGCCCTATATTACGAGCTGCACCAGCTCCCTTATTCGGTTGCTCGATTACCTTAATTCGCTCGTCCTTGCTTGCGTATTGCGCCAATATCTCCCCAGATGAATCGCTAGATCCGTCGTTTATAAGCAAAATCTCAATATCACCAATGGTTTGATTCACGATGCTATTGATGCATTGGGGCAAATATTTTTCGGCATTATAGACCGGAACGATCACCGAGACAGATGGAGAGCGCAAAAATCCTCCTAACATTGTGTTTCCCTTTAAACGTTATAAAGGACGTTCGGTATTAGCAAAAGTTCTTCGCTATAATCTTTTGATCTTCAGCGGTAAATCGAGTTCTGTCCCCTACAAACACAACGCGTTCTGGCTCCTTTTCAGCAACATAGCCAATCGCATGAGCAACGCTGTCCAGGTCCTGTGGGTCTTCGAGCATTACCCGCTGCCCCTTTATTGCAGAATAAGGACCCACTGTAAGAGAATCGGCAGGATACCAAATCGAAGAGCACACAATTCCATGACGAGTTATCCTTTCGTCAATCCAATCGTTGATTAGCGAATTGGCCTCATACGGCCCATTTCCGCAGAACCGTATCGCCATTTTTCCCCTAGCTCGGATACGATCAAGAACCCCATCGGGCATACAACGCGGTCCCGCGAAAATTAGGGCGCTTTCGTTTTCGCTGATAAGGGCTTCTTCAGTATATTGATCTAACGGCTCTTCTATTTCCTTTAGGAGAACAGGGCATTTCGCCATGTAGGCATAAGGGGAAAATGTGACCATATCTCCCAAGCATCCCTCATAGGTCAGAGCAACTTCTTTCCCCCAAAAGGAATTTCGCAGTCCATACTCGTAAATAGCACGCGAAGCTCCTTTCGCATCCGCGCCAACTATGTGTTCAATCGCTGCTCCTGGCAACAAATCCCTGAGTTCTTTTTGAATCGGCTCAAGAGCAAACGTCCCGCCATCGACAATCACAATCACGGCAGGGTCGAGGCGCATGACCTCCTGAACCGTCGTATCGGGCACTCTGTCATCTTGGAGAAGGAGAATGGGGGCCTTCAACGCGCCCGCAAGTCCGTTTGAAATAAGAGGCATAATACTGTGTTCCCCCGATGCAAGAACAACAGACTTTGCCCCTTCAGGGAAAGCCTTATTAGAAAGCTTCGCCGCAATACCGTAACGCGTATCGGCCTCGATTGATTCCACCTTGCTCATGTCGGGCTTCTTCGGATCCTGCAAGGTTTCGAACACAATCTGCTCCGATTCCTTGCTGCCCACATGACCACCCAGCACACGATAGGTCTGGCACACTTCCTTTGCTGTGCCTGCCATGCGCAAATGACCCTTTTCGATCCATACCGCCTTATTGCACAAACGCTCGATCTGGTCGTTGTTGTGCGAAACGATGAGCACCGTCACGCCGTGTTCTTTGATCAGCTTCGTAATGCGGTCTTCGCACTTCTTCTGGAACATGAAGTCGCCCACGGAAAGCACTTCGTCCACGATCAAAATCTCGGGCACGATAACCGTAGCAATCGCGAAAGCAATGCGCGCCACCATACCGGAAGAATAGTTCTTCATGGGCATGTCAAGGAACTTTTCTACCTCGGCAAATTCAACGATGTCGTCAAAGTTTTCCTCAATAAACTGCTTCGAATAGCCCAACAACGCACCGTTCAAGTAGATGTTTTCGCGCGCGGTAAGCTCCATGTCGAAGCCCGCACCAAGCTCGATGAGCGGAGCGATGTTGCCATTAACCGTGCACGACCCTCTGCTGGGCTCCAACACGCCGGCGATGATCTTCAGAATAGTGGATTTACCGGAGCCATTCGTGCCCAAGATGCCGAACACGTCGCCCTGCTTCACCTCGAAGGAAACATCGTCGAGCGCGCGAAATTCCTTGAAGCGCAGCTCGCGCTTGGCAGCGGCAATCACGTATTCCTTGATGCTGTTCAGCTGCTCGCTTGCCATGTTGAAGATCATGGACACATGGTCCACCTTGATCATGGTTTTCTTCGACGAGTCGTCGGCGAGCTCGGATTCGATTTCCAGAACGCTGGTGTTCACGTTTTCGGGCATGGTTGTTCCTTAAACGTAGAGAATGAACTTCTTTTCGGTCTTCTTGAAAATTAGCAGACCGATGGCAAATGCAGCTACCGCCATGCCCAGGCACAGGAGGTTTTCCTGCAGACCGGGCACCGTGCCACTCAGAATAAGATCGCGGAAGTAGCTTACGTAGTGGTACATGGGGTTGTACTGCATGATGGGCGCCGCCCAATCGGGCAGGATTTCTACGGGGTAGAACAGCGGCGTGGCGTACGTCCATGCGGTGATAACGACGCCCCACAGGTGGCACACGTCGCGGAAGAACACCGAAAGGGCGGAAAGTGCCATGCCCACGCCCGCGCTGAACAGCACCACGTACAGGAGCAGCAGCGGCAGGGCAAGCAGGCTAACGTGCGGCATAACCTGGAAGAAGATCATTACCGCAGCTACCGCGATGAGCGAAATGCAGAAGTTCACCAGCTGGAACAGCACTTTTTCAAGCGGGAAAATGAGCTTTTCGATACGGATCTTCTTGATAAGCGAAGAAGATTCGATGATGGAATTCATGGCACCCGAAGTGGAATCGGCCATGAGGGCAAACATAACGTTGCCAAGAATTACGTACAGCGGGTAGTTTTCGATGCTGAACTTGAAGAAAGTGCTGAACACAACAGAAAGCACGATCATCATGAGCAGGGGGTTCAGAACCGACCACAGAACGCCCAGGGCGCTGCGACGGTACTTCAGCTTGAAATCCCTGGATACAAGGGACGTTATGGTGAACCAATTCCTTCTGGCATTAGCGCTTGAAAGCATATTTGGCATTAATGCAGTTCCTTATCGTTTAGCGGTTGTGCAGGAGGCCGCCGTCTTTGCAGCTGGTGCTCAACGCGACCTAAATAATCACGATGTTTCATTGTAAAGGGTATTGGCGAACACTAACCAGCCTGCACGGTTTTTGCGGAAAATGAAGACGATCGCCGTTTTCTCTTTCTTTTTCACTCTTGAACCGCCGCCACATGCCGTCGAAAAACGCCGAGGAAACACGGACATCATGCATTCGGAATCACTCGATCCAGAAAGCCGTCGGGCAGCTACCTCCCCAACAGCTTCCTGGGAATAGCCGTTATTGCCCTGCCTATCTTGAATGATTTGCTTTGCAGCAACTCAAGCCTCGCCTGCTCGTACCCTTCCGAACGGCCTTCCGTCCTTGCGTTTTCCGCAAACCTAGACGCCGATTCCCGACCAACAACTCTAGCTAAAACAGTTTGGCGGTATAGAAGCTCCGATCGTGCATCCAGGATATTCAAAGCCCTACGATTTCCCTCTTCCCCCAATACAGTCAAATAATCAGCAGCAGCAGAAAACCATGTGCCGACAATCGAGAAAAAGGCTTCCCTCTGACCTTTCTTCAAGCTACTCGTCTGGGGAGCCATGAGTAGCGCCTGCTCGCCGCACCGAAAATAACCAACCACATTTTCAGGAAGAGGATGGCTGGTCATTATGGAGTTGGGCCGAATTCTTCGCTGGTAAAGTGGCTTATTCAGGAAAGCCACCCTCTCAGCGCAAAGAAGGCATGTGCACGTGAACAGGTTGTCTTCGTGAATGATCCCTTCGAAAAAGCGAATGCCATGCTTTTCCAGAAATGGATAGGACAACAACTGCATACATGCGTTTGGAATAAAGTCCCCCTGCCGAACACACTCTTCCATATATTCGGGACCAGCGAACACGCCGTTATACGTGCCGCTTCTTTCATAGTAGGTGGAGTAACTGCTGAAATCCTTTGCTAACTGCTCGTTTTCAAAAAAGACGTTTGCGCCAAAGAACAATTGGTCAAGATTGTTTTGCTTCATTTCCCAACAAACCGCTTGAAGGGCGTTACGCGAAAGGAAATCGTCTGAATCGAGGAACATCACGTAACCGCTAAAATCCGGTTTCGCCTCGGCAATCCACGCAAGTCCACGATTCCTTGCGAAAGATAAGCCCCTGTGCCTCTGGACCAGAACCGTCTTCGCAAAACCCTCTATTTGGATTTCCTCAAGTAATTCGACGGACCCATCACTCGACCCATCGTCAACAAAAACGACCCATTTTCTTCCCTGGTATTCCTGCCAGGACAAAGACTCGCAAAGATCTTCTAGGTACGGCAAGGAATTGAATACGGGGACAATTACAACAACTTCCGGGCAAGAGACATTTGGACTCACGCGCAGCTCGCTTAATCGCATTTAAACAAATCGCAGGTGTAAACCTTTTCAGCAACGTCAACCAGGTCTGCGTTCCAGCGATTAGCGATGATCAGATCGCAACCGTTCTTAAACTTTTCGAGATCGTTCTGGACTTCACTTCCGAAAAAGGCAAGGTCGCTGAGGGTCGGCTCGTAGACGACCATCGTGATCCCCCTGGCTTTTACCCGTTTCATAACACCCTGGATGGACGATGCGCGATAATTATCGGAGCCCTTTTTCATGGTCAGGCGGTATACGCCGACTATCGGGGTTTCAATGCCATTGCTGCGAAGCTCATCGACACGGGCTAACACTTCCTCTGCCACAAAATCCTTGCGAGTGCGATTCGCCTCCACGATTGCAGAGATGAGGTTTTGAGGAACGTCCTGATAATTCGCCAAAAGCTGCTTGGTGTCCTTCGGCAAGCAGTAACCGCCGTAGCCAAAGCTTGGGTTGTTGTAATGGTTGCCAATACGCGGATCTAGACAAACGCCTTTTATGATGTTGGCTGCATCAAGCCCCCGAACCTGCGCATAGGTATCGAGCTCGTTAAAATACGCAACGCGGAGGGCAAGATAAGTGTTGGAGAATAGCTTGACGGCCTCGGCTTCCGTCATGCCGCATAGCAATGTGGGAATACCCGTGGTTCCATCCCCATTTTCACGGTTTTGCTCTTCTGGGGCAGCACCTTCCTGCAGCAGTTCGGCGAATTGCGCAGCAGCGTGCTGGGCTTCTTCGCCCTTCGCCGCGCCAACCACAATGCGGGAAGGATGCAGGTTGTCATACAGCGCCTTGCCCTCGCGCAGGAACTCAGGAGAGAAGATTATTCGTCGGTCGGCCAGGCGCGCGGAAAGCTTTTCGGTGTAGCCAACAGGAATGGTGGACTTTATCACGATCCAAGCAGTTTCGTTTACCGCGCGCACAGCGACAATAGCCGCTTCGACGCTAGAAGTGTCAAAGAAATTCTTTTGCGGGTCGTAGTTCGTGGGCGTGGCGATGATGGCAAAGTCAGCGCCTTCGTAGGCTTCGCGCTCGTTCAGCGTTGCCACGAAGTTCAGCTGACGTTTGCCTTCGGCCCGCTCGCGCAGGAAGCGCTCTATCTCCGCATCGGCAATGGGGCTTTTGCCGTTATTCAGCAGAGCCACCTTTTCCGGCACCACATCCAAAGCGCGCACTTCATTGTGCTGCGCCAGCAACATGGCCAACGAAAGGCCCACATATCCCATTCCTGCTACGGCTATACGCATGCTTTGCTCTTTTCTTGGTTCGGTTTGTTGCTGCCTACCAAAATCGTTTCCAGCCGGAAAGCTAAACTTAATCCTATAGAGCTACACCTGTTAGGGACGAACTCTCGCAAGGAACCTACACCACTCTCTTAAGGCCTCTTTGGCTTTCTTCCTGTCCGCCCTTACGGTCTTTACCATCTCGGAAACTGCAGCCCCTGTTATTCTACGCTGAATGCCATTTATGATATGAACAGTATTACCTTCTATGTAAAACACAAACGCATCTCCAGTGGGGCTTTTGCAAATCAAAGAAGGACGATTATCCACCATCTTGAAGAACGATCGCGAAACTGAAACCATCCGAGGTTTGATAGCATCCATAAACGAGAGATGCAAATCCCTGATTTCGCAGTTATATTCTTCGATATAGTTACCCAGGGAAAGCTTAGTTTGGCCACCATGATCTTCTATCCGACAGGACCAGTCGACTATTGATTTCTTCACCTTTTCCTTTGCACTAAAATGCATCGGCTCTGACAGCCGCCCCAAATCGAAGCGGGCATAGACCTTCGAGCCATCGCTATAGGTCGACACAATAGTCTGCCCATGCTGAACGTAGTTCCTTAGCTCATACAGAAAATAATAAGCTTGCTCTTTTTCGTATTTGCGCACTGTCTCTTTTTTGTATCTGGAATACGATCTCGACCCTTTTCCAGTCTCCCCCCTTAAGGACACTGTCCATGCAATCAGCAAGGTTTCGACCCGCTGAAATTAGATTCGCAACATAGCCATTTACGGCTATGGATATTGCATCAAATTCCGATGCCGTTATTTTTTCGGCAATGGACCCATCATAGCCAAGACAAAGCCCATTCTTGCATTGCCAATAATTCCAGTCGAATAGTCGATAAAGCTGACGAACCTCCTCCCACTCCCTGCAAAGGTCGGAATAGGCCTTTGCGTTCGCCATGCCGTCAAAAGGAATCGCCTCCCCTTCCTCAACCGCATTCCGTAGCTCATTCGATGCATTTTCGAATCTGAGTTTCTCTAGGGTATTCACTTTGATCCTTTCGATCGAGCGTCAATTGAAAGCAACAGCTATTCCCCAATCCCCCAGTTCAAGCAACTCGGTCTCGGTGGTCTCCTCGATTGTTTTCCTGACCAGCTCGCACAATTCGTCTTTCACGGCCTTCTCGTCGAATGACACGATTGGCTTGGACATGACCTGCCTCCTAGCATGGTTGAACTCGACACTCAAATCGTACCGGCGGCACACGCCATGTCCTTTCTTTTCTGGGCGTGTTCAGCTTTCAAAGTGAGCAAAGAATCTTACGTTACCGGGGCGAAAGAAATGAAAAAGCAAGATAACAGAATTTATGAGGAAGCCAAAGCCATAATGGACAAGATTCCGATATCTGGAGTGAATGCCGCAGAATCTGACACCCTAAAAAAGCTAATTTCGTCTCTTCCAAAAAATAGCAAAGAGAAATGGATGCTACTATCCAGGCTCTCGAAGCTATGCAACGCCCACACACAGCCATACGATAGCAACAAGATATTTGCATTCTCGTCAGCGCTAAGCGCCGGCGGGGCGGCGTTCGGCTTCTATGCCATCTTGCAGACAGATTCCAACAATTCAATTCTCAGTTTTCTTTTCTTCATATTCTTGGCATTGACAATCGCGTATTCTACCTAAGTGCCAAAATGGCCATCGGAAACAACGAAGAAACGAGAAAGCAGACAACAGATTTTTTCCTATTTGCGCAAAGAGAGCTCAACGAGATAGTCTTGGCATATGTTGCAGACTCAAGTTTCGACGAAAAACCAGTCCCTGGCGAATCAAAATCGATCTACCAATAGACCGAACTGGCAAGAAAGCAATTCGGCAATATGAACACATATCATTCCGCCCTTCCCGCGATACGCCTCCTGTGAGCCCTCACCTCACAATGTCTTCCCCTAAATCTGAAAGCCAGTTCACTTTCGAGTCGAGCTCAGATTGCCCTTCCCGACATCACCCGCCAGGACGCAGCCACAATAAAGACCCGCAATAGCTCTCCACGCACAACAGCATAAGCTACAGCATCAATTAGCACATACGACCCATTTGCTCAATTGTGTATTCGATTCCGCGTATCGAATACCTAGTGATTTCGTTAGTTCGGAATAACTCCTTAGAGGAACCGAAAAAAGCAATATTATACCCACTGCCCTGCTTGCTCGTCGCCATGACGCTGCTATAACCTATCCCATCAAAGCCCATGCCCTTCACTAAATCGGCAATAAACTGAGTCGGAACATACTCGACGGGATTATCAGACGACCTCATTGGTTTGACCAAATCTCTTTTAATAAGCCTCAAATCGGGCATATTAATAGCCAACAACGAGCAGTCGACATCGGGAAGAAAAGGACTGATCTCGTCAATTTGAGACAAATCAACAATCCTTAATTCCCTTGAAGCCTCTAGTCGGGCAACAGCCACCTCATCATGAACTGCAGCTCGAATCTCGAAAATTGCAGTAGCTGGAGATTCTGCAACATACAGGCAAGCGACTCCCCGAGGAGACATCCTCCCCTCCGAGGCGAGCTTGACGGGGGGTTCGTATAAATCCGCTTCATTCGCTCCTTCTTCGTTGTTCCAAATTCGCGCACGATACCAAACGGACCCAGGAGCAATTGACTTTCCCAATGCTCTAAAGATGCGCCTGAGGGAGTCTATGCCCTCCACGGAAGCCGTATAACGATGTTCGTGTTTTATCTCTTCGGCAAAATCATCCCAGGTCCTTCGGCCAAAGAAAGGACCGTTTTCGCCCATGCCGTTCGGCCGAGCCTTCACCACATTCTCGCTGAGCATCTGGATGATTCGCATCTCACCAGAAAAAAGCTCTCTCGTAAAGCATTCAAAACCGCTACTGGAGACTGATGCCGAAAAAACATCCCACGTATCAGTAAATGCCTCAAATAAGGCTTTGGGTGACGACAGATGCTCCGCCTGTTCCTCAAATGATTCAGGAACAAATACGTCAAATAACTTACCAAATTGATAGGAAAGCTCCGAATCGGGGCTTAAATCATAAAGTCTAACGCCTTCGGCTCCGCATATGTCGCATTTTCCAATATCGTATTCTTCACGAGAGCACTCGTCATCAGAGAAAACAAGCTCTTTAATATTCTCGTCGGAAAAACAAAAAGGACAGCATTTTTTCATCGTCCGGCGCCCAAAAGAGAATTATTAACAAGCTCAATATGGTGCATGATCGCGAGTTTTTTCGCATATCCCAAACCGGGAAATTTATCAGCCTTCTTGAGATTCCTGAAGTACTCCAGCCCCAACGTCTCATCAACAGCATGAATATCAGCCCATTCAACAAGGCTATCCAGCGCACTCATGAATTTTCGTCCGATATCTTGCTCGCGAATTTCCTGAGATGAGGTGAAGTGGTGCACCCAAATACTATTCTGATCTTCTTTGTTGACATACGCCAAATGAAGGGCGACAACCCTCGGCATGAACCCGCCCAAACTAAACTCTTCGCCAATTACGGAATAATCAGCGAAACCACAGTGCCCATCGTCGTTGAAGTAAACATTCTCTTCGGTAATACGATCCTCATCATGACTGCGATAATCCGCATTTCTAGCCTGAACGCGAAAAGATCTATCGAGAGAAATGGTCTTGCATTCAAGACGCCTTTTCATGCGGCTATCGGACGGCGGCAAAATTACGTAGTCAGGGTTTAGTTCAGCCATCAAATCGTTAAATAGGGGTCTTTTCTCAGGAATGTAAAACAGCATTTTTTTTGAATCGGCGAGCGAACCAAGCTGATCCCGAGAATCAACCGAGGGATAGACCACCGAAATCAAATCAGAGAAATCCCCCAGGAGCCCCGCATACCTAGAATAAAAGCCCTGCTCGCTCTTCAGGTCTTTCAGAAAATCCCCCACAATCGGATTCTGAACGATTCCCAGAGGATGCCCTTTCTCGCTAAACGCCTTTATAGTCGAGCACAACGTGCTTGACGCCTTTACGGGTTCGATAATGGGGACAACTTTTTCAAGCTTATCGGCGCTAAGAAGCTCTCGGATTGCCAGAAGCTCATTCTGCCTACCGCGCAATATGGGATAGTACATTAGTCTCTCCTAAAAGATTCATATGGCTTCGACAGAAAATCACCCAGGGACCGAGCTTGACTCTCTGTCTGCTTGTGCAAGTATGCTATCAACTTGAATTCTTCTGGATACTGCAAAAGAGCCCGCATATTCACAGACGCCCCTCTTTTTTTAAGGAGAAGCTCAAAAAACTGCTGAAAACCATCATCGTCAATCGACATAAAAGCTTTTAGGCATTCCGTATAGTACCTTGATGCACCAACCTGAGGAACACTTCCTCCAAAATACTCGATCGTCTTTTCACGCTCCCTTTTTCTAAGGACGTCAAATTGTACCGATTTATCTAAAGAGGCATCGTACTCAATAGCGTCTTTTCGCACGCTGATATTTCCCCTTCGGGTAAGCACGCATATGCCGACAGGAGAATCAGCGTATTCTTTCATTAGCTCCTGACAATCTTGCTCTGGACAGACTATGTTGACGAACCTGAACGCAGAGTAGTAATTCTCAATCTGCCCCCTGAGTCGTAAATGATTATCCAATTCTGTTTTGATTTCATAAACAACTGCGCGGCCATTAATGAAGACAAAATCAGCAACCGATCCACCAATTGGAAGCTCGCACATAGCAACTGAAGTTCTAGGGCTGTGGATGCCAAATAGAAGCTTTTTAAACAGGAAGTCTTTATAAATATACTCATTCCGATAGTGCCTAAACATATATCGGTAAAGCTGGCTCAAGACCTCAGCATTCGTACAACTTCCTTGAGGGGGGAGATAACTATTTGCCGCCTCGTAAAAGGGGGCATACCTTTCCCCGCGTTCAAACGCTGCCATTGATTTTTCAGTAAAGATACTATTTAAAAGCCGATAATCCATGATGAAAATTATGCCATGAAGCCAGTTTTACTCAACCACCTGTTTTGGCTCTCTCGATTCAACCCCGAATAATCAGCGGCAATCTTCAAGACTGCAGTTACTTATACAGCAAAACCATAAAGCAGTTGATTAGATACCCTATCGGGCACATTTTTAAGGCAAAGCGCCTCGCACATGCCTTCGAATAAAATGAAATTCCCCACTCTTCATTACAGTTTCAAATCCACCTTCGACCTTCTACATCTCTTTCAGGGCTTTACGTTTTACCATAGAAGCATTTGACCTGCATCTATTGACATATGGGGGCGATGCCCATGCCGACCCACGGACCCTCCGACGGAACCGGACGCCCCAGCGCATCGCCGACATCGCCCTACCCCTCTAGCACCAAATGCAAATTCGAACAGCGTTCCAGCGAATGCGCACCCTCGGCAACATAATTCCAAGTTTCGGAGTAATCCCCAACAACGCCAATCTCTTCGGCAAGAAAGCGCTTGAACCCCTCAATATCATTGACGTATTTCTGGGCAAACCTATGCGCTAGCAGCTCTTTTTCGTCGTTGCTGCATTCGCCGGACTCGCTGCTTAATGCATGCTCGAGGTTGCGGGAAAGGAAGAATGTTCTTATGGGCACTTTCCGCTGCTTGCTTGTTAATTCCTTTATCGAAGAAAGCCGCTTCAAAGCTTCGCTTTTCTTCGCATTGCGCTCGGCAATGGCCGCAGGGTCGCGTGCTAGAATGCGGCCCTCTTCATAATGAAGGCGTCCATCGCTAGACACTTCGATGCAGTTAGAAGGCACGAACGCGCCGTCCGTATCGCATATAACCACTATGCGTTCCAGGTCTTTCCGTCCGTAGCCACGGTCCCGCGCCAGATGTTTCAATATCTCGTTGCGCACGTGCTCCCGTATCTTGGCAGGGTCTTGGCACGATGTGGTTACATCGCCATGAATCACGTCGAACTTCACGGCGGCATTGTTGAAAATCTTCGTGAAAATGCCACCCAGGGCAGCCTCGTCACTCGGTCCTTCAACAATGGACAATACAACCTTGCGCGTGTTAGCCATTGGCGCCCTCTTTCGCCGCCATCCCCGCTTCGAAAAATGCGCTATCTATAGCGAACTTGTTCGTTGGCTCGTACACTACCTCGGACTGGCCACCAAGGTTAATGGCCCTTAAGTACTGGCTTCTTAGGTTATTGCTTTCCCTGCTTCCCTTGAACGGCACATAACGGTTCTTTGGGTTCGCCGTGGTGAATATCAACGATCCCTTATCCACTATCTCCAACGGTCTAAGGTTATGAGCGGTGAAAACAAGCTGGCCCTTGCCGTGGTCTTGCAGCACCTGCAGAATTTCGCCCAGCAAAAATTCAAATAAACCGCTGTCGAATTCATCTATTGCAACGCACGCACCCGGCTTTGCATACACATCAACCAACAGAACAAGAATGGAAACCAGCTTTTTAATTCCCTCGCTTTCGCAACGCAAGGGGATGGTAACCTTGCCTCTGGTGCAAACCAACTCGGCACGAATGCCAAGACGACCATCATCTTCGAGCTGCTTTTCCAACTCCCTAACGCCCAGCTCCAACCCAGGGACCAGGGCTTCCATCACAGGGGCTATCGAGCTGATGGTCCGCTTCAAAACCGCATAGTTTTCCTCGGTTAAGAGCGTGGGCTTCAGAAGATTAACATCGAAGCCGTTATCTGCGAAAATTCCGAATTCGCCTTCGTGGGTGGAGATATGAAGGTGATTTGCCATGCCCTCCGCTTGCTGCGCAGCAGAGACAATGGCCAAACCCGTATGCCCGAAAAGGAACAATCGACCGGCTACGCGCATAAGCGGTTCCGCTACTCTATCTCTGGATTCAAGGGCTTTCTTGCTAAGGCCCTTGTCGCCGGCGTTAGCAAGCTTGCTTAGCACGTCCAAGAACTCGGTGGAAAATAACAAAGAACTGCAGGCACCATCCGCTACTCGCTCCGTTACAAGCACCTGCATCTTGCAGATGTCGTCGATCCTGAGCAAAGGCTCCCATGCTGTTTTAGGGGAAACAAGAAAGGGGCTTCCGTCCTCTTCCCTTTCGTATTCAAATAGGGTTTTAAGGACAGGTTTCTTCGCCGAATAATCTTTATAGGCAAACTTTTCACCACGTATTTTCGGCGTGCCATCGTCCACGCAAATAGTCAGGGAGTAAGAAAACAGGCCTTCGGCGTCCTTTTCCTTCGAGAAAAGCGCCCCCTCGAAGGAAAAGGTCGACTCACAGGTCGTGCGCGAAACGCAGTCAGCGATTTCGCTTTGCAGGGAATTGCCCGTTAGCGCTTTCTTTAATATGGACAACGCCTGTATAACCGACGTTTTTCCCGAGCCGTTTTGCCCATATAAGCCTACGATGTCGGAACCGCCCAGGGGTTTGCCCGGAGTCCAAGAAGAAAGCGACACTGTGCCACTTTCGGTGTTCTTGAAGTTTTCAAGATGAATAGACGTAAGACGGATCATTGTTCTGTGCCTTCCCGTTGGTAAGCACAATATTACCCCGTTTTTAAGCAATATTTTTCCTATTTCGGTATTTGAAATACAGTTTTTGGATTTGTTTGCTTATTTAACGATGAATACCAAGAATTGCTCTCCGATCCAGACAATTCAATTTTGATGGGTTCCCTAATGCCGCATTAGCAGCGCTTCCCAATCCGCCAGCAATGGGCACCGGCCCCCCATGGAGTGAACCACTTAGCCAGTACTGCATACAGTCAGCATGAAACGTCTTCCACCGAAATCCACCATGTGGCGCAGATTCACGGCAACATCCTGCGTTCTCTATTATCAGCAGCCAACGCGCACAATTACCGCTGCAGATGGAAGCATTGAACGCCAGTCAGGGTATTTTCACCAGGATAAGCATCTTTGCACTGCACGAAAGCTTCAACGCAAGAATAGGGGCTAGCACGCGATTTTCTATCAAACGGGGTCAATTACCTCAGCTTTGTCCATCGATTTGGTGGCCTGCTTGGCGAAATCATCTTTAATCCAGGCATCCAGGTAGGCGTTCCTGAAATAAACGGCTGTGTTGTAAATTGCATTTTTCATGTCGTCGTAATAGACAGCAAGCATTCGCCCGCCCTCTAAACATATGGCTTTCAATTGCACAGTGCACGATCACGTACTGTATACCCCAGCGCCGACAGCATCGACGGGGTCGCGCAACGTTCACGCGACACTGTCGGGATAATCCAACAACACTGTCGCATAGATGCCATGTCCCCACGGCAATCTAGTCCAACAAGGAAACTAACACCATCAGCAATGCTGAATAGACTAAAAAGTGGCATCGAATTTTGGCCTATTCGCTAGTTTTTCTTGAATAGACCAATATTTTAAGTGATTTTTTAATCTATTTTGCTGAAATCGAGCGATGAGCCAAAAGACTTTGGCCTATTTGGGCCTGCCTGTAGCGCAACCTGGACACGACACCTGCGACACCTATGCGACACTGTCGCGACAGTTTGGCGACAGTGTCGCATAGGTGTCGCACTGGGGATATAGAGACAAATCCCGTTTTCCCAGTTTTGCATGACACACAAAAAGCCTCGCTTACACGATTCATTCACTGCAAGCGAGGCTCTGTCCGCTAAGCGGGAAAACGATACCTGTGCCTGACTTATTTCCCTGCAGCTTTCAGCGCTGCCTTGGGACCCGCCACCAGCAGATAGTACAAGCCCTTGCGCAGCGGCGTGGGATCGTTGGGGAAAAACTGCTCGAAACGCTTTGGGTGCTCCATCAGGTAACGCAGGTTCGCGTTCTGATAGTCGCTGAACAGCGAGCGATCATACGCGCCGCCCCTGAACCCGGCACGCAAATCCTCATGCATCCTAACCACAAATTCACGACGCTGCTCCGGCGCCAAGCGTGCAAAGTTCCACATATAGCTGTCATAACGCAGCCTGAACAGGACTTTTCTCAAATCATCGCAATCAGGGTCATTCTTGATGAAGCGCTCGGCCATGTCAAATTCCTTGCATACGCACATCACTTTTTGCGCGTCGTTCACAGAAGACGCCTCGTTGTCTTGGCGGTAATGCAGAATGGCCTCTTCAGACATAACAACCTTCTGCGCGGTTACCCACACCTTGAACTGGAAGCCCAGGTCCTGGAAACTTGCGCCCGCCGTTTCAAGGAAACGCACGCCCTTTTCAGCCAGCATTTCGCGACGATACAGCGCCGACCAAATGGAAGGAATGCAATAGAACACCTCGCGAACATCGCGCGGATTAAAGGGGGCATCCGTCATGGGGGACTTGCACACGCTTATAAGCTGGTTGCGCTCTTTGGGCGTGCTCCAATAGAACCAGTAGTTGGCTTTAGCCACGTCGACAGGAGCATCAGCACTTGCGTCCTTCACCAGACCATACAGCAGCTCTAGCGCATTCGGCTCAAAGAAATCGTCGGGCTCCAAAATGCCAATGTACCCGCCGCGCGCGGTGTCGATGCCCAAGTTCATTGACGCGCCGTAACCGGAATTATCCTTATCAATCAGGCGAAAACGCTGGTCTTTTTCCATGTAGCGCTTGATGATATCTAGCGAACCATCGGTGCTGCCGTCGTTGATGCACAGTGCTTCGAAGTCGGTGAACGTCTGAGCAATCAACGAATCAAGCGCCTGCTCCAAATACTGCTCGGAATTGCAAATGGGCACCAGCACCGAAATAGCAGGTGCAGGCCCTTCGGGTGCAGGGCTGATCTTCGCGCTCGCACGCGCTGCATTCGCACGCGCCTGTTGCTGAGAAATCTGGTTCTTGCCCTTTTTCTCGGTCTTCGCGGCAGCGTTTCCGCCACCAGCGCTCTTCGCGTTATTCCTCTTAGCCATTCCCTGCCCCTCTCAAATCAATTAGGTAAAAGTATACCGTTCATACAAGAAGCAACCACAGGGCATATTTCAGCTGCCGCAAATCACGTCAAGCAGTCCACAGGCCTGCGCGTCCTCGACTGCCGCGAATTACGCCGGACGTCCTTGGCTGCCGCGCCCTCACGAGCCGCAATCGCGCCGAGCATCCACGGGCGTCATACGTCCAAGGTCGGCACAAATCGCGGTGGGCGCTCCACGCCTCCGCCAACCCAAGCGTTCAACGACACGCACGGACATTCGCCACCCCGCCCATCGCGCCACGCACTTCACGACAAAGCTTCAACACTTAATTAATTCCTCGCAAACGAGGTGCTTTCCTCGAGCGCATCGCATAGAATCGATCTATATAAAACGCGTTCATAAAACGGCGCCAGCAGAGCGCAACATTATTCGCTTCAACGCGTTATTCAAGCCCGCCGCCAACAAGGAGGTTCTTATGAAACTTGGATTCATCGGATGCGGAAATATGGCCAAAGCCATGATCAAGGGAATTGTCGCTAGCGGTGCTGTTGCGCCCGGTGAAATCTATGGTTCCAATGTCACGCCGGAGCACGCCGTTGCCGTAGCCGAAGAATTCGGCATTAACGCTGGCACTAACAACATCACCGTCGCCGAAAACGCCGACATCCTGTTCCTTTCCGTAAAGCCCTACCAGTACGAGGCCGTTATTGCCGAAATCCGTGGAGCAATGCACCCCGAACAGACCGTCGTCACTATCGCCCCCGGCAAGACCATCGCTTGGCTGGAAGAACAGTTCGGCATGCCCGTCCGCATCGTACGCACCGCGCCGAACACGCCCGCACACGTGCTGGCAGGCGTTACCGCCTACTGCCCCAACAGCTTGGCAACCGCTGAAGACGTCGCCGCCGTCGAATGCCTGCTTGCCAGCTTCGGCACCACCGTTGAACTGGAAGAATCGCAGCTCGATGCCGCGAGCGCCATCGGCGGCAGCTCACCCGCCTACGTATATATGTTCATCGAGGCTTTGGCAGACGCAGGCGTGGCCGAGGGCCTGAAGCGCCCGCAGGCTTACCAGCTTGCCGCGCAGGGCGTACTGGGTGCTGCGAAACTCGTGCTCGAATCCGGCAAGCATCCTGGCCAGCTGAAGGACGAGGTGTGCTCGCCTTCCGGATCCACCATCCGCGGCCTTGAAGTTCTGGAAAAAGGCGCATTCCGTGGCACCGTTATCGATGCACTGCGTACCACCATCGAAAAGGCACGCGCTCTGTAACGCAAACGGGCGCGGCGGGATGCTTCGCAGCGCCGACGTGCTGCGAGCCGGCAGCTCCTTTGCACTTGCCTACGCCTCGCAAGCAACAACCCCGTTACAAACCGTCACGCGAATGCTTCCTTTCTTGACATGCCGCGCGCACATACTAGAATCCGTATTAGCACTCCACATGCTGGAGTGCTAATTATGTTTATAGGCGCTTGCACGCCACCATTTCGGTACTGCGAGCGCACGGCAACGAAGCAACGTTTGTTTGCAGTTCGCGGGCGCAAGCCGCTACGCGGCACAGGTGTCGCGACATCAGGAGCAACGCCCAACTCGGCGCCGCGTCGGCCGTATCGCCTGGGCTCGAAGCCGCGCCAACTGCAGCGGGCCCTCGCCGCAGCACCAGCCGCGACCAGCCCAGCAACCCGCCGCAGTGCCAACAGGCAAACGTGAACAACAAGCCATGAAGGAAGGATCTGAATGAAGCAATTCAAAACAGAAAGCAAAAAGCTCCTTGATCTGATGATCAACTCCATTTACACCAACAAGGAAATCTTCCTGCGCGAGCTTATCTCCAACGCGTCCGACGCGGTTGACAAGCTCTACTTCAAGAGCCTCACCGACACCACCATCGCCGTTTCCAAGGACGATCTTTCCATCAACGTGGCATTCGACAAGGACGCTCGCACCATCACGGTTTCCGACACGGGCATCGGCATGACCCGCGAAGAGCTGGAAACCAATCTGGGCACCATCGCTCATTCCGGCAGCCTCGAGTTCAAGACCGAAAACGCCGAACAGCAGGGCGAAGACGTAGACATCATCGGCCAGTTCGGCGTGGGCTTCTACTCCTCGTTCATGGTTGCCAAAGAAGTTACCGTAACCTCCCGCGCATACGGCGAGTCCGAAGCCTTCACCTGGAAGTCCGATGGCATCGAAGGCTACACCATCGAGCCCGCAACCGCCGAAGAGGCCGCCGCACTGGGCGCCGACCACGGCACCAGCATCACCCTGCACCTGAAGGACAACGCCGACGAAGAAGAGTACGACGTATTCCTAGACCAGTACGAACTCCAGGCCCTCATCAAGCAATACAGCAACTACGTGCGCTACCCCATCCACATGGAAATGGAGGAGCGCAAGCCCCTGCCCAAGCCCGAAGATGCTGGCGACGACTACACGCCCGAATTCGAAACGGTGCGTGAGGTTAAGACCATCAACTCGATGATCCCCATCTGGAAGCGCCGCAAGTCTGAGGTGTCCGACGAAGAGTACGCCACCTTCTATAAGACCGACTTCCACGATTTCGAGGATCCGGCCCGCACCATTTCCGTTCACGCAGAAGGTGCGTTAACCTACGACGCGCTGCTGTTCATCCCCAAGCGTCCGCCGTACGACTTCTTCAACAAGGACTACGAAAAGGGCCTGGCACTGTACAGCTCTAACGTGCTGATCATGGAAAAGTGCGCCGACCTGCTGCCCGACTACTTCAGCTTCGTAAAGGGCGTTGTTGATTCCCAGGATCTGACGCTGAACATTTCCCGCGAAACGCTGCAGCAGAACAGCCAACTGCGCGCTATTGCCAGCAAGCTCGAAAAGAAGATCAAGAGCGAACTGGAGAAGTTCCTGAAGAACGACCGCGACGGTTACGAAAAGTTCTTCAAGGGCTTTGGCCGCAATTTGGAATACGGCATCTACACCAGCTACGGCATGAAGAAAGATGTACTGGCCGACCTGCTGCTTTTCTATTCCGCCAAGCAGCAGAAGATGGTTACACTGGCCGAGTACGCCGAAGCAATGCCTGAAGGCCAGGAGTCCATCTTCTTCGCAACAGGCGAAGCCATCGACCGTCTGGCGAAGCGCCCCATCGTGAACACGGTGCTGGGCAAGGGCTTCGATGTGCTGCTGTGCCCGCAGGACGTTGACGAGTTCTGCTTCATGTCGATGAGCGAATACAACGAAAAGCAGTTCAAGAACGTTGCCGGTGGCGATTTGGGCCTGGAGACTGAGGACGAGAAGAGCGCAGCCGAGGCGATCACGAAGGAAAACGAGGGTCTGTTCGCCGAAATGCAGAAGGCGCTCGAGGGTAAGGTTAAGCGCGTTGCCGTTTCCGCCCGCCTGACCGACACTCCTTCGTGCGTAACCGCAGAAGGCCCCATCACGCTTGAGATGGAGAAGATCCTGGCGCAGGGTCCCGACGGCGAGCACGTAAAGAGCGATCGAGTGCTCGAACTGAACGCCGAGCATCCCGTGTTCAAGGCAGTGCAGAAGGCGTTCGAGGATGGCGATACCGAAAAGGTGCACCTGTACGCAACGGTTCTGTACGATCAGGCGCTGATCACCGAGGGCCTGCCTATCGACGACCCGGTGGCCTACACCCAAGCCGTCTACAAGTTCATGGCGTAAGTGGGAAAGTAGGGACAGGTATCAAAATCCCAGTTGCCAGCAAAGACGCGTCCATTTTTTACGGGCGCGTCTTTTTGCGTTTAGGGCGACACTTCATACGCTAAAGAGGAAAGCGAGATCGGTTTGGCGTTCCCGGGCTGGCAGCGACTGCCACTGCCGAAGGGCTTTGCACTGGCTGCCGATGTGTGGCGCTAGACATACGTCATCAATGACGAGGCAAACGCTCAGGCCGTTTGATCAAATGTTATTTCTTGGCAGAGCCCGAGGGCGACTCGAGCATCTGAAGGCATTTGCGTCCCAAAGAAGTAATTTGATAAGAATCTGAAGAATTGATTTTTTCGAACTTAGGAGCTTTAACCGCCTTGGACTTCTTTGCCGTCTGCTGCTTTACCAACTCAATCACAGTCGCCTGAAGCATCGTTTGGTTCTTTTCCCTTTTTAGATCATTTTTTCTGCTTAGCAACCCGAAACGAGCCAATTTCTCGCGCACAAAACGATACTGCACCTCGTCGATACCTTCTTCTCGCATTAGAGTAATCGGGTCATCGTTTTCGCCAGCATTGTCAATATAAGCTAGCTTATAAAGGCGGAGAGTTCTGATATCGAGCATGCTCAGGTCGGCAAGATTATTAAATAGAGTGAAAAACATATCCTCGCTCGATTCGGGAACACCCATTGAATTCACAAAAGCCCAGGTGCAGCATCGAACTTTTTCTTCCTGGTTCTCATCCACAATCGTGTCGAGGTAAGCATCCCTGTATTCCTCGGAATACTTGCGGCGATCTTTCTCTTCCAGCATTTCCAAACGAGAATTAACCTCGTCCATTGACTTTCTCAACTCAAGCAAAGCCGTGCGAATATTTCGCTCGGTTCTCCTCGCCTTATACCCCTGAGCAGCAGCATACGCCCCAGGCGCCAAAGCGCCCATCAGCCCTTCTGCAACGGCAAGCGCAGCGCCACCAAAGGCCAACTCATTCACAAAGGATGCAATCTCCGCCGCATGACCAGCACCCTCTTCGCAGATAGCGTCCGCCATCGAAGCTGAGGCGTCTTTTACGATGGCAAACGCTTTACTCTCCCTCATTTTCCACCTCCATAGACACGCTATCGAAATCAACTGATCATCAGCAATGGGCATGAATCAACAATTGGTGCAGTCCCCCTTACCTGGCTTTCTCCCTTTCGTAAAAGTGAACGTCCCAATGTTTGCGATCTGCAACGCTGGCGATTTCCGAAAGGTCTTTAAGAGTCACATTCAATGGCGGCTCAAGCGGCACCACAATCTCCAAGACCATGACCTTTTCGGCAGGAGCCGCATTTCCTCCATCCGAAGAAACAGATTTCGGCTCAACCATCGATCCTTCTTGAGGCAAAATTCCTGCTTTTCTGGTCAGCAGCCTAAAGAACCCCGCATTTTTTTTCGCAACAGACTTCGTAACTTCGCCGTATCCCATAAGGAACGGAACAAGATCCTCACTCATGGGGTCGGAAAAGAATCGGGCGATTCCCTCTGGAAACTGTTCCGAAATAATTTCTCTTACTGTTTCTTCCCTCGTACCCCGATCCGCCCATCGCCTTCCCAGATCAGTAGGAAAACCATCGCAGTCTACTAGCCCAATCTTCCTGAGCGTCGAGATACTCTTTTGAGCATTATCCGCTGAAATAGAACCATCGCTATATGCGGGAACAGAATCCTTGTCAATGCAACGGCAATTTTGATCGTTGATCATTTCAGTAATCACACTCAGAACATTTTCCGACAAATACAAAGAGGGCATTACAGACATATGATCACTTCCTCCTGCATCATCAACTCACTTTACGGCATTACCATACCGTCTATTGTAGAGAAATGCTAGACCTTTAAATAGGAATCAAATTAGATGGATATTTAGTTTGCTAAATTTACCAGGCTATTTTGTACTGGTCTACAGCGAGCGTCAGGAGACGATCAAGAGACCGTTATTTTATATGAGAATTGATGATATCTCTATTGATCTCCGATCGAGCAATAGAGTAGTCTATGAGTGATAGGAATATGGGCAAAAAAATACCCCCGTGTTTCGCATGAATGCAGAGGCGTCGGGGGTTTCAGCACGTGTAATTATATCATTCCAACCGTTTATATAGTCTGGAATTAAATGCAGCACCAAAACCAAACACATATCAACATAAATCTCAAAGTGGGCAAAGGCGCGCCCTCCTTCCTCTATCGAACGCTAGAAAATGCTCTTTCCAGGGGAATCTCTACTTTTAAAGTCCGAATTCAAAATCCCGAAAAGGGAATTTATCCTAATTTCTGTGTCCCAATCGCGGGAATAGTCAGGCACTTCGAGGAAGCGCACGCGTGCACATTTCTGTCATCAAAATCCCTCGACGAGAAACATTACGTGGGCAGAACAGGCATATTGCACCCATACGAAGATCCCAGTTCGTCCAAGAAAAACCACTTCCTCGACAAGATATGGCTGTTCAACGAAGGCAATCAATACCAGATTGTCGAGGGAATCCGATTATCGCTTCAGCAATCGACCATACTTTCAAAAGGCCTGCTCAATTGCATTGAACTGTGCCTAAACGAGGTAATGGACAACGTTTTAGTTCACTCGTGCACTGGCTTTGATGACTCTTCTCCATATGGATTAGCCATGGCTCAGGTCCATCCAAGCGGGAACAGAATCGCTATCGCCGTCTACGACAACGGTATCGGAATGATGAACTCGCTGAAAAACGGCGGCGTTGCCGTCAGGAGCCCCGAGGAGGCAATTACTTCTGGACTCCAAAAAGGCATCACCGATGGAAGAGGAAAGGGAAACGGCCTTTGGCTCCTCAATGAAATCGTCAAAGAAGGCGAAGGCTCTCTTGAAATTACGTCTAGCGGTGTGCGCTACTCTCTATGGCATCAACGTTTCCCTAACGAACAGGGCTTTCCTAAAGGCTCCTTTTCTAAGGTCTCATCGGCTACCAACAGAGCCACCCTGGTAGACTTTCAAATCTGCACAGATAAGGCACTTGGCATAAACCGAATAATGGGAGAATGCGGCTTTACCGATCTGTGGAAAGAAAGCCACGAAGACCCCGAGAACGAAATCGACCATAGGCTTTCTGTTCTTAGCGATTCAGCCGGATTAGGGACAAGGTACGACGCAAGCGGTTTTCGTATGCTCGCAATCAACACAATGAATGACACGGAGGGTGCGGTTATACTCGACTTTTCCAACATCGAAATTATTAGCTTCTCATTTGCCGATGAGGCAATCAGAAAGCTACGAGATGCGGTGGGGGCAGAAGCATTCCGCGATCGATTTAGGCTAACCGGACTGAATGATAACTGCAGAACGATAATCAACCTGGTGATGAGCGATACAAGCAATTCATAATTGTCTCAGATGAGAAACCCAGGTTGGACATAGGAACAGTCACCGTTCACCCGCCCAACAAACAGAGTCTCGCTTGCCGCCAATTGCACAAGCGAGGCTCTGTTTTTGTGTGTTATGCCCAGGTGAGAAAACGGTACCTCCCTATATGCCCCCTATTCAGCTTCTTCGGGTTCGGGCTCTTCCTCGAAGCGGACGTCAATCTTGTCGATGCGCAGGCCGTCCATCACACGAGCCATCATCGTGATCTTCGTGCCCTCGTGATGCAGCTCGTACGAATCGCCCTCGGCAGGGATCTTGTCCAGCAGGTCGAGCATCAAGCCACCCGCGGTCTCGTAGTCGAACACGGGCACGGGCTCAAATCCAATGAACTCAACGAACTGGTCAACCGGCAACGAGCCGTCAACCAAGTAATGATGCTCGCCCACCTTCAAGATCTCGTCCTGATCATCGTGCAGATACTCGTCTTCCATGCGGCCGATAATCTGCTCGACCACATCGGTCATGGTAACGATGCCGGACGTGCCGCCATGCTCGTCAACCACCACGGCGATTTTCGTGTGCTTAGCCTGCAGCACCTGCAAAAGCTTCGCGATGGAAATGCTCTCCGGCACCGCCTGAATCGAGCGGATTTTCAGGTCCCTCATCGTGGAGCCCTCGGGCAGCAGATAAGCATCCTTGATGTGCACGAAGCCCACGATGTTGTCCTTGTCCTCGCGGAACACGGGATAACGCGTGAATTTGTTCTTCCCCATGAAATCGAGATTCGTTTCAAGGTCATCGTCGTAGTCGATGGCCAGCACCTCGGTGCGGGGCGTCATAATAGCCTTCGCGTCCTTGTCGTCCAGGTCGAAAATGTTGTCCAGATACTGGTACTGATCCTGCTCGATAGATCCGCTCTCAGCGCTTTCTTCAAGCAACAGCTTAATTTCTTCCTCGGAATAAGCCTCGGTTTCATTCTTGGCATCGTGGCCAGTCAAGCGCATAACGCCATTGGTGGTAGCGTTAAACAGCCACATGATGGGATACGTAATGCGATAGAACGCATGAAGCGGACCCGCTGTGTGCAGCGCGTAGGTTTCCGTCTTCAGGATAGCCATGCTCTTAGGGATGAGCTCGCCGGCCACCACATGCAGCGTGGTCATGATGAAGTAGCCAATACCCACCGAAATAACGGTGACAGCCGTGTCAGGCAAGCCAAAGAACACGAAGATCGGGTGAAGCAGCGCGGCAAACGCGGGCTCGCCCAGCCAGCCCAAAGCCAGCGAAGCCAGCGTAATACCAAGCTGGCAAGCCGAAAGGTACTCGTTAACGTTGTCGGCCATCTCGAACGCACGCTTGGCGCCCTTCTTGCCTTCTTCCACCAAAATCTCAATCTGCGATTTACGCACGCGCACCAAGGAAAACTCGGCGATAACGAAAAAAGCGTTCATCAACAGGAACAGAACCACCAGTATCAAACTTAACCAAATAGGCATCTAGGTACAAAACTCCTTGCGTAAGCGGGTGAGAAGCGGCATCGCCATCTCTCACTGCGGGGACGAGAAACGGATCGGCCATTTCTCATTGCGGGAACAGAATCGGAAAAGAGGGCCAGCCTGCTTTTCCGCTAATGGGGAATCGGTGCGCTTTGCGCCCTTTCCGAGAAAACCGAAATTACACGGCCATCTCCCCCTTTGGGAAGGGCATAAGGCGCGTTACGTCCGCTAACAAGGAGAGGTGCTTGCGCACATCCAGGCATAAACCACGCGCAAGGAAGAGCTGCAACGCTGTTTGCGCTGCAGTATCTGAATACAGAAACGCAGCCTTTTCTTCACACGAAGACAAAGACCGCGCGGGACCAAAAAGAGAATTATTGCATTGTGCGGTGCGTTTTCGGGTCGAGCAACATCGACCGCCGCCGTCGGAGTCGTTCACGACAGCTTCATCTCCTATTCTGATGGCCGCCGCCATCGTTGGTCCCACAACCCGTTTTGCGTAAACAGGCACGATATCTTTCAGAATAGTACCGCGGAACAACGGCAATTCAACGAAACACCATCACAGCGCCACGTTTTCGACGGCAAACGACACAATCCCGCCGCTTCGGCCGTAATGTGGACGGGGCGACGAAGCCGCGGGCGAGAAGAGGCTGCACGCAGGCGGTGAGGTAGCCCACCGCCGATGCCGTCGCTTCGCCCGCAACACAGACGCGGCAACGGAGCCGTGGGTGTCACCCTCATGCGAAGCGCTAACCAATTCAACAACGCGCGCCGCCGCGGAACGAACGCACAAGGCAAAGACGGCGCGTGAAAGGCGAGAGGCAAACCCAACGACGCGAAGCGAATGCGCTTACCTCGCATAGGGCGCCGCGGAACGTACGCGCCTCACGCAGGAGGGGGGGCAACGAGCGCGTCTCACGCGAGAGCAGGCGCAGCAACAGGAGCATCGTGCGCGTGAGCGGGGACAGCTCAAAGCTGCATGAGATGAACCCGCGAAAGCACCGCGCCGCCTCGCACAAAGCGGGGGGGCGTGCGCGAGCCGCATGCGCTGCGCCGGTACCCCTCGCCCCGCCTCGCCCGCAACTCCCAAACGAAACACCCAGGAATGGCAAGATTCGCGCGTCGTGCATGATTCGAGGGGTCTGTGCAGCAAAAAAGGCTCCTTCCTGGCAAGATATTCACGTGATGCATCCTCCGACGGCGATTTGCAGGGCTTTTCGGATACATGGCGCGCGAATCTTGCCAAAGTCAGCTCATTTTGGATGCATGGCGGCGATATGTTGCCAGGAAGGGGCGCTTTTCCCGTCCGAGGCACCTTTTGGGATACATGAAGCGCAAAACTTGCCACGGATTGCCGCCTGAGAACGCACCGTGGCGTCACGGAGGCGGGAGATGCCGCGCGAACGAAACATCGGCCAATTCAACACCACGCGCTGACACGTCCAAGAAACCATGAAAATATTTTGGTACCTTCCGCCAAGAAACGGCGCTGAAAACGTGCTCGCGTAGTATGGCGAGCATGAGCGAAAAAGATACCTACACCAACAATATCAACGACACGGACGGGCGCGATAACGGCACCGAGCCATCCGGACATGGCAGCGCGGCATCATCGGAGCACGACGGCAACGAACCGTCCCAACGTGGCGACGCCGACTCATTGAAGCATGGCAACGCCGAACTGCCCGATTACGACAGCGCAGCCTCGCCGGAGCGCGACAACACCGCTCCGTCAGAGCATGGCGATACCGCCTCGCCGGAACGCGACAACGTCACTTCGCTGAAGCACGGCGACATCTCCTCATCGGAACGCGGCAATGCCCCCTCGCCCGAACATGACAACGAGGCAGCAGCGCAGCGCGACGGTGACGGCGCCGCCTCGTCGGAACACGACAACGCCGCCATCGCCGACAAAGAAGCAGCAAGCCGCTCCAATCACGCAGAGGCACCGCTCGATGAGCGCAGCGCCGCTCACGCAGCGGAGGCGGCATCCGACAAGCACCATGCCGCCCACGCAGCAAAGGCAACGCCCATCGAGCACCGCACCTCCCGTGCAGCAGAGACAGCATCCGCATACCTCAAAAAGGCCGGCGATTTCCTCGGCCTGCACAAAAAAGCTTCCGCCATCGCTGCAGCCATTGCGCTGTGCGCCGTAGTGGGCATCGGCGCAGCCGTGGCTTCGAGCAGCCGGCCCGCCCCTAACGGCATCCTCCTAAGCAGCAGATTTGTGAACTACGCAGCAAACGCCGTTGCAATTACCACGAATATTGCCGCAGAAGAAGCAGCAGCGGGACTCGTCGCTCAACGTCTCACGCCCAACGCGCTCAACAGCGTCGATTCCTTCGCCACCGCCCCTGGCACGTTTTCCCTGATAGAAGGCGAAGATGCCGCACCGCTTTCAGAAGAGCAGCAAGAATCCCTTGCCGCAGCCACCCAAAACATCGAAGGCGGCGGCTACACCGTTGGTTTCACGCTGATCAACCTGAACACCGGCAAGGGCATCGCCTACAACCTCGACTCGCGCGTTTACGGCGCCAGCTCGTTCAAGGGTCCCTACGCCGCCTTCCTGTGCCAACACCTGGGCGACAACGATGCTTCCTACCCATCCGGCAGTGAAGCGGCGGGCTCCGGCGTTTCCTCGTCCATTTACTCCCTGATACAACCCATGATTCTCTATTCGGACAACAGCGCCTTTAGCAGCTTGCGCAACACATACGACAGCGCAGGGTTCGCCGAATGGCTCAATTCCTGCGGCGTGGATTCCGAGATCATGCACGACACGCACTTCCCGCGCTATTCCGCGCGCGAGTCCGCCCTGCTATGGCTGCGCACGTACCAGTACCTCAAAACCAATACTCCCACCGCGCAGAACCTAGCATCGCTCTACGAGCAGACGAACGTGTCGTTCATCCGTTCCGGCGTGAGCGACGATGGCGAAGTTGAAGCCGTGCTCAACAAGGCAGGCTGGTGCGCAGGCAGCGAACGTTTCACCGGTCTGTGCGATGCGGGGCTCATCAAGTGCACCGACGGCACCACTTACCTCATGAGCACCATGACCAATTCGCCCGACGGCGGCCTATACACCGTCCGTCTGGCGAACCTGGCATCCACCCTCTTTGAGTGCCGCGACGTGCTGGAATAGCGCCTAGCAAACAGGCAAGCGCAAAGCAGGGACTACAGGGCAAAGGTCGCTAAGCGGTGTAATTTTCCTGCCTCTTCCGCCCGCCGTGGGACGTAAAAGTTACAATAAACAATGCTGCGCAAATACGCGTTGGGTGCATTGGGGCGAAACTACGCCACGCAAGGAATGTCCTTGGCATGTCTGTGCGGCGGGCAACGCAGGAAAATCGCTTTCGCACGATCCCTGCGCAACAGCCTCTCGCCTTTGCACATGCCGACGCTGCTCCCGCAAAGGCAACGTCGCACAAATGCGCATCGATTGCACTGCGCCTCAAAGGAGGCCTCACACAACCGATACCGCACCAGCGTCGAACAGCACAGTGCCCCCCTAAAGGGAACCGCACTGCCAGCGAATAACAAACCCCGAACGAAAGGATTGCCGTGGTGAAACTTGCTCGCGAACTTAACCGTCATTCCGCTTCGGCAACCCACGAGCAAACGCATCTTGCCGAACACCCAGGACAGCTGGTGTGGATTTTCATGGGCATGTCCGTCGTTGGCCTTATGGGTGAAACGCTACAGCACCTTGTGGCGTTCGGCGAATTGGAAAGCCGTGCCGGCTTCATCTGGGGTCCGTTTTCGCCCATCTACGGGCTGGCGGCAGTTCTGCTAACCATGCTGCTCGAACCCCTGCAGGACAAAGGGGTTCCACTGCTTTTGACGGTAAGCGCCGTCGTGGGCGGCAGCCTTGAGTACTTCGCCAGCTGGGCCATGGAAACATTCTGGGGTGTTGTGGCATGGAGCTATCTGAACATCCCCCTCAATTTTGACGGGCGCACCGACGTTTTCCACTGCCTGATCTGGGGCACCATTGGCGTGCTGTGGGTAAAGGTTGGCCTGCAATTATGCCAACGCATCTTCAACCATGTAAACACTGCCGGCGCCCCGTACCGTGCGGCAACGGCAGCGCTTTCCATCTTCATGGCGCTCGACATTGCCATGACCATCATCGTTTTGCTGCGCGCCGATGCCCGCACCGATGGCATTCCGCCGCAGAATCCCATCGAACAATTCTGCGATACCGCCTATCCCACCGACATGCTGCAGAAGCGCTTCCACAACATGGGCGGCCTCGGCATATAAGCGAAAATATAGGGGCGGATCCCGTTTTCCCAGCTAGTTATAACGAAAAAAGAAGCCTCGCCTGCGACGAAGTGAACTGCACCCCAAAATGCAGAAGACCCCTATAGTTGGACAAACAATGTTCTGCTTTTCCTATAGGGGTCTTCTGCAGAAATGGGAGGCAGTTCAAAACTCGCGGGCGAGACCCTGTTTTTGTGCGCCGTAGCGTAAGTGGGAATCTGATACCCGTCCCTATTTTCCCACCCTAAAACGCTTGGTCCACTATGAAGCGATAGCCAGGGTACGGCACCTTGCCGAAGCGTCCGTGGTAGTCGGAGCCGCCCGTGCAAAACAGGCTGTAACGCGCAGCAAACTCTTCGCACAGCTGCGTATCGCGATAGTCGTGATCGGGATGATACTTCTCGATGCCAACAAGCCCCGCATCAACGAGCGCAGGCAACGCCTCGTAATTGTCGAACTGGCCGGGATGCGCCAAAACTGGCAACCCGCCGTCAGCCGCAATAGCAGCCACGGCATCGCACATGTCAACGTACTCGATATCGCGCTGCGCAATACCGCCGCCCTTGAACAGTGTCTTGTACAGGAATTGATACTCTGCGCTGCTGAAATCGGCATCGGTCAATGCAGCCATCAGATGCTGCTTGTAGAACCCCGTCGACTGTCCAGCCAGCTGCGCCGCATATTCAACGTCCACATCGTAGCCAGCGTCAAGCAGCTGCCGCATCTGCCACGCCGTATTCGCGGTGCGGCGCTCCAAGGTATCCGAGCACAAATCGCACACCGCCGGGGCATCGGCGGGCATGCCCAATCCCACAAGATGCACGCGCCGCTTTGCAGTCGAGTCCCACGCACTGATCTCTACACCGCACACAACCGAGAATCCATGCTCTGCCGCCTGCTGCCGAATAGCATCAAGCCCGACAGTGGTGTCGTGGTTCGTTACCGCCAGATGGGTAACCCCCCCGCACGCGTGCCTTCCCCATCAGCTCCAAAAACGAATCCGACCCATCAGAAAGCGTTGTATGCGCATGCAGATCGGCACGAAATTCCCTCCCAGGCTGTACCCCCAGCAAATCCCACAGCGGCTCCTGCCGAAATGCCTGCGCGGTACGCTCTTTGGTGCCCTGCCATTCGCTCATTGAACTATCTCTCCCTTTTGCATATTGAACTCATGGTCGCACAGGCCCTCCATAAACTCGAGGTCATGGAAAATCCCCAACATCGTGGTCCCCTGCGCCTTCAATCGCTCTATTAACTCGCGCACTTTCACCTTCGACGCCGCATCCAGCGAAGCAGTAGGCTCGTCAAGCAGCAGCAAACGAGGCTGCTTGATCATGGCGGCAGCAATATTCAAGCGAAGCTTTTCGCCACCAGAAAACGTACGCGGATACAGCAGCCACAGCGATTCATCGATGTCAAAATGGCGTAGCATGCGCTCGGTTTCCCACATTGCCTTTTCCTCCTCATCGGCACCGAAGGTTTCCAGGGCGCTCTTCAATACGATGTCGTAGGCGGTTTGGCGCGGCAGGGCATTCAGAAACTGCGAAACATAGCCCATTTCGTATTTGCGCAGGTAGATCATCTGACGCTCGCTCGCCTGGCACAAATCAAGCGCTCCAAACGATTCCGAGTTGTACCAAATGGCGCCCGACTCCGGCAAATTGGTGCGGTAGATGCAACGCAGGATGGTCGATTTGCCCGATCCGCTGCGCCCCGTAATGCCCACGAATTCGCCCGGCATAAGCGAAAGGCTGATGTGCTGGCACCCCAAGATATGACGCCCCGCGCGATGCATCACGAACGACTTGGAAAGATCGTCGATCTTCAAAAGCTCTTCCATAGCAGCCTCTCCTAGCGATCGTAACCATGAGGCTGATCGGGATAATGCGAACGATATACCGAATTGCCGCCCACGAAAGCGCGCGTGATAACCGGCGTGGTGATACGCGCATCAGGCGTGCATCCAATTTCGCGAACCAACAGAATATCCGCTCGCTTGCCAACTGTAAGCGTGCCGACTTCGGAATAGATGCCCACCGCCTTAGCGGGATTTGCCGTAACCAACGCAAACGCTTCAGAAAGGGACATAGCACATTCACGATGCAAAATGAACACCGCATCAATAAGAGCTGCCGGATAGTAGTCGCTGCACAGCATGGTAATCACGCCCCGCGCTACGCCCTCACGCGCCGAAAGGTTGCCCGAATGGCTGTGCCCCATCATCACGTTCGGGGCTCCCGCCAAGGTAAACATACCTCGCTCATGCGCATCGCGCGCTATTTCCATGTCGACGGGAAACTCGGAAATCGACGCACCCAATGCGCCCATGTAATCGAGCTTCTCCTTCGAATCATCGTCATGAGAAGCAAGCGAAACTCCCTGCTCGTGAGCAAGTTCGGCAAGCTCGCTTAGCTGCTCGGAACCAATCTTGTCGGCCGCCTGCTGCTCCATCACGATAGCAGCGACCTCTTCATCGGAAATACCGTCACGGTACCCTTTGATGGTGTCGCTGAATACCAGCAAATCCCGATACTGACCCTGACCCGGCGTATGATCCATAAACGAGATCAAGTCGACTTTGCCATCCTGCAGGTAGTTGTACACCTCATCCACGCGGTCGACCGAATCAAGCTCTAGGCGCAAATGGAAACGATGGCGAATAAGATGGTCATGCTCTTCGCTTTCGCGCATAGAGAAAATGCTTTCGGCAAGCTTCCTCACATTCTCGAAATTTCGAATGGGCTTGTGGTCGAAAATCTTAGCTCCGTATACCGAAAGAGAGTGATAGATCGTGGTCACACCATGAGATACCAGCTCACGATCAACCTTATACAGCGAAGTGGGCAGGTCCATAACAACGCTCGGTCGCGGCGATGCCACCGACTCGATGTAATCGGAGTGAACATCGATCATGCCTGGAACCACATAGGCGCCACGCGCATCCACCACAGGGAAACCAGTTTCCCTGTCAACCACCATGCCCGACGTGTTCTCGTCAAGCTGCGCGTCAACCGTGCGAGCATTGGCAAGCGTCGGCGCAATGCGCGCAATGGTTCCGTTTTCAACGACGATGTCGTGGTTGGGCAGAATCGCATCTTCGGTAACCACATTACCTCCGCGAATCACAAGCGAATTTGCTTCCATAAATGCATTTCTCCTTGCATTGGGTTATCAATCTATGCGGCGCTCGTAAAAGCGCCACCGGGCGAAGAGGCCCATTTACAGCAGCGAATACACCAGCTGCTGAGTGTAGGAATGCTGAGGGTCTTCCAAAACCTGATCGGTAAGACCGTGCTCCACAACTTGCCCATTCAGCATCACGAACGTGCGATCGGCTAGCATGCGAATAACTCCCAAATCGTGGCTTACCACCAGCATGCTTACACCGAAATCGCGTTTGATCTGCAGAATCAGATCAAGAACGCTGGCCTGCACGGAAAGATCGAGACCCGTGGTAACTTCATCCAAAAGCAACACGGGCGGGTTGTTCGAAAGCGCCTTGGCAATCTGAACGCGCTGCTGCATGCCGCCGGAAAACGTTGCCGGCGCATCCCCTGCACGCGAAAGGGGGATGTTCACCTTCCCTAAAAGTTCATTGCCGCGAGCACGCATCGACTCCACGCTGCGATTGCCAGCGGCAATCATCTGCTCAGCAATGTTCGAAAGGGAGGAGAAGTTCATGCGCAAGCCCAAATACGGATTCTGGTACACCATGCCCAGCACCGTGTTGCGCACCTTGCGCTTCTGCTGCGAGGAAAGCTCAAGCAAATTCGCCTCGCCGCCATCATAGGCAACAGCACGCACTGTGCCCGCAGTGGCAACCTGGTCGAAGTACAGGCACTGCATAAAAGTGGATTTGCCGCTGCCCGACTCACCCACGATCCCCACAATTTCACCGGGATACAAATCCAGGCTCACATCGCGAACCGCATGCACCGTCTTGCACTTTGGGCATATGTTGCGCTCCAACTCGCCACCGCCCAAGCAATAGTCGCAGCCTTCACCAAAGCGCTTCGACACATGGCGCACCTGCAAAAAGGGCTCTTCATCCATAACGGGCACCTTATTCATTGCGCCCCTCCTCTCGCCTTTGCTGGCAGTACGCCGTGTCGTTGCACTGGTAATATGTTTCGCCCGTTTCCTCGTCCACCAATTCGTCCAGGTACACATCGGTGGCACCGCACAGGCGACAGCTCTCCCCCTCAAAGCTCTCTACCGCAAAGGGGTAATCTTCGAAATCGAGCGGATGAACATGGGTAAAAGGCGGGACGGCATAGATCTTCTTTTCACGACCCGCACCCAAAAGCGTCAGGTTCTGAGCCATGTTAAGCCTCATCGTGTCGAAGCGGGGAATGGGCGAAGGGGCCATTACATAGCGCCCTTCCACCAAACACGGGTGGTCTGCGTTGGTGACGGTATGCCCATAGCGCACGATCTGGTCAAACAGCCCCAGCCACGCCCCGGTGTAGTCTGCCTCGGCATGAAGCACGCGCGTTTTTGCCTCGCTTGGCTCGAAATTTCGCAGGGGCTCGGGCATCGGAACCTGCAGAACAAGTACCTGATCTGCCGAAAGCGGCTGTTCCGGGATGCGATGGCGGGATTGGACAAGGGTTGCATGCTGCGTTTTCTCGGTGACCTCAACATCAGTGGTTTCGACCACGAGCTTCTTTATGTTCACCGCATTCACGCTGTCATCGGCGCCTTGATCGATCACCTTCAGCACGTCGCCCTGACCAATAAGCGCCAACGTTATCTGCAAGCCGCCCGTGCCCCAACCTCGGCCAATAGGCATTTCGCGCGAAGCGAAGGGAATCTGATGGCCCGGAATGGAAACACCCTTGATAATGGCGCGGCGAATCTCGCGCTTCGACGCCTCATCGAAAAAGGCAAAGTTATAGAGCTGGCACATTACTGCCCATCCCCCTTCACGGTTGAGCGCACACTGGAAAGCTTTGATTGGAACGTTACGTAGTGCGGCAACTTCAAATGAGAAACGAAGCCGGTAGCCTCAACGCCGTCCACGTGGTATAAAACGAATTCCTTCGTCCTGCGTTGGGTAGCGCTTGTCGCCCTGTTCAAGGCAGAAATCAAGAACGCTCATCGCAATTGCCTTCGTCTCTTGACGCCCCATCACCATGCCGTACCCCACCTTGAAGCCCATCTGCGACTTGCCTTCCCTGGAGCGATCCACCGCAAACACGCTTTCCACTTCCGTCACAGGAATGTTGCCCAGGTAGTAGGCGTCGTCTTCGCTGGCATCATCAGCCAAAGGGTGGTCTACCAGCACTTCAACCGAACCGCAGCGCAATTCTCCCACCGTAGGGTGCGAAGGGCCAAAGCCCCTAATGGCCGCATACCCTAAGGTAGTTACGCCCTGGGTCATGCCGCGGGCCAACGTCTGCAAACGCGCAGACCGTGGCGCAGGAAACACCAGCGGCTCCATGGTCACGTCAACAGGAGCCTCGTTGTTTTCGGCGCATTCATCGATCAAGCCTTCTTCGCGCAGATAGCCCAGCACCTTCGGCTTATGCTTCAGCTTCGCCGCAGCAGCACGATGTTCCTCGCGCTCCTCTTCGCTGAGCGCCGCCCATTCCGCATCCAGCTCATCGTCGTAAGCACGGCGCACCTTCGCCGCATCTTCGTCGGTCTCGTGCTCCAAATCGAAGCGAATCAAGCGGTGGGAATAATCGCGCGTTGCCCCCAGCAGCTGACCTCCAAGAACATCCTTGAAAGCCGCCGAGATACGACGCTCAACCGCCATGTTTTCGCCCTTGATCTCGCGCGAGACATACGGGCGTTCAAGCGTCGAGCGAAACGCGCGCAGCAGAAACACCGCCTCTTCGGGCGAGCCCTGTGCCTGCTTCAATGCCACTGCAGCAAGGCGAGGCGCGTAGAGAGAGGCTTCGCCCATCACCTGTTCCACAAGACCGGGAAACGCATCTTCCACCGCGTCGGCAGAAACGCCATCCGAGCCTTCAACGCGCTCGCGCTCAAGGAGCTTAAGGCTTTCTTCGATGGCAAGGCCGCCGCCACGTACTGCAACGTACCCCATTACGCCACCTCCCCTTTTCTTCCGCCCAAGCAGGTGAACGTATTTTCGATGCGGGTGGTACGAGGAAGCGCCGCCACGTTGCCCTCGCCGTCAACAAGCAAGATCTCGATGCCGCAGGGGTACTCATCGGCCCGCTCCGCGCGAGCATGCGCCCATTCCGCTTGGCTTACATACAGTTCGGCGGTCTTTTCGATGCCAGGCCCCGAAAGCTCAAAGCACGTTAAGTCCTTGGCGGGAGCTGTGGAGATGGAATCGACCAGCAAAACAACCGTGGCGCCCCTTTCCGGTTCCTCAAGCGTGCCCGGCTTTGCCTGGGCAATCGCTTCAGCATGAACCGCGTCGCTTGCCACGGGGGCCAACACGAAATCGGCCCCTTGCGCGTGAGCCTGCTTTGCGTGGGTTTGCACGGTCAGCCAACGAGCAACATCCTGCGATGCGGGCCCAGCCGAGCAAAAGGTCACCGCCTGATCAACAAAAAGGCGCACCGCTGTTTCAAAACAGCCCGGCACTGGCGCAGTCTCGCCGCTTTTCGGAAAAGCATCAACCTGCCCAACGGTGCCAGGGCGAGCAAAGACTTCCAGCACCTGCCGAAACGCGCGCTGGGCCACATGGGTTTCTATATTATTCGCAATCATCCTTAAACTTCCATCGTCGAAAAATCCACCTGGGTACGGAGCAACGCCTCCGCGCGCTTTTGCTCCGCTTCAGCCAAACGCTGCCGCTCTTCCTCGAGCATCTCTTCCCAAGCCAGCAGTAAAATCTCGTTGCCGCCTACGGCATACACCGCATCGGCAATCGCCAAATCACGGGCTTTCTTGCGGTCCTCTCCCAGCACCATGCCGTAGCCATGGGCGCCACCGATGCGAACTGCGCACGAGGTCATAAGCGCTTCGCCCAGATAAAACAGGCTGCACTGAGCTCCCTCGCGCACCTTCAGCATCACCAGCTCCTCTGTGGGTTCCCTCACCATCGCAACGGCATAAAGCTGTTCCGCTTCGCACGCCATACGGGAAAGGACCTTGCGACTGCCTTCCACCAAAATGCGTGTACGTTCTTTTCTGTTCATCTTTTCTCCTAGTTCTGCACGATGAAGCGCTTGCGCAATTGAGTCGAAAGAAGCTCCAGCGCAACGGCAACCGCGAAGCAGAAGTACACGATTAGGCCCACTTCATGGATGTCGTAATAGAAGCTGCCCGCCAAAAATAGCTGATAGCCGATGCCACCCGCGCCCGCAACGGCGCCCACGGCAACAACGTTGACGAAGTTGATTTCGAAGCGAATGAATGTCCAGGAAAGAATCTCAGACAGCTTTTCGGGTACAACAGCGGAAAACACCACCTGCCACCATGAAGCGCCCGAGGCGCGCAGGGCTTCCACCACGCCGGGGTCAACCTCTTCGAAACTTTCTGAATAAGCCTTAGTCAGGTACGCAATGCCGTGGAACAAGAGGCCCGCCACCGCTGCTTCGGGGCCTAGCCCGATAGCAACCGTGAAGATAAGCACCCATAAGATGGTGGGAACGGCGCGGAACAGCGACATAACCGCCTTGATGGCGTTCGAAGCCACGCGGTTCGACAGGTTCATGGCCGCGCAAAGTCCCAAAACGAAAGCGATAACCGCACCCAGCGCCGTGGTGAGCGTTGCAAGAGCTAATGAAACGAAGAGGCCGTCCACTAAATCGGGAAGGGTGAAATGCCCGCCGAGTCCTGGCTGCGTAAGCATGGTTGCAGAGTCGCCCAGAGCATTTGACGTTGCCTCCAAAAGAGGTGTGTCGCCGTAATCCATCAGCACGAAGGTCAACACCGTTACCGCTGCCAGTAAGCCCAGCGTTGCCCCAAGCACCGCATTCGACTTGTTCATGCAGCGCGTCTTAATCTTGCCGGTTCGCGAAACGCGCGCTCCGGCGCAAGCCGCGCCTTCACAAGCCTTGCCCTGATGATCTACAGGCTGGTAAGCTGCGCCTTCTTTAGCAAACTGACTCATAGGATGCGCCTCCTTACATAGTTGGAAACGCTTTCGCAGCAGATAACAACCACCACGATCAGCAGAATCACCAAGCCCGCCACGTCATAGCGGAAGCTCTTGTAAAACAGGTTGAACACGAACCCGATGCCCGTACCGGTAAGGATGCCCACCAGAGTGGCGTCACGAATGTTGGTCTCCACCATGTACAGCATCCAGCTCACTACTGAAGTGACCGAAAGGGGAATTACTCCCTGCGCCACAACCTGCAAATAGCTCGCGCCCGTGGCCCGAAGCGCCTCGATGGTACCCGAGCTTATTTCGTCGATGCTTTCCAAAAAGCAACGGGTCAGGTAACCGAAGCTGCCTAGGAACAGCGCCAGAAAGCCGGTGAACTCGCTTTGATGGAACGAGAACAAAAGGATAAAAGCCCAGGCAACAACGGGAATGTTACGGAACAGCGATGCGATACCGCGCGCCAAAACCTGCGCCACGCCGCCGAGTCCCACCGAACGCGACCCAAGCACCGCAACCACATAGGCAAGCAGCGCCGCCGTGGTGCTGGCAGCAATCGAGTCGAGCACCGTGGAAAGAAGCGCAGGCATAATCTGCGGCAATTTTTCAAGTGATGCGGCACTTGGCAAGAAGTTCACCGCCATCCAGGCAAGACCACCAGGGATATCGGCTGCCGCCTCCATAAAGTCGAAATCGACATACGCACCGGAAAGCGCGTTGATGGCAAGAAAGCCCGCCACCAACCCCACAATGCACAGCGTTCGCTTCCGAAAGAACCAACGAGCGGTATAGGCCTCCGCTGCCGCCCTGGTTTCATTGCCGGCGAAAACCGCCGAGCGGCCTTCGTCGGAGGCTGTTGCCTTCGCAAACTTGATGGTCATGCGCCCACCTCAACATGAGGAGCGTCGTCAGTCCGCAACTGCGGCTTGCCAGCATGCGCCCGTGCAACGGGCTTCGCCTCTCCAGCCATCTCGGCATTCGCTCGCGTGACAGCCTTTGCCTCTTCGATCACCGCAGCCACGGCCGCCCGATCGAGCTCGGCGGCATCTACCGCAGCTGCACCTTGCCTTTCTGCGCCGGTTCCTCGCCCCGCCGCGCCCGCGGCCGCCTCGAGTGCTCCGCCAGCACTTCCCGCGCCCGCGCCAGCACTTCTCGCACCCGCGCCAGCCGCTCCGGCGACAGGCATGCAAGCGCCCGCCACTCGTGAGCCTCTCGCATCCGCGCCCCTCGCGCCTGCGTTTTCTTCCTCCACGCCATGCGCACCCTCGTGCACGTACGGCGTGCCGTAAATGTCGGAAATGGTTTTCGCATCCAGCTCATCAGGCGTACCATCGAACACCTTGACGCCCTTCTTCAGCGCAACGATGCGGTCGGAATACTCGATGGCGTAGTCAACCTGGTGCAAATTCACCAGGCATGCAACGCCCAACTCATCGGACACCCAACGAAGCATTTCCATCGTCATGCGTGAAGACTTCGGGTCAAGGCTCGCAATAGGCTCGTCGCACAGCATCAAGAGCGGATCCTGCACCAGCGCACGCGCAATGCCCACTCGTTGCTGCTGTCCGCCGGAAAGCTGGTCGGCGCGCTGATAAGCAAATTCAGCAAGGCCCATTTTGTCCAGCAGCTCGAACGCGCTACGCTTGTCTTCTTCACTGTATAAACCGAAGATGCCACGAAAGTCCGACAAGTACCCCAAACGCCCCTGCAAAACGTTTTCGATTGCGGTGGCTCGATGCACCAAGTTGTAATGCTGAAAGATCATCCCGATATCGCGACGGACCTTGCGCATCTGACGCTTGTTCATGCTGGTAATCTCACGCCCGCCGAACACGATACTTCCCTCAGAAGCATCGATAAGGCGATTGACACAGCGCAAAAAAGTGGATTTACCTGCCCCCGAAGGCCCGATAACTGTGACGAACTCGCCACGACGAAGGGAAAGCGACATATCGTGCAGCGCTTTCCCCTTGCCGTCGTAGCTTTTCGTCAGGTGCTCAACGGTTAGCAGTTCCTGACGTTGCTCCATGCTTTATGCACCCAGCTCGCGGATGGGGTTGTACCATGCATCATCGCAAGCGACGAAGCAGGTCTTGTCGGAATCCTTTTCAAAGATCGCTTTGGCGTTCTCATCGTCAGGATCGGCAAAGATTTCCTTGTTGGATGCGGTTTCCTCAGAGCAGAACGCCTCGGTGATCTTCTTCTGCTCATCATCGGAAAGCTTATCGGTGTTGTAGCAGAACGGTGCGTTCAGCACGGGAGTGATGCCAATGATGGTGAATTCCTTGCCACAAACCGAATCAAACGGTGCAGCCGCATCGTCCTTTACCTTATACACGGCGCCGGGAGCATTTGCGCTGCCAGATACCAGGTCGAGGTACATATCTACGTCAACGTCGTCGAATGCAGCGGCATCAGACTGACCGGAAAGCAGGTTCACCGCAGAGCCCTGGTGGGAATCGCCGAACATTACCTTGCTGAAGAACGTGCCGTCCTGCAGAAGGTCGTCGGAAGACTCAACACCGCACTTCTTCATAATGGCACTAGAGGGGACCTTGAAACCCGAAGTGGACGTTGCGGATACGAACGAGAACTTCTTGCCTTTGAGCTTGTCAAGGGAATAGCCGTCGCCGTCCTTGTAGTTAGCGGCCTGGTCGGCAGGGACGCAAATGCGGCTGTAGTAGCAAGCGCCGTCGAGCGCTCCGTTTTCATCGCTGTTGGTGAAAGCGGCCTGCACAGCATCGTTCTTTGAATTTGCCTGGACGTAGCCCTCAGCGCCAAGCAGCGCCATCTGAGCAGAACCGGAAGAAATCGCCTCGATGGCTACGTTGTAATCGGTGGTAGTCATCAGCTCAACGTCGCGGCCGGTTGCTTCCTTGATCACATCGCCGATAGCCTCGCGAGACTGGGTAAGGTCGGCAGACGAATTATCAGGCAGCCAAACCATCGTGATGGGGTCGCTCGACTCCTTTTGATTGCTCTGTGATGAGCACCCCGTAGCGAACAGCAAAGCGCTTGCGGCCATCACCAAAGCCAAAAGCACCATTCCAACGCGCTTTGCGTTCCAAGCTTTTTGTTCCATTCGGTTCTTCCTCTTTCCTCTTCTTCTTTTGAACCAGCCCGTCGCCTATGAGTACGCGTAGACGACGGGCACGGCGCTAGTATTGCGCCATCGAAGAGGAAATCTGGAGCTGAAAATCGAGTTCTCAAACCGTTTTAACGTCAGCGCTGCAAATGAAAAATTCACCTGAACCGTTGTTAATTCAGAAGTTACACCCGAACGCGTTTTTAACGTTTTAGATACCGGGAATATAAGGACAGGTACCAGATTCCACTTATGCCATAACGAACAAAAGCAGGGCCCCACTTGCGAACTACATCGTAAGCGGGGCCCTGCTCGTTGGGCAGGAATCTGGTACCTGTCCTTTTCTCCCGCCCTACTCGTAGAAGTCGGCGGCATCCTCGAGCAGCTCGATGATGTTGATGCCTTGCGGGCACATATCCTCGCAGGCACCGCATTGAATACAGGCAGAAGCGCGACCGTCGCGGGTTTGCCAGGTGTACTGACTCTTCGCAAATTCGCGATTCTCGGTCATCTTTTCCAAATTCAGCAAACCCAAGGCTTCGGGAATATTCACGCCAGCGGGGCAGTCTTTCACGCAATAGCGACAGTTGGTGCAAGGGATCAACCCCACGCTCTTCAGAGCATCAACCGCATCGCCCAGCGCCTTTTCTTCGAAGACGGATAAGGGTTCGTTCGCCTTCCATTCGCGCACGTTTTCCTGAATCTGCTCCAACGTCGATACGCCCGAGAGCACACTGATAACATTGGGCAGGTTGTAGCAGAATCGATATGCCCACGAAACCACGCTCTTGTCGGGGTCGGCCGATTTCAGCACGCTTGCGCCGCGTTCCGGCAAGTCCGCCAAGCGACCACCGCGAGCAGGCTCCATAATCACCACGGGTACACCGTGCTTTTGCGCAACTTCCATGCATTTGCGCGATTCCACCACAGGATCTTCCCAGTCGAGGTAATTCACCTGCAACTGGACAAAATCCATATCGGGATGATCGGTGAGCAACTTGTCCAGCGTTTCGGCGTTGTCATGCATCGAGAAACCCAGGTGCTTGATAATGCCTTCGGCTTTCTTCTGCGCGGCCCATTCCCACATTCCGTACTCATCAAATTTCGCCGTGCGCGCACCACCCATGTTATGCAGCAGGTAGAAGTCGATGTAGTCGGTGCCCAGACGTTTGAGCGAAGTATCCAAGCACGCTTTAGCGTCTTCCGCGGTAGGCTGAGCCCAAGCTAAGCACTTGGTAGCGATGGTAAACGAATCGCGCGGATAGCGCTCCACCAGCGCCTTGCGCATGGCAACTTCCGATTCGCCTTCGTGGTAGACATAGGCGGTATCAAAATACGTGCCGCCAGCCTCTATGAACGCATCGACCATCTTCTTCAAGTGCTCGATGTCGATGCTCTTCTGATCCTTGGGGTCAGTAAGGGGCAAACGCATGCAGCCAAAACCCAACTTAGGGGTATCCAAAAGATTGCTCATAGGGGGGGCTCCTTGCCTGTTCTTCTACAAATTCTCTGCGCCCATTGTAGCGGAAAACCAACTTTAGTAACGTGGCGTTACTTATTTTAAGAGAAAGCAATAACACGACACGATACACGGGCAAACGCCCAAACCCGCGGCTCCGCCCGTGTTTCGCAACGCCGCGCTCGGGCCACATCACGATGCCACGCCCAAACAGTTCCCTAGCGCGGCAGTGGGGCAACATCACGATGCCGCACCCGGGCAACACACCCGGACAGCACCCAGGCGCCGCGGCTGAGCAATACCCTGGCGCTGCATCGAGTCAACCCCGCCCCGCGCCAGATCCACCCCGCTCCGCATCGAGCCCACAACATCCCAGCACTGCCTCGGGGGCCCTCCCAGGAGCCCAGAAACAAAAAATCAGTCCGAATAGCAACTTTTTTGCGATTGGAAATTGTTGCGAGCTCCCCAATCGCGAATCGCGGCACAAAAACGCAGCGAAAATGGCATATTTCAAGACTGAAGGAACCGAGAAGAGCCCCTAATCGCAAAAAAGTTGCAAAGATACCAAGTTTTTTGTTTTTTGTAATGGGTCCGATCGCCGCAACAGGGCAAATCCCGCGAAAACGCGCGGAGTATCATGACCAGCAACCCAAAATCAGAAACAAGAAAGGCGCCCGCTATGCGGACGCCTCAAGAAAAACCAATTCGGCTGAAATCTACGCTTCCTTGGCACCATACTGCTCGTAATAAGCATCGAGTGCAGCCTTCAACGTATCGTCGATCACCACTTCGCCCTGAACTTCGTGGTTGTACAGGAGCTCGGTAACTTCAGCCATGCTTACGATGGAAGCTACAGGGAGGCCATACTTTTCCTGGACTTCCTTCTGCGCAGTCTTCACGCCGCCCTTGCCAACTTCCATACGGTTCAGGGAGACAATCAGACCCTTAACCTCAACGTCAGCGGCGCCCTTCAGGATGGGGTAGGTTTCATCGATGGACTTGCCCGACGTGGTAACGTCTTCAACCATGATCACGCGGTCGCCGTCGTGAAGCTCGGCACCCAACAGGTTGCCGGCATCGGCGCCGTGGTCCTTCACTTCCTTGCGGTTGCAGCAGTACTTAACTTCCTTGCCGTACAGCTCCTCCAAGGCGATGGCGGTAACAACAGCCAGCGGAATGCCCTTGTAGGCAGGACCGAATACCACATCGAAATCCAGGCCAAAATTGTCATGAATGGCGCGAGCGTAGTACTCGCCCAAGCGCTTCAGCTGACCACCCGTAACATAGGCGCCAGCATTCATGAAAAAGGGGGATTTGCGCCCGCTCTTAAGCGTGAATTCGCCGAACTTGAGCACATGGCTTTCCACCATGAACTCGATGAATTCTTTCTTATATGCCTCCATGAGCGCACTCCTTCTCTAGTGAAGCTACTGTTTTCATTCTACAAAAGCCTGGGGCAAAGCCCCTGCAGCTATTCGCGGTAAAAGCCATTCATCGCCTTGTACACGTCGATCTCCCACTGGCGGCGGTGGCTCTTGGCGACCGTGTCCAGGATAAGGCCCGTCACGAAGGAGAGGGCGCCGCAGCCGGCGAGCGCCAGGCTGCCGAGCATCGTGGGGATGCGGGGCACCAGGCCGGTGGCCGCGTACTCGGCGACGACGGGGATGCCCGCCACCACGGCCAGCACCAGCAGGATCAGGGCCAGCCAGCCGAAGAACGCCAGCGGGCGGTAGTCCTTGAACAGGCTCGTGATGGCCTTCAGCACCTTCGCGCCGTCGCCGAACGTGGAAAGCTTCGAGTAGCTGCCCTCGGGGCGGTCGCGGTAGTCGATCGGCACGTCCTCGATGCGCCAGCGCTTGTCCACCGCGTGGATGGAGATCTCCGTCTCGATCTGGAAGCCCTCGGAGAGCACCGGCATGGTCTTCACGAACACGCGGTTGAACGCGCGGTAGCCCGTCATGACGTCGTCGAAGGCGAAGCCGTAGATCTTCTTGATCAGCCAGCGCACCAGGTCGTTGCCGAAGCCGTGGAACGCGCGGTCGTTCTCCTCGCCGTAGGAGCCGTTGGACAGGCGGTCGCCCACCGTCATGTCGGCGCGGTCGGCGCGCAGCGGCTCCAGGAGCGCCGGCGCGGCCTCGGCGGGGTAGGTGTCGTCGCCGTCGACCATCAGGTAGTAGTCGGCGTCGATGTCGCGGAACATGGAGCGGACGACGTTGCCCTTGCCCTGGCGCCCCTCGAACTTCACGATGGCGCCGTGCTCGCGGGCGATGTCGGCCGTGCCGTCCTTGGAGTTGTTGTCGTAGACGTAGATGTCGGCGTCGGGCAGGACGCGCTTGAAGTCGTCCACCACCTTGCCGATGGTCACGGCTTCGTTGTAGCAGGGTATGAGTACTGCGACCTTGTCTGCCATTGGGCTCCCTTTCAAACAAGCAAACAGCAAGCGCAAAAGCGCGAAATGTATCAATTGCCGACTATGCACACGGCGCATACCGTCCAATACCCCTCAGGGCAGCAGCAGAAGCGCATAGCTACAAGCCACATTAGTTTACTCGCTTTTTACGTTGAATGAAATGGCTTCGGCAAGCGCATAAAACTCTCCACGAGCAGGCGGGAATATAGGGACAGGTACCGTTTTCCAGCCAGCGCACAGGGCCGCGCCCTCAATGAACGAACCGCCTCCCGCTTCTTGGACATAAAGAAACGGGAGGCGGTTCAAAACTCGCAAACGGGGCCCTGCTTTTGTGCGCTATGGCGAAAGCGGGAATCCGATACCTGTCTCTATTTTCCCATTCGGTTAGTTATGCGTACGATGATCGCGGTAATTAGCTAAATACGTTGCGAATTCAGCCGAGGTGTCAGAGTTGCCAGAACGCCACATTTTATGGTCGATGATGGTGCTTTCGCTGTCGTAATATGCATCGATATAGGCAATAAGCCCGTCAATCGCTTCAAGCTGCGTTTCGGGATAAGCGCCCTGGCCGCTCACGTGCACTATTTCGATACCGATAGAATACGAATTCATGCCGTAGTCGGTAATGCTCTTCGAAGGAGCTTTAGTGGTTCCCCTTTTGTCGTCGCGCCCATCTTCCGGCACACCATATTCGCTGTTGTGGCCCGCATCGCCATAACCAGCATGATGGGCTATGGCATCCATCGGCACACATTGCACAATAGAGCCGTCTTTATTCACGATGAACTGCGATGCCACTTTGTTGCCGCTGCTTTCCCATGAATTAACGATAGAAGCCGCGCTGCTATCCACTTCGGTGTCGTGCAGCACGATGTACTTCTGATAGCTGGCTCCTTTTTTGCCGTGGTTGAAGTCGGGACGATAGTCTTCCGTTATATCCAGCTTCGCGCGCAACTCACTTGCCGTCGGCTTAACTTCCTCCGCAGAAGAAACGCCCCCTTCGGCTCCTTCGCCACTTTGGGCACCGCCATCCGAAGAAACGCCCGCATCATTCACCTTGAGCTGAGAGTGGTCGGGCTGTTGCTGCGGAGCTGCGCAACCCGCCAACGTGCACGCCAAAGCAGCGGCGGCAAGTATCCCTATCAGTCTCATACGTTTTCCTTTCAACCGAACGGCGTGCCCAGCACAGCGGCGCCAACGTTCTCGCCAGGCACAAATCACAGCGAGCCTGGCCAGCTGCCCATTCGGCAACCATACCAGGCTCGCAACATATCAATGCAAGAAGATGGAGATCAACCCTATTTCCTCAGGTCAACGCCAAGTTCAGCATTCACCAAATCAAATGCCGCGTCGATGGCCTTGTCCATATCGTAGTACTTGTATCCACCCAAACGGCCAGCGAACACCACGTTGCCTTCCTGCTTGGCAAGCTTAACGTACTGCTCATACAGGGCGCTGTTGCGCTCATCGTTCAGAGGATAGTACGGCTCGTCGCCGCGCTCCCAGTTTGCGGGATACTCGCGCGTAATGATGGTGGTTGGCTGAGTGCCGTACTCGAAGTGCTTGTGTTCGATAATGCGCGTGAAGGGCACCTCGCGCTCAGTGTAGTTAACCACCGCGTTGCCCTGCCAATTCTCGCATTCAATACGCTCGGACTCGAAGCGCAAAGAACGATACTCCAGCGCGCCAAGCTGATAATCGAAGTAAGCGTCAATGGTGCCGCAGTAAATAACGCGGTCGGCAATACCTTCGTTTTCAGCAACGAACTCACGATATTCGGTATTCAGCAAAATTTCCGTATCGCCGAACATGCGCTCAACCATAGCAGTGTAGCCGCCCATGGGGATGCCCTGCCAACGGTCGTTGAAGTAGTTGTTGTCATAAATGAAGCGAACGGGCAGGCGCTTGATGATGGAAGCGGGCAGCTCGGTGCAGCTCTTGCCCCACTGCTTTTCGGTGTAGCCCTTGATCAGCTTCTCGAATACATCCTTGCCGATAAGCGAAAGCGCCTGTTCCTCAAGATTAGAGGGCTCGCCTTCGCCAATCTGCTCGGCTGCTTCCTGCTTCTGGCGCTCAATGATTTCCTTCGCTTCAGCGGGAGTCTTGATTCCCCACATCTTCGAGAAGGTGTTCATATTGAACGGCAAGTTGTACAGCTCGTCCTTGTAGCTGGCAACAGGGCAGTTCACATAGTTGTTGAACTCGGCGAACTGATTTACGTAATCCCAAACGGGGCGAAGCGACGTATGGAAGATATGGGCACCGTACTTATGCACGTTGATGCCATCGATTTCTTCCGTGTAGATGTTGCCTGCAATGTGATCGCGGCGGTCGATGACCAAGCAGGTCTTGCCGATCTTGGCGGCTTCATGAGCAAAAACGGCGCTCGTGATGCCAGCGCCAACGATAAGGAAATCGTAATGGTTGCGCTGCATGCCATGCCTTTCTGTGTGTAACGTTTCAGCCAGCAAACTGCCGGCCGCTCTAGTATGTTTAGAATGCACCGCACGGGCGCACTGTTTCTTATTCTAGACGATGCTGCTCTACTATCGAAACTCGGACCCAATAAAAAACGCCCACAAGGACGTTAACGAGCTTTGGGGTATGCACCAGTAGAGTCAGCGAGTAAGATTCTGGCGAGTGCGGGGAGATTGAAAAGCCCATAGGGCTGGCCTTTGCGCCGCCCTATGGGCTTTGAAATTTCCCTGTGCCGCCAGAATCCCGCGCAGCATCGTCGCGTCTCAGGAGCATGTTGCGCTGATCGTAGATCAGCGCAACCGACTAATCCTGCTTTACAACAAGAACGTCGCAGCGAAGGTTCCTGATCAGATAGGTGGATACGCTACCAACGAATACGTAGGTGATGTTCGAAAGACCGCGCTCACCACAGATAACCAGCTCGGGCTCAAATGGCTTGATCATCAGATTGTGAATGGTTTCCTGAATGCGACCAACCTTAACAACAACCTCTACGGAAGGAATATCCGGATCTTCCTCGGCTGCCTTCAACGTATCGCCCAGGGAATCGACCAAGCGGTTGCGAACCGTTTCAGCAAGCTCTTTGTAGTCGGTGCCCGTCAAAGAATCAGGAACCGAATCTACTACATGGCCGAACATCAATTCTGCATGGTTGAGCTTCGCAATCTGAATTGCGCGCTCGGCTACTTCCTGCTGAGTGCTGCCGCCATCGAGTGCTGCAAATACGCGCCTGTACTGCTTCATAGCTCTCGCCCCTCTTTCTCCTTCGCCATACGGCAAAGGCCCCAGTATCGAAGCGCCCCTGCGCCTCGCTTATTATCTTTCTTTATTCTAGCAGGATGCCCAAGCAAAAACGCCACAATGCTGTAACACGTTCATTCCTTCTTCCCCAAAGAAACCCCAAATGATGAGGGGATTGTGAATGGTTGCCTCTGCGAAAGCCATGCCCGTCACGAAGCTGTTCCGGTATTCCCTCCCGAACCTGCGTTGGCCACTCTCGGCTTAACTCCAGCTAAAGCACGGGCATTCTGCATTGCCTCCAAATATGCTTGAGCATCGCCTGGATCGTCGTCGATAGACTCATCGCCCAAATCAACCTCGCGAGGAACGCGACGATACAGGATGTCATACATAACCGGCACCACATACAGCGTCATGAACGTGGCGTACAGCAAGCCGCCCACAACCACAACCGCCATGCCGCGCTGCATCGACGATCCCACCGCATCGCTGAACACCATCGGCAACATAGCGAAGATGGTGGTAATTGCCGTCATCATGATGGGGCGCATGCGGGTACGTCCCGCAGCCACCAGGGCATCGTGCTTCGACAGGCCACCACGGCGCAGCTGGTTCACATAGTCAACGAACACGATGCCGTTATTCACCACCGTGCCCATAAGCACCGCGAAGCCCAGCAGCGAAAGCATGCTCAACTGTTCGCCGGCTGCCACCAAACCGAACAAACCGCCGGTAAAGGCAAGGGGGACAGTCAAGATCACGATGAAAGGAGAAAGCAAGCTCTGGAACTGCGCCACCATAACAAGGTAAATCAGCACAAAGCCCAAAATCAGAAGCAGCATCATTTGAGAAAGCATTGTGTTGATGTTTTCCAGTTCGCCACTGGTTTGAATGGTGTAGCCCTCGGGCAGCTGATAATCCTTGAGCTTGGTCTGCAGATCGCGCGCAAGCAAAGCATTGTTGTAACCATCTTCGACATCGGCCGTCACCGTAATAGCACGGGTTGAGTTCACATGAATCATCGTGGGAGAGGCAACTCCCTGCTCAACCTTAGCGAACTCGCGAAGCTTGTGCGTGGTGGTATCGCCCGTCTGCTGATTGGTTATCTCAATCTCGGTATCAAGAAGATTGTCTGCCGTAACAGGGTTTGTCTTATCCACTACAGACACATTCATCTTGCTGCCATCGAGCGTCATGGAAGGCGCATCGGCGCTTTCGGAAAGCTTTTTCGCCAAATCGCTATACAACTGAGCAACCGTATAGCCGTCCTTGGTAAGCTTGTCGCGATCGACAACCAGGTGAAGCTCGGTCGCAGCATCTTCCATGCCGTTTTCGATTTCGGTATAGCCCTCCACCTGGCCAACGATCCCCATCACATCTTCGCTGATACGCACCAGCTCATCCTGATCGGGACCTTGGATCCTCAGCGAAAGCCCACTGCCAGTCATAGAACTCATCGCCTCGGAAGAAGAAGCGTCGGTAATCACTTCACAGTTCAGGCCAGAAGTACGCTGCTGCAGCTGATCCAAAATCGAAAGTACCTGGCCTTCGGTGGTCACTGAACTGTCGGTCTGCACGTAGAACGTGAACACCTGGTGGAACTTGTCGCTGCTGCTACTGCTGGAAATATCGCTCGCAACCATCGAGGTCGAAGACGTTCCGTCCATAGCGCCAACGAATTTCACTCCGTCGATGCCCATGGCTTCGTCCATAACCTTATCCGCCGTAGCGTACGCCGTCTCCTTGTCGGTATCTTCAGGCATGGTCACTGTCACCGTTGCCGTTTTCGAGGTCATGGTGGGGATCATAGTGATACCCATGTTCACCACGCCAATCACTGCAACAACCAAAAGCACTACCGACACCACAAGAGGCAACGCCTTATGACGCAAGAAGAATGCCAGCGAACGAGCGTATTTCGTCTGCAGCGTCTCAAACCAGTTGTTGCGGCGAGGAATATAGTTCTTGAACAGGAACGAAGAAGCAGCGGGAACCATGGTCAACGCGATAAGCAGCGACGCGGTAAGCACGTAGGCAATGGTCAGCGCGAAGGGCAGCATCAGCTGGTTCACCATGCCCGTAGTAAACACGATGGGCAAGAATACGCAAATGGTAGTAAGCGTGGAAGCAATTACCGCGCCCGAAATCTGCTTCGCACCCTGAACGGCTGCGCGAGCAGGCGGAATGCCGCGGCTGCGCAGGCGATAGATATTCTCCAGCACAACAATCGAATTATCTACCAGCATGCCAATAGCGATGGAAATACCGCCAAGCGACATAATGTTCAGCGAGATGCCCGAGAAGTACATCACCACCAAGGCGCAGAGCACTGAGAAGGGAATGCTGAAAGCCATGATGAGCGTGGGGCGCCAATCGCGAAGGAAAACGATGAGCACCACCACGGCAAGAAGCGCGCCCAAAAACAGCGACTGCAAAATAGAGTTGATGTACAGCGCAATGAAAGACCCCTGGTCACTCACCACAGTTAGATGCAAGCCGGGATTGGCCTGCTCAATTTTGGTAAGCGCTGCTCGGGTATCTGCAGAAACTTCGCTCGTAGAAGCAGTGGAATTCTTGAACACCGAAAGCAATACGCCATCTTTGGCGTTGATACGCATGTACTGATCTCCGACATTGTCAACTTCGGTGATGTCGGCAACATCGGCAAGGCGGATTTCACCCACGCCATCGATGTCGGCGAGCAAAAGCGAACGCAGGTCGGAAATGGAAGAAATGTTGTCGCCCACGCGCAACAGCCACTGATCGTCCGAGCCGCTATCAAGATAGCCAGCCGGCATCGAAAAATCCTGGGCTTTAATAATGCCTGCTAGCGTTTCCTTGTCCACCAAGGCATCGACATTCGCTTTGGAAAGAGCCTCTTCACGCGAGCTTTCGTACTGAGAACGGGCATCCGTCAGCTGTTGTTTGTTGGAGTCGATGGTCTGTTGGGCGCTGGCAAACTGAGCGCTGGCGCTGCCGAACTGTGTTGCTGCGGTAATAGAGCCCGATTGCACTTCGGCAAGCTGCTTTTGGTAGGCTTCAAGTTCTCCCGTTACCGTTTGCGCCTTCTGCACAAGCTGCCCAATTTTCGCCTGAACCTGGGGGTTCGCGCCGCTAGGATCGACGGCCTTCAGCGCTCCGATCTCCGCCTGCAGCGAAGTGATCTCGCTGGTTTTCCCGGAAATTGCCAGCGTTAAGCCAGAGCTTGCCTGACCAAGCTGATCGCTTGTTTCCTGCTGCTTCTGCTCGAGCGCTTCTTTCTGGCTGTTTAGCTGGCTCTCCGCTTCAGCCAGCTTCGCCTCACCTTCATCGATGCTTTTCTTGGCATCGTAAAGCTGGGAATTGACGCTGGCCAGCAGCTTGTTGTTGATGTCTTCAATCTTGCTGTCGGAAAGGCGCACCTCTACCGATTTTTCCGCCGCCCCAACCGTAGAAACGTCGGCAACACCGTCAATGCGCTCCAATTCAGGAACAGCTTTGTCTTTCACCAACGAAGTGGTGTCGAAAATATCATGGTCGTCGTAGGATGCGGCAACATACAAGGTTGCCATCATATCCATGCTGATTTCCATGTAGTTAGGGCTGCCAGCAGTTTCAGGCAGCTGGGAAGAAACCTCGTTTACCGCAGACGAGGCCTTCACCATGGCGGAATCCATATCGCTTCCGTCCTCGAACTCGAGGAATATCATGGAATAGTTATCAGCACTTTGGCTTTGGACGGAGGAAACACCGCTTACTTTCGAAAGCGAGCCTTCCAATACATCGGTAACTTCGGATTCCACCTTTTCAGCGCTAGCGCCAGGGTCGGTGGTGATAACCGCCAGATAGGGCAAATCCATATCGGGCAGCAAGTCGGTCTTCATCTTGGTAAGCGAAACACCACCCAGAATCAGGATGATGATCACCGCAACCGTAACGATATATGGCTTCTTTACGCTAAAGCGGCTAAGCACAGCAACTCCCTTAATAGTGCAGTTGAGGTAGGTTTCGGGCGAGTGCCAAAGAGAGCCTATTGACTCCCGTATGTTTTATTTAGTAAACATTGTGATTTTATGCCGCATCACCACAGATCTCGGCCACGAATCCGCGAAGAAAGCCCCATACACGCCGATTCCACACTATGCAACGAAAAGTCGAACGATCTGCCCTGATTGTTAAAACGGCAAAGTAGGAATATAGGGACAGGTACCGTTTCCCACTTTAGCTTTGAGGCGCCGCCCGCACTAATCGTATGGAGTTGCCGGGCGACCCCCCAGCCCTGCCTAGTGAGAAAACGGCGTCTGCCCCCATACCCCACTAATAAAGCTCCGGCCTGCGATGCTCAAGGACGGGCATGGCTGCGCGAACTCCGTCAATCGCCGAAAGGTCTATGCGGGCAGCAACCAGCTCTTCGCGGACGCTGCCACTGGCCAGCATCACACCATCAGGCCCAAACACGGCACTTTGCCCGATGTAGCCCTTGTCAACGCGACTTAAGCCCGCAACGAAGATCTCGTTCTCAATGGCGCGCGCCGAAAGAAGCGTACGCCATTGCTCCGCCTTCAAGCGGCCATCTACCCAGGCAGCAGGATTGATTAACAGCTGGCACCCATGCGTTGCCGCAAAGCGCGCCACTTCCGGAAAACGCAAATCATAGCAAATCGAAAGACCGATACGCCCAAAGGGAGTATCAATGGGCTCGAACAACGCAGAACCCGCCGCCATACGATCGGATTCCTTAGTGAAATCGGTATCGAACAAATGCACTTTGCGGTAAACCCCGTGCTTAGCCCCATCGCTTCCCGTAATAACAGCCGTATTAAAGGGATTCCCCTCATCGTTCCGCTCATTCACGGTGTATACAAGCCAAAGGCCATAGCGCGCCGCAAGCGCATCCATTCCGCAGCAAAACGGCCCATCGATTGGCTCAGCCTCGGAAGCGAACGACCGTTTATCCAGTTCATAGCGGGTCATAAGCGACTCGGGGAACACCAAGATATCCACCCCACGAAGAGAAGCTTCGGCACACCACTGTTCGGCCATTTCCAAAACAGCTTCCGTACCGCCATCTTCAGGATGACGACACTGAGCCAGCCCGAGGACAAAAGTCATGGCAACTCCCTTCACGCGCGATGCGATCAAACGCAAGTCAAATACAGGTTTGCTTCATTTTCCCACTAAAAAACGAATGGACCGGGAATAACCCAGTCCATTCGCTTGCTAGTACCTCTGCCTCAAACGGACAGCGTATGCATTAGCTAGTTGCTGCGACGGCGGCGAAGCAATGCAGCGGCTGCTGCAAGAAGGCCCGCGATGCCGCCAATACCAGCGACTGCGGCAACGTTGGTGGCGTCACCGGTCTGAGGGGCGATGCTCGATTCATCCGCCGCTTCGGCGTCATCACCGGCAGCTTCCTGTTCCGCGGCTTCTTCACCATTAGCGGCGTCGTCCGCAGCAGCCTGGTTTTCGGAGTAGAAGGCGTAATAGGTTACCACACCGTCCTGGTCTTCATCCTCAACTGCCTTGCTGAAGTCAACGGGAGTGTACTCCCAGTTGCCCTCATCGTCCTTGAGGGTGGAAGACCAGCCCTCGAAGGTCCAACCGTCATAGGTGGGGTCGGCAGGCTTGGCAACAGCCTCGCCCTTCTTGACCTCGGCGGAAGATTCGGTCCCGTTGAAGTTGTCAACAAACTTAACGGTGATCTGCTCGGCCTGAGCATCGGTAGCCTTCCACTGAGCAACAACATCTACCGTGTCGGTATTAGGCAAAGCGGTATCAGCAGACAGGATGGAGCCATCGCCATCTTTATAAGCCCAGCCCTGGAATTCGTAGCCATCACGCTGGGGCTGATAAACATTCAGCCAACCAGTGAAACCCTTTTCCATTTCCGAATCAGGCACATTGAAAGTTGCAGTACGGGAATCAGAGCCATCGTTAAAGTCGTAATTCACGACATGCTGATGCATTTCATCTGCCTTAGCCTCGTCTGCTTTGTAATAGACGTAGATGGTCTTCATGCCTTCAGCGATTTCGTCGTCAGCCGCAAGATCCGCGCCGGTCTCTGCGCAGGCATAACCATCGAAGGCATAGCCAGCAACGTTATGACCGGGAACAGCATCGGATACCTTGGTGCCGAGCGCAGTGCCCTGGGTGCTTCCAAATTCCTCGTTCACGCCGTCCTTCTCACCGCCCTGGAAGATAGCGATAAAGCGCAGGTCAGTAGTCTTAACCTGCTCAGGCTGCTGCTCGGCCTGCTCCTTGGCGTTGTAGTAGACGTAAACGGTGTTGGTGCCCTTGACGGAGTCGGTCATGTTCACCTCAGGGCCGGTGGCCTCGTTGGCGGACATGTGGTCGAGGGTGTAGCCGTCGTAGTCGTGGACATACTGCGCAAAGCTGTCGCGCACATCGACGCCCTGGGCAGTGAGGAGTTCCCTGTCGCCATCAAGCGCGCCGCCGCGGAAGAAGCCGATGACCTTCAGGTCCTGCGTCTCGACCTCGGGCTGCTGCTCGGCCTGCTTGTCGGCCTTGTAAATCACGTAAAGCGAAGTGATGCCCTCCAGAGAAGAGGTCATATTCACCTCGGGGCCGGTAAGATTATTGGCGCTAACGCTTTGCGGAGTATAGCCATCGTAGCTCTTGACGCAATCTGCTACGCTGCTGTCGGCAGTAATATTGACCGTATTCTCTTCAGTGGAGCCGTCGCGTTCGCCGCCCTGGAAGAAGCTCACAACGTTCAAGCTCTTAGCCTCAGGCTGCTGCTCGGCCTGATCCTTGGCCATGTAGTAAACATAAATCGACGTTACGCCCTCTAAAGACGAAGTCATATACAACTCAGGGCCAGTGGCGGCATTGGCGGACATGGCCTGGAGGGTGTAGCCGTCTTGGTCGTGAACGTACTGCGCCACGCTGTCCTTAGGGCTGACACCCTCTGCGGTGAGAATTGTCTCAGACCCATTGCGGGCGCCGCCCTGGAAGAAGGCGATCACCTCAAGGTTCTGCCCCTGGGCTGCTGGCTGCTCGGAAGTAGCTCCCTCGCTATTCTCATCGGCGTCATCGGCCAATGCTACTGCAGGCATGCTACCAAGAGCAAGCGTCAAGCTCAGGCTTGCCGCAATTGCTTTCTTAGGACGCAAATCCTTCATTTATTCTCCTTTTCTCACTGCATTAGCCCGCGTCTTTACGCGCCAGACTAGTTATCCTTTTTATGCATTCGCTATTTAAAGGCAGTTTGAAAAGGATCCGTTGCGCAACATTAGTTACCGATTTGCTTTGTGCACAACATGCGCAACTGAGAGGTTTACCCGTTAAAACTATTCAGAGATAACGGCATTGACCTCGTATTTTTGAACTAGAATATGAATTACACGCAGATAGTAACCGTTTTTATCGTTTTAACTTGCAGCGAAATTGCGCTCCGGACAAGGATATAGATGCACACGCCGAGCTCCTATATGTATTCTGATCTACGCAGCTTTGGCGGCATCACCAATAAAGAAGCTGCAAGCGAGCTCCTTACCGATCGAACTCTGTGCAGCAACGGTGCGCCCCGTGATCGAATTAATGAAAGAACTTTTTTATCAAGGCAGATCGTCCACGCAACCCCAAGCCAGGTACATCCTGAGTTTTTTGGCGACTTTCATCAAAGCGCCCAAACAATAACTAGCAAAATCGTTTCCAATTTAGGCAACCCCTGTGCATACCACGAGGTTATAGAGCACTACGGTGGTGTAGCGGCAAAGGAAATGGGGGCTCTTCTTAGGCACTATTCCCTTGATGGAAATCTGTACGCCAACGCCATTCGTAGAATCAACGCATCCCCTATGTCGGAAACATCCGATAAGGCCGTGCTTTTGGTGATGATGTTTTTGACTACTGGATGCCTCGCAGATCCCGAAATAGCGGCAAGAATAACGCACAACTTCATGGAGAAGAAGCTTTCATTCACATTTTCAACGCTTCAGCCAACACTAGCGCAACCAAAGCACACAACTAAATCCGCTGGCAAACCCATAAAACTTGGGCTAATCAGAATCGATAACGAGGTTGCGTGCTCTCCTATATACCCTCTCTCTACCTCCGAGGAAGGAACCACTATCGGGCTCTTGGCAACAGGTAGCAACAGCATCAATGATGTCGATATCGATGTTTCCAGAAAACATCTTCGCATTTTCGAAGACGGAAGCGCCTGGTACGCTCAGGGGTTAGGATCGACAAACGGCACTACTCTAATTTCAGGAGCCGATAAATCTATCACTGAGATAGAGCCGCAAGGATCTGCTAATAAAAAGGACCCCCCCCCGTCAAAATCAGCCATGGTGACACACTCTGCCTAGGCAAAACAACGAGGTTTCTTGTTCTGAAAATTGCCGATTAATAGTTAACTGGCTACATGGGCCCATTACCTTGTTGCGCAACATTCAAGGCTCATCAGATTGCAGTATTGATCAATCACACTGTATGAAAGAAGGGCAGTTTTGGATTCAGTTGACCCATGCTTCGGGCTCAATAGCCAATCAGAACAACGAGTATCTATTCTCTCCCTGGACTCCTTTACGCCAGCTTTCATGGACCCATACTGCACAAAGGAAGAAACGAGTCGTCGTTTTCTGACATTTTTCCTGGAAAATAAAGCCCCATATCCCAGCAACATGATTTTGCGCAAAGCCTACAACACGCTCAATGAATGCGTCGCGCTGAAATCCCCTTTGTTCTACGAAGACGGCATTAAGGAAATGGAATACAAGGAAACCTCTCAAGAAGCACTGCAAAGATACGAAGAAGTTCAAACACTGCTTACCCTGGAAGAATTTCGCAGTTCATTGGCGGTTTCACATTTAAAGGGTTTTCCCCGCATGCTTGGGCTAGGGAACGCCAAGGGCAAGCCGATTATCGTCAGGGAGTATGTTGAAGGGGTCACGCTGGCAGCAGCAATAGACTTACTTCCCCATGTAGACCTTGGTGCGTGCATTGGGATCGAGCCCATTACGGTTGCCGCAATCGCCAAAGCGGTCCTGAAAATACTCCTCAATGCACAATCGCTTGAGGGCGCCTTCGTGCACCGCGATCTATCACCGCGCAATATCATTATCAGAACAGAAAGAGCAAACCTTCGGCAACAAGTAGACTCCTGCTGCTTTGATATATGTCTCGTTGACCTGGGAAGCGCTTCGTACATTGAAACAGATTCCCCGTTTACTACCACTCAATATGGCATCTGGCGTTACGGAACAATTGAGTATGCCCCACCTGAAATGCTCACCCGCGATGTAGAGGGCATTGAAGAACTTCGACATTCAGAGACCATCGATACCTATGCTCTCTGCAGCATAGTGCATTTGCTGCTCACACTAGAAACCCCGTACCAACTTGCTTCGAGGATCAATGATTCACCTTACTTGGTAAAGATGAAAGAAGAGCCGAAAATAGACCCAAACGTTCCTGTATGCAAATTGCTGAAGCTTGCTGATCAAGGAATCAAGGCGAACCAAGAAGAGCGCTTCAGCATCAGGGAACTATACAAAGAGCTATGCAGGCTCGTCTAAGCGGTATAGCAACACTTAACTAGATAAATTTGGATAACGGACCGGGAAAACCCGGTCCGTTTAACTATTAGCACGTTTAATGTAAAAAGACAGCGCAAGAAATAATTAGTTGTGCGACGGATGCGAAGTGGCGGCAGCCAAGATGCCCGCGATACTGCCAATGCGGGCCATCGCGGCATGGCTCATTGCCCCACCAGTCTGTGAGGAGGCGATGTTCGACTCGTCGACACCATCGTCAGCAGCTTCCTAGCCTGCATCCTCCTCGTCCTTGGCGGAGTACTCAGCGGCAGGCTGGCCCTTAAAGCAGAAGGCGTAATAGGTCACCACACCGTCCGAGTCTTCGTCTACGATTGCCGTGCAATAAAAAAGCCGAGGTAAATAACCTCGGCTATAAATTCTATGGTGGGCGTTACCGGGATTGAACCGATGACCCCTTCCGTGTGAAGGAAGTGCTCTCCCGCTGAGCTAAACGCCCAATATAAAAATGCCACGCAAAAGCGTGGCATGTAATTAATGGTGGGAGATACAGGATTTGAACCTGTGACCGTTTGCTTGTAAGGCAACTGCGCTCCCGCTGCGCCAATCTCCCATATGTCACGATCAAAGATTATCCCAGATTCTATACAGAATTTCAAGATAATTTTTAACCACTGAGATCCATCTCAGATTTGCTTGGGTCAAATGCCCTGCATGAGCGGAACGGCCTATCCTCCCACGGACTGCACCGCAGTACTTTCGGCGATGGGGAGCTTAACTGCCGGGTTCGGCATGGGACCGGGTGATCCTCCCCTCCATGGTTCCGCTCATGCAGGGCGTTCGCCCGCACGAGATGGGTATCCCGTTTTCAATCCAGGGGCCACCCTGGGGGTTGCATGGCGCTCAGCGAACCCTGTTCTCACTCATATCAGATCGAGAAGATGAATCGAGATGAAGAGCTCGGCCGATTAGTACCGCTCGCCTGAGCCCCTCGCGGGGCTTGCAGCTGCGGCCTATCGAACTTGTGGTCTACAAGTGGCCTTACCGAAGAGAGAACTCATCTCGAGGCCGGCTTCCCGCTTAGATGCTTTCAGCGGTTATCCGTTCCGCACGTAGCTAGGCAGCTGTGCCGTTGGTCGACAACTGCGGCACCAGAGGTGCGTCCATCCCGGTCCTCTCGTACTAGGGACAGATCCTCTCAATTCTCTTGCGCCCACGGAGGATAGGGACCGAACTGTCTCACGACGTTCTGAACCCAGCTCGCGTACCGCTTTAAACGGCGAACAGCCGTACCCTTGGGACCTGCTACAGCCCCAGGATGCGATGAGCCGACATCGAGGTGCCAAACCTTGCCGTCGATGTGGACTCTTGGGCAAGATCAGCCTGTTATCCCCGGAGTACCTTTTATCCGTTGAGCGACGGCCATTCCACGCTGGGCCGCCGGATCACTAGAACCGACTTTCGTCTCTGCTCGACTTGTTGGTCTCGCAGTCAGGCTCGCTTGTACTCTTGTGCTCTGCGGGCGATTGCCAACCGCCCTGAGCGAACCTTCGCACGCCTCCGTTACAGTTTAGGAGGCGACCGCCCCAGTCAAACTACCCACCTGGCACGGTCCGCGCCCCCGATGAGGGCGGCGCGTTAGGCTGCCGATGCGGTGAGGGCAGTATTCCAAGGGCGCCTCCCCGGGAACTGGCGTTCCCGGTTCGCAGGCTCCTGCCTATCCTCTACGCACCGCACCAACAGCCAATGCCAAGCTGCAGTAAAGGTTCACGGGGTCTTTCCGTCCTTCCGCAGGTAATTCGCATCTTCACGAATAATACAATTTCACCGGGTCCATGGTTGAGACAGCGCCCAAGTCGTTACGCCATTCGTGCAGGTCGGAACTTACCCGACAAGGAATTTCGCTACCTTAGGACCGTTATAGTTACGGCCGCCGTTTACTGGGGCTTGGCTTCAGGGCTTCGCTTGCGCTAACTCATCCGCGTAACCTTCCAGCACCGGGCAGGCGTCAGACCCTATACGTCGCCTTGCGGCTTTGCAGAGTCCTGTGTTTTTGGTAAACAGTCGCTTGGGCCGTTTCGCTGCGACCCCCTCCCGCTCCGTCCGCGTGGGACCTCACAGGCGGGGGCACTCCTTCTCCCGAAGTTACGGAGTCAGTATGCCGAGTTCCTTAACCATGGTTCTCCCGATCGCCTTGGTATGCTCTACCCGCCTACCTGTGTCGGTTTTGGTACGGGCACCGCCTCGCTCCTTAGAGGTTTTTCTCGGAAGCATGGGCTCGCCGGCTTCACATGAAGCTTCGTCTAACGTCTCGGCCTCGCTGCAGGGCGGATTTGCCTGCCCTGCGGCCTACGCGCTTTCACGGGGACGTCCAGAACCCCGCCCGGCTACCCTTCTCCGTCACCCCGTCGTAGTAACGCTCCGCGGTGGTACAGGAATGTCCGCCTGTTGTGCATCGGCTACGCCTGTCGGCCTCGCCTTAGCTCCCGACTGACCCTGGGGGGATTAGCCTTGCCCAGGAACCCTTAGGCTTACGGCGGAGGGGTTTCTCGCCCCTCTCTCGTTACTCATGCCAGCATTCTCACTTCCATGCGGTCCACCGACGGTCGCCCGTCGGCTTCGCCCCGGCATGGAAAGCTCCCCTACCACTGATAAAACAGTCCGCTGCTTCGGTACAACGCTTAGCCCCGTGTATTGTCGGCGCATGTCCACTTGACCAGTGAGCTGTTACGCACTCTTTAAATGCATGGCTGCTTCTAAGCCAACATCCTGGTTGTCTAGGCAAACGCACATCCTTTGCCACTCAGCGTTGATTTGGGGACCTTAGCAGGCGGTCTGGGCTGTTTCCCTCTCGAACACACGGCTTAGCCCACATGTTCTGACTCCCGATCTCGGGACCGACGGCATTCGGAGTTTGGTTTCGGTTGGTAGGCGGTGAGGCCCCCGCACGGATCCAGTGCTCTACCACCGTCGGTAAGCGATCGAGGCTAGCCCTAAAGCTATTTCGGGGAGAACGAGATATCTCCGGGTTTGATTGGCCTTTCACCCCTATCCACAGGTCATCCCCTCCGTTTTCAACCGAAGTGGGTTCGGCCCTCCACAGAGTCTTACCTCTGCCTCAGCCTGCCCATGGATAGATCACCCGGCTTCGCGTCTGCGGCTGGCGACTGATCGCCATCTTAAAGGCTCGCTTTCACTGCGGCTCGGTTCACGCCTTAACCTCGCCGCCAACCGCAACTCGCTGGCTCATTCTACAAAAGGCACGCCGTCACAGCGCATGGCTGCTCCGACTGCTTGTAGGCACACGGTTTCAGGTACTGTTTCACTCCCCTCTCGGGGTGCTTTTCACCTTTCCCTCACGGTACTGGTTCGCTATCGGTCATAGGAGAGTGCTTAGCCTTGGAGGGTGGTCCCCCCAGATTCATACCGGGTTTCACGTGTCCGGCATTACTCGGGATCCCTCTCTCGGGCCCGCGGTCCTTCGGGTACGGGGCTCTCACCCTGTATCGCCCGGCTTCCCAGCCGGTTCCCCTGGACCGAGGGTTTCTGACCCGACCCCGCCGCTCCAGCGACGGGACGGAGGGTCCCACTACCCCACGTGCGGCAACGCCTGGAGGCTTACACGCGCACGGGTTTAGGCTCTTGCGCTTTCGCTCGCCGCTACTCGCGCAGTCTCGGTTGATTTCCTTTCCTCCGGGTACTTAGATGTTTCAGTTCCCCGGGTTGCCTCGCGCAGGCCTATGCATTCAGCCTGCCGTTGCTGGGCTCGACCCCAGCAGGGTTCCCCCATTCGGAGATCCGCGGGTCGAAGGGTGCTTGCCCCTCACCGCGGCTTATCGCAGCTTGCCACGTCCTTCGTCGGCTTCCTATGCCAAGGCATCCACCGTGTGCCCTTAATATCTTCATCTAACAAATCTTGCTAGGTCTACGAGTAAAAAATCTCAATATTCCTGATATTTGGGTATCGATCATACATTCACGATCGTGATATGGATGCGAATCACTTTCTTTCCTGCAGACAAGTCATGTAAATGATGTCTGTGGTCGCTAACTCGAGAATCGAGTTAGATGGTTGTGATTCGATTTTGATTCACTAAAACGCTATGCAACTCTCAAGGTGCCCCGCAGGCGTCCGTCCGCCTGGGACGGCGGGGACCCTCGGAGCCGGGTACTGTGAGTTCTTGAACCGCAGACCGGGGCGGGATGCCCCGTAGGTTGTCTTCCAGGTCGGAGGAGCTCGGCTCGACTCCGATCGGCACTGTACGTGTCTCCCTAGAAAGGAGGTGATCCAGCCGCACCTTCCGGTACGGCTACCTTGTTAC